>ERZ1026882.1197-NODE-1197-length-11475-cov-7.050701_pt1 | contig 11475 bp, 9 predicted proteins | sample MGYA00380171_ERZ1026882 | MGnify/ENA primary metagenome ERZ1026882 (study PRJEB33269, sample SAMEA4719807) | human gut metagenome | biome: human-associated habitat; feature: organic feature; material: feces | place: Cameroon | collected 2013-10 ...
CTGCAGAAGGTGTGGAACTACGACTACTTCGGCGAGGACCGCACCGTGGACACCCACGTCAAGATGCTGCGCGGCCATCTGGGCAAGTGCCGCGGCTACATCGCCACTGTCTGGGGCATCGGCTACAAGTTCGACCCCGACGCGGCGCGTTAAGCGGAGGCTCTGCTCTTCATGCGGCAAACGAGCAAAACACGGCGCACCATCGGCATCCGGGGCCAGCTCATGGGCTTTCTGTGCTTCATCTGCTTTTTGCTGGTGGGGCTGTTCTGGTTTCTGAGCACCCAGCTGCTGGAACCCCTCTACACCACCCATATCCAGAAGCAACTCACCGAGCAGGCCGAGGCCATCGTGGCCCGGATGGACGAGGCCATCGGGAAGGGCGAGACCCTCTCCTACTGGGCCTTCGGCAGCCGGCTGTACGTCAACAACACCTTCTTCAACGCGCTGCGGGACGACATCTTCGAGCTGGGCGGGATGAGCAGCTTCTGCATCGACATCTCCGACACCACCCTGCGGCAGATCTTCAAGGTGGATAACCTGTCCTACTGCAACCTTCACCGCACCCGCCCCACCGACACTGCCGACGAACAGACCGCCTACACCACGGCCCGCGCCATGCGGCAGCTCTGCCGGGAAAGCGGCGGCACAGTGGTGCGGAAAATCAACCCGCCCACGCCCTCCGGCTCCGTCCAGCTGATGGTGGGCCGGATGACCTCCGACGGAAATTACACTGTACTTGTGACTACCAGCCTGATGCATGTGGCCGAGGCCGGCAAGGTGCTCAGCACCGTCCTGCCGTTGACTGCGGCCCTCATTTTCGCGTTCTCCATGTCGGCAGCGTGGCTGTTCAGCGAGTGGTTCACAAAGCCTCTGCGCGCCCTCTCCGGGGCTGCGCGGCAGGTGGCGCAGGGCAACTACGCCGTCCATGTGGACTCGGTGCGGAACGACGAGCTGGGCGACCTGGCTCAGGAGTTCAACCACATGGCAAAAGAGGTCCAGCACGCCTCCCAGATGCAGCGCGACCTGCTGGCCAACGTCTCCCACGACCTGCGCACCCCGCTGACCCTCATCAAGGGCTATGCCGAGACGGTGCGCGATTTGACCGGCGACGACAAGAAGCACCGCGACGAGCAGATGAACATCATCGTGGACGAGACCGACCGCCTGACGGCCCTTGTTTCCAGCGTCATGGAGCTGAGCAAGGTCACGAGCGGCGCACTCAAGTGCGAGAAGGTCCACTTCGACATGGGCCAGCTCTGCGATGAAGTCAGCGAGCGTTACGACGCCGTCTGCGCCCAGAACGGCTGGCAGCTCAAGCTGGAAATTCCCGACGAAGAACTGCCGGTCTGTGCCGACCCCGACATGATGCAGCGCGCTCTGCATAACCTTTTGGGCAACGCCATGCACCACATCGGCGAAGACGGCATCTTCGTGCTGCGAGCGCTCCGCTGCCCCGAGGGAGTCCGGGTGGAGGTGGAAGACCACGGCCCCGGCATCTCCGCCGAGGACCTGCCCTATATCTTCGACCGCTACTACCGCTCCCGCTCCGACGCGGGCAAGCAGGGGACCGGCCTCGGCCTCTCCATCACCAAAGCCATCTTCCAGCAGCATGGCTTCCGCTTCGGCGTCCACAGCACTGTGGGCAGAGGCACCGTGTTCTGGTTCATCATGACCGATACCGAGGAAGTTTCCTCATAAAAAGGCGGGTCGCAGTCCGTTGGGACTGTGACCCGCCTTTTTGCTATTTTTTCCGGCAGTACACCACCACCCTCGCTTTTCCGCCGGGGGTACAGGTGTAGAGCACGAGAGGACAGCCGCCCTCCCGCAGGGCTTCGGGTTCCTCGGGCGAGACCTGCGCAGTCCGCTCCACAGTGTACACTGCCTCAGCGCCGTCCTGTGAAGTGAAGCGCACCTCGTCGCCTTCCGAAAGGCTGCTCAGCCGCCCGAAATGGGACTTGTAGTTGTGGGCCGCGATGACAAGGTCTCCGCCCGCCGTACTGCCGCATTGACGGCAGGGCGAGACCTTGAGGTTCGCTTTGCTCCACTCGGTCTGCACCGGCAGCTCCAAGCCCAAAGCGGGGATGGTCAGCACCCCCAGATACTCCCGCTCGACGCCTGACGCCGGGGTTTCCGAAGCCGGTTCCGGCTCGGGCTCTGCATCTTCCGTGGGCAGGCTTTCCGCACGGTCTGCGGGCCGTTCTGCCTCCGACACTGCCGCGATGCTCTGGCTCTGGCGCAGCTGGCTCACCGCCGAAGCGGCCTGAGCGCCTGCCCTTGCATCCTCGAGCCGGTCGTAGACGTAGAGACAGACCGCTGCCAGCACCAAGGCACTGCCCAGCATCAGGCAGAGCCGCTCCATCACCAGCCTACGCATCGTGTCTGCGCTTCCAGCTCAGCCAGAGGCCAGCCGCCACAAGGGCGATGCCCCCACCTGCCAGCACCGGCACGGGCCAGAGCAGCTGGCCGGTCTGGATGAGGGTCTCCACCGGTTCCGGCTCCGCAGCCGGGATGACTTCATCCGGCATCTCTGCCGAGGGTGTCGGCGGGCGGATGACTGTTATCTCGCCCGGCTGGTCCACCGGCTTCGGGGTCGGCGTCGGCTTATCCGGCACATAGGGCGGCGTCACCGGCGGGGGAAGGGGGTCGGTGCTGCGGTAGCTGTTCTTGAAGAGCAGTTCTGCCTTTGCCCCGTCGTCTCCGTCCCGCCGGACGGACACGTGTACTTTCAGTTCGTCGTCGGTGTCCCATGCCACCATGACTTTCAGGTAAAAGACGGTGTCGTCGTAGTCGGCCCGTTTCCGTCCGCCCGCGTCCTGCGTGACCGTATACTCGTATATGCCGGGCGCGGTGTAGACGATGGTATCAAAGGTCTTTGTCAGGGTCTTGTCGTCGGCGCTGCGGCAGTCCCGGGCCGGAAAATCCAGCTCAGCCTCGTCGTCACAGCCTTCCGGCATCGGCGCGCCGTCCAACGCGGTCAGCCGTACCGTCAGCGTCTCGTCAGCTGCCTCTCCGGTGCAGCGGACGGACGCCTCCAGTTCCAGCTCCGCCCGCTGGTCTGCGGCCAGAGCGGGCAGGGCAGCGCTTACCGCAAGCGCTGCTGCCAGCAGGGCCGCTGCCATTTTCGGGAGCCTTCTCATGATAAGCTCTCCTCCTTTCCGTTTTGCAGGTCTGACATTGGTTCCATCCGGGCCAGCACCACCGTCCGCGCGTCGGTGTACTCACCCGAGCAGGTAGCCATCGCCAGGAACTGCGCTCCTTCCGGCTCCTCTTCCAGCGCACGGAGGGCCTGTGCATCCATCTGAAGGGCATTCTCCTCCACAAAGGGGAGCAGCCCGCCTGCGTCCGAGCGCCACTTGCCCGGGGCAAAGATGGCCTGTTCCGACGCAGGCACCACAAGGCAGGCCAGCACTTCCAGCCGATAGCTCCCGCCGGGCAGCGTCAGGGTGCCGGTGGTGTTCTGGCGGAAGAATGCGCCGTCCTTGTACTTGTCGAGGTCGCCGAACATCCGCCCGTTCTCCATATGGTGGCCGTAGAGCAGGGAATACCGCCCGCTGAAGTCCGCGTCGCAGTCAACATCCAGAAAGATGCTGCCCGCCAGCGCAAAGCTGCCGTAGACGTCGGTGTTCAGATAGGTAAAATTGCTCTCGCCCTGCACCACCGGGTAGTCGATGGCCGTGCCGTCCAGCGTCAGCCACCCGCAGACATCGGGGTTGATGTCCCGCAGCTGGCCGAAGGAGAGGCTGTTGTCCTCCTGCGGCTGGGGCTTGAACGCCAACAGCCCGGCCTGCACATTGTCGGCAGCGGCGTACACCCGGCTGTTGTCCCACAGCGCATAGCCCGACCAGACCACCGCCAGCAGCACCAGCAGAGCCGTCACCCCGTCCAGCAGGCCGTTCGCCGCCCGCAGGGCCATCTTCTGCCACCGAATGTTCCTCACCTCCCTTGCCTCATTTTCTCCGCGCTTACTTCTGATGGCGGCGGCGCAGGGTCAGCAGCAGCCCGACGCCCGCAGCACCCGTCAGGGTGAAGAGATAGGGTGCGCTGTCCAGCACCACACCGGCATCCACGGTGCCGCCCTTGGTGTTGGTGAAGGCCGCCTGCTCGACCGCCTCATCCACTTCGCCCTCGGTGCCGGTCTCCGTCGTCACATAGTCTGCGACCGGCGTCTCAGACACCTTGTACTCGACGCCGTAGGGCAGGTTCTCGATGTGGATGGTGTCGCCGTCTTTCAGATAGAAAGTCGCTTCCGTCGTTTCGCCGGGCTTGATCTTGATCGAGGCAGGGTTCACGTCATAACTACCGCCGGTGATGGCGTAGCTGTCCTGATAGGTCTTGCCCTCCTCGCCGGTCAGCTGCACCGTGAACTCGAAGTATTTGTCCTTATTGCCCATGATCCCTTCGACGTCCTTGTGGACTTCCAGTTCACCGGCAGAGTAGAGGTTGTCGAAGTCGTCCTTCTTGCCCTCGCCGGTGGACTCCGGGTCCTCGGTGTGGACAGCGGCAATGCGGAGCTTGCCGTCCTGCTCGATGACCGTCACCCGCAGCAGGATGGCGTCGCCGTAGTAGGTCACGCCTGCGCTGCCGCCCGCCACCTCATGGATGATGTAGGTGTAGACGCCCACGCTGTCGTACTCGGGCAGCTGAATTTCGATCTGCCTGGTCTTGTTCGCGCTGCCTGCATCGCCCTGTGCGTAGGTCACATCGCCGATGGTGGGAAGCGGCATGTTCTCGGGCGTCACATCATCTCCTGCGTCGGTCACGCTGTCCCGTTCGATGGTGAACTCAAACGTCTCCGCCGGGGAGATCGTACCCGTGTTGGCCAGCTCATAGTTTTTGGTGAGATACACCCGGGACATATCCTCATACGGAGAGTCTTGCACCTGTGCCGCGAAGGCGGGCATGACGTTGACGCCCATGGCCAGAGAGATGGAAATCACACCTGCGAGAAGCTTTTCTACCTTGTTCTGTTTCATCCTGAAGTTCCTCCTTGTTGTCTTGTATGGTTTCTGGCGGCTCAGAGCCCCCGCCGCCGGATGAGGGTGATGACTTTTGCCTTGACCGCACTGCACTGCACCGGGCCGAAGTCACGGCTGTCCTCGGCCTGGGTGCGGCAGTCGCCCAGAATAAAGACGCTGTCCTCCGGCACAGCGTAGGGGTAGCTGAGCAGAGATTTGGGGTAGGTGGGGTAGAGGATGCCGCCGCCCTGTGCCGAGCCGTTGACCTCCACAACGCCGCTCTCGCTCAGGGTCACGATGTCCCCGCCCCGGGCCAGTACGCGGCCCACCCGCAGCGTTCCCGAGCGCTCATATACCACGACATCATTCTTGGCATAGTCTTTTTCCAGCCGGATGCCCAGCACGAGGTCGCCGTCTTTCACGGCGGGAAACATCTCGTTGCCGGACGCCTGCGTCACCAGATACACCTGTGTCAGAAGCACCCAGAGCACAGCGGCGAACACCGCCAGCCGCACCGCCAGACTGCGCACTTCCCGCAGCAGGGGGCTTTTTTCCGGCTTCGCCGGTCCAGACGCCTTCCCTTCCGGCGTCCCGGGCGGGGCCTCCGGGGCAAGTGCCTCGTTTGGTTCCTTCACTCATCTTCCTCCTTCTTTCTGTTTTTGCAGCCCAGAACGGCCGCACCGGCACACAGCATCAGCGGCAGCCCGAAGAAGCCTGTCTCCACGCCGGTGTCCGGGTCTATATCGGCCAGAACGTAGTGAGCATAGAAGTTGACGACGCCGTTTTCCAGCTCTTCGTCGGTGGGCTCATAGCCCTCTTCCCACTCGTCCTGCGATACCTTTTCCTTCGGGTCCGGCTCATCCGTCACCGAACCGGGAATCTCTTTGTACCAGCCGTCGAAGACGTAGCGCACGCCGCCGATGTCGAGCTCTTTTTCGATGTCCGCTGTCGTCTCTTCCACCCGCTCGCCGCTCTGGTACTCGCGGTTGTCCCGGATGCTGTAGTCGGCTTCGCCCGGGGCGCGGACGTTGAACCGGGCCGTGAAGTTTTTCCTGCTCTTGACGCTGATGATGCAGTCGATGTGCTTATCCGGTTTCGTCCCGTTGTTGCGCGAGATCTTGTACGGCGTCACCACGATGCTCTCCAAATCGTCCTGCGTCAGCCCCGTGATGCCGGTCTGCTTCTCGATGGTGTCCTTATACTCGTCCCATATCTCATCGACGACCTCGTCCCAGTAGTCATCGCCCGGTTTCAGCGACCATACGTCGCCAGTCGCGCCGCCCGGCCACGATACAACATACTCTGACACATTTGTCAGGATGTTCCTGCCGTTATCTTCCCATGCCGCACCGTAGGTCTTCACCTTGCCGACCCACTTGCACTCGCTGTTGTCCGGTGCCCACTGACTGGGGTCATTGCTGCCGGGCAGGCTGGTGGGAGTCTTGAGCAGGAAGACCGCCGCCGACTCCTCCTGCGTCCAATCGCCCCAGCCCATTGCAGCCTCATCAAGTTCGTCCGCAGGCAGGGCATTTTTATCCTCGGCTGCGCTGTCGTCGGCCAGGTCGGCATCTTCCTCAGAGAATGTGTCTTTTTCGGGCTGCTCTGTCTCATCCAGAGGCGTTTCATCCTCGGCGGCGGGCCGTTCTTCCGACAGCTCCGTCAGAACGGCAATGTCTTCCTCCTCGTCTGAAACGGGCTCTTCCTGCTGGGCCTCATCGTCGATGAAACAGGCGTAGAGGCTGCACTCGCTGTCCGCTTCCGGCCAGAGCGGTCCTTCATCCGGCACGAAGCGGACCGCCGCCCCTTCGTCATCCCGGCTGTACCAGAAGCGGAAGCTCTTTCCCTCCGCCTCCGGCTCTTCGGGCATCAGAAGCTCTTCGCCGCTGCCCACGGTCTGTTCCGCATAGGGCAGGCCGCCGTCGGCCTCATCCGACTCGCTGAGCCAGAAGAGATAGGTCCTCTCAAAATGCTCGTCCGCTTTGCCGGCTCCGCTGTCCGGCGTCGGCGTCTCGTCGGGCAGCCCGATGTCATCCAGCCCATCCACCACGACGGGGATGCCGCCTTCCGCGGGCAGGAGCACCGGCTCGTCTGTCCGGATGTCCTCTTCTTCGTCCCAGGCAGGCTCGTCCTTTATTTCCTCGTCCCATGTCTGGTCCGGCACGCTGTCCGTCCGCTCCGGCCCCTCGGCAAATGCGGGCAGCAGACAGCCGCACAGCAGCACCAGCACGATGCACAGTGCTGCGGCGCGCAGTGTCAGCCGCCTCCGTTCCAGTCGATTCCGCATACAACAGCCCTCCTTCATTCTCGCTCCCGGCGGGGATGCCGCCCTTTGCGTTATCAGGATACCGTTTACCGGACACGAAGGATGTCATTGCGTGCCAGTGCAAAAAATTTTACGCATGAAAAAACCGCCGCCGGGGTCTTTCGACTCCGGCAGCGGTCTGCTGTCTCCGAATTTTCGATTTTCAGGTGCGGGTGGTGGCTTCCATGCAGTGCTCCGAGGGGGCGTAATATTCCATCAGAGCAATGTAATTCTCGCAGTGGTGGCAGAATGCCGCCCGGATGACGTTGTCGGGCGCGCTCTTCATCGCCACGAACATCAGGATGTACTTTGCAATGAGGCTCACAGCCTCACTCTCGAGGCCATAGCAAAGGCCCACAGCCAGGATCGGCACGACGATCTGCTGCGCACGGATGGGGATATTCTCCGCATCGACCCGCTTGAGCACGGCACGGCTCATGGTGGATGCCGCCCAGACGGCGCGGGAGATCTTCCAGTAATCCATGTTCTTCAGATGGGTGAGGGTGCGCAGCCGCTGGATGACCTCGCCGTCGTCCAGAACTTTGTTCTGCGTGACCTCTTCCTCCGAGCGGATGAAGGCGCACTGTATCATGTCCATCAGTGCCGCCTCGTACTTTTCGTGGTAGTTCTCGCGGGAGACGAAATAATCCTCCATCTCAAAGATGACGCCGTTCGTCTCCTTGGTGACGGCCAGCCAGCTGAAATCCAGCGGAGTCGGGCCAAAATCGTTCTTTCCCATCTCGTTCAGGTCAGCCAGTTCCTCTTCGTTCCGGGTAGAAGGGAGGAAGCGGTCGTTTCCGTTCCGGTGGAATCCCCATTCCTCAGGCAGGAGATGCGGCACGATGTCACCGCTGGAGATGATGTTGAAGATGTTGCTCTCGCCCCAGCTCTCTTTCAGGCTGCCGTCGGCGTTGTGGTTGTTGTCGTAGTCCTGCTGCAGGTCGGGATAGTCCTGGGGGCCGAGGGCTACCGGCGTGGCAAAGGTGTAAACAAAGACATTCTCCCGTGCCAGCCCGGGCAGCTCTTTGTTGATGCGGGCCGCAAGAAGATTCGCCACTGCAGCGCCGCGGCTGTAGCCGCCCATCCAGAGCTTGACGACGCCCAGCTCCCCCTTTTTCTGAGCTGCCGCCAGATAATTTTTCAGGTCTGCAAACACCTCGTGCACCGGGATGATGAATCCGCTGTGGGCATGGCCAGCGCCGGTGTGCAGATTGCTCACCCACTCGCCGCCGTAGCCGCCGCCGCGCAGGATGAGCGCCACGATGGTGGTGCGCTTCCCGTTCAGGGTGATGGTCTTGCGGGCCGTGGACCAGCCCACGAAGTCACCAGCCTTGCCCACATCGACATCGTAATAGCGATATTTCACATCGCCGAAGCCCAGCTTGGTATAGGCTGCATCGAGGCTGTTTTCGCGGCCCACGTCCCCGTTGACCCAGTATTTTGCATCGCTGGCCCATGTATTGAACGCCGCACCCACCATGCCCAGCGTCGCCAGCGCCAGCTGGTGGTCGTACTGGATGGAGGTGTGCGCAAAAAAACTGTCGCTGTAGTAATATTCGTGCTCAATGTCCATCTGGCTCAGCTCGCTGCGGAAGGACAGCGCATATTTGCCCGCTGGGACTGCCCGGCCCACCGTCTGGCTTTTTGCCGCTGCCTCAGCCCGGGGCAGTACCAGCCCGGGCGCAAGAGCTGCGCCGCACACCAGCGCTTTACAGAAATCACGTCGTTTCATGGTCTTTCCCCCTTGCTGTTTTCATAAACCTCTGACATTTCTATCGTATAGGTGGTTTGCTATAGTATACCGTATTTTCCCGGCGGATTCAATCGTCAACTCTGCCGATTTGGCATGTAAAAACCGGACAGCATCACTGCTGCCCGGTCATTTTCGTATTCTCAGAGAAGCTGCGGGTCCATCTGGCTGCAGAAGTCCACGATGTGGTGGAACATCTGCTCGACCGCCGGAGCCATCGCCGTGGGGCGCTGGACAGCCAGACCCACCACCCGGTACTCTTCCGGCTCGATGGGGTAGATCTTGACGGCTGCGGTGCAGCTGCGCAGCAGCATCCGGGGCATGATGGAGATGCCGAGGCCCGCCTCCACCATGGCGATGTTGGACTGGTCGTCGATGACGTGGCAGCGGCGCTCGGTGGAGATGGAGTATTTCTTGAGGAACTGGCGCATCTCGGCGTCGGTGGCGTCGCACTGGACGACAAAGCTCTGGCCGTTCATCAGCTCCGGCGTCATAATGCCGTTTGGCGGTTCGGGCCAGTCCTGCGGCACGATGCAGAGCAGCGGCTCCCGGAACAGCTCGGTCAGGTTGAACTCTTCGCGGCAGGTGGCGGACAGGAAGGCCAGGTCCACCTGACCGGTGCGCAGCCACTCCTTTACGTCGTCGTAAGTACCCTGATAGACCTCGACTTCGATCTGGGGATAGCTTGCCATGAAGCTCTTGAGGATCTGGGGCAGCAGGCCGGCGCAGACCGAGTTGAATGCACCCAGCTTCACCTTGCCCTTTTCCAGGCCGTTGAGGCGGGCGATGCTCTGCTGCAGGGCCTCGTCGCTGTTGAGCACCGCCCGGATGGACGGGTAGAGCGAAGCGCCATAGCTGGTCATGGTCACGCCGTTTTTGCCGCGGTTGAATAAGGTAAAGCCAAGCTCAGCCTCCATCACCGCGATGGCATGGCTGATGGCAGAGGGGGTCAGATGCAGCTGCTGGGCCGCTTTGTTAAAGCTGCCCTGACGCGCGACTGCATCGAAAATTTCGTAAGAAAACAGCGTCATGTCCCTAGCCTCCTTCCGTTTTCAGTTCGGAGACGCCCGTTCTTCTGTGAATCTTTTTCACCTTGAGGATGCTATGCATCAATTTTCTTTTTGAGTGTACTATCCTATCTCCGCTTTGTCAAGCATCCAAACCCTAATTTTGGACGTTGAGCCAAATTTCTGCTTTTGAAACGCCATTTATAAGGTATATTTGCGCCCTTTTTCGGGAGGCATTCTGTTGTTATGGCAACCAGAAAGATGTTTTTAAGGACAGCACCCTCGCCTGCCAGACCTCTATGATTCAAGGTACCTTAAAGCGCTCGATCTCTCTCTTGCTCTTCGTCTCTTGTATCACAAAGAATCCATCTTTTTCTATGAGCTTATAATCTATTCTGGAATCGTGACTATTCGATTCTCCTATTTCTTGATTTCTGGAAAGCTCCAGCTGATATAATCCAAGCTTATTCCATACCAGATCCGCAATCCTTCCTGCCAACGCACTATCTCCTGACGCCAATATTCCTGCATTTGTGTAAAAAATTGCACCGTCACGAAATGGAACCAGCGTTGTGATTCCATTTTTCATCAGCACAAATATTTCTTCGTCTGTTAAATTCACCGGTTCACCCGATTCCAGTGCAGGTGTCACTCCCGGACGATAGGAGAGCAATTCCGGCCAGTTATCATAAACAATATTCAACAGCTCTCGGGAAAACCATTCATTTCCCGTTGGGTGCTGCCTTACATCTATAAAATATGCCGCATTTCCTCTGACCTGAAAGAAAAGAACCAGCGGATTCTTGTAGCTTTTACGTGTTTTCTTTTCCAAATGGAGATGATAAATATTCCACACCTTCAGCAGAAAATCCGACTTTTTCATGTCGATCGAATTTATCAGCTTGCTCATGTAATCTGTAACCGGCTCTGCGTTACAAAGCCGGTTTTCTATGTCCGACAATGCATTTCTGTCCTCTTGTGATAATGTCTCCAACTTTTGGGTCAGCTCTTTCGAGTAATACACCTGATAATGAGTATCAGTGTCGAGCCTGCGCTGCTTTAATTGAAGCCATTGCAGATAAATTTTCCAGTCGTCGCAATCTTTCGGCATTGTGATCCCCAATTTCTTCAAATGCTTCCTTGAAATTTCCCCTAAGTCATGATGAAAATCCATTTTATCCTCTCCGCATCCCTATTGTTTTTACGAGAAATCATGATCAATCTCAGAGAATCATCATTATTTTACTCTCTTAAAACCATCGTGACAACTGTATTCTTCTGAATTTTCTTCATTTTTTCTGTACCTTTGACTTCTAAAATTTTTGAAAAAATCACAGGTACAAGCCAGAAAATCCCGCATACAACAAAAAAGACGACAAACCGTTTATCTCAACGATTTGTCGCCCTTTTGGTGCGCTCGAGGGAACTCGAATCCCTGGCCCTCTGATTAAAAGAGCCCAC
>ERZ1026882.1200-NODE-1200-length-11452-cov-26.639291_pt1 | contig 11452 bp, 7 predicted proteins | sample MGYA00380171_ERZ1026882 | MGnify/ENA primary metagenome ERZ1026882 (study PRJEB33269, sample SAMEA4719807) | human gut metagenome | biome: human-associated habitat; feature: organic feature; material: feces | place: Cameroon | collected 2013-10 ...
TGTGGGGCAGCAAAAGCATTTTGAGCAACATCGGTGCCGGACAGGTTTTCGGGGAAACCTATGCATTTTTCCGCGAAACACTGATGGTCGATGCGGTTGCTGCCCAGCAGACCGATATTCTATTCTGGAATCTGGATATTCTCGTCCACGCGCCGCATCCCGCAAGCACCTGGCAGCCAAAATTTATCCGGAATCTGCTACAGATCTCCCTGCGCAAAAATCTCGCGCTCTCCCAGCGGATTTTCTGTACAACCCCGAAAACGATCCGCGGGCGGCTGCTTGTCTATCTGTCAAACCAGGCGGCAAAAGCCGGCAGCAATCATTTTAAGATTCCGTTTGACCGACAGGGGCTGGCGGACTATCTGAATGTCGACCGCAGTGCGCTTTCCAAAGAGCTTGGCAAAATGCGGGACGAAGGAATTCTGACCACCCGGAAAAATGCGTTTACCCTGTACTGATTGTCTCATGAGCCGCTCCTTTATGTTTCATTTTCAAAGGCCTTTCACTAATAATACAAACGAAAAATCGGAAAGGTTACAAAAAAAGGAACCCTGTCCGGATATCTTTCCGGACAGGATTCCTTTTTATTATGTTCTCCTACTCTGCCAGCTTAAACCTGCCAACCAGATTTTTCAGTCCTTCCGACTGTGCGGAAAGCTCCTGGCTTGTCGCAGAAGTTTCTTCTGCAGCTGCGGAGTTGCTCTGTACGACACTGGAAATCTGCTCGATTCCCTGCTCGATCTGCTTTAACATATCTGCCTGCTCGGTAGAACTCTCGCTGGCGCCCTTTGCCGCATTCGCAAAATCATTCATGGATTCAAGAATCTTATTTAATGCAGCAACCGTCTTTTCTGTAATCTGGTTTCCGTTTTCAATTTCCTGCAGAGATTTTTCAATCAGATCGCGAGTATTGACTGCCGCCTGTGCACTGTCACCCGCCAGTTTTCCGATCTGATCTGCCACAACCGCAAAACCTTTTCCGGCTTCCCCGGCACGTGCTGCCTCAATGGAAGCATTCAGGGACAACAGGTTGGTCTGACTTGCAATCTCCTCGATGGAACCGATGATGTTTTGGATTTCCTGTGAGGTACTGCTGATCCGCTCCATGGCATTGGTCAACGCCTGTAATTCTTCTCTGCTTTGATCTGCCTGTTCTACGGCAGTGCGTACCATCTGGTAAGCCCCGGAAGCGCTCTCTGCGCTGGATTCTGCAATTCCGCTGACACTCTCTACCGTTGCTGTCAGTTCTTCTACTGCACCTGCCTGATCGGTGGCACCTTCTGCCAAAGCCTGTGCCCCGCCTGCCAGCTGCCCGGAACCGGATGCAACCTGCTCGGATGCCTCATTAATCTGTGTCAGGGTATCACTCAGTTCATGTTTTAATTTGCTTATGGACTCATACTGCTGTCTGAAATTTCCAATATAAATCTGTGCATTATTACTGGATACATTGAAATTTCCTTCTGCCATTTCTCCCAGAAGATAACTGGTATCCTGCACAATCACCTCCAGAGTTTTGCATGCCTGCCGGAAATTACCGGCAAGTTTTCCGAGTTCGTCTGGAGATTCATAATTTATTTCCACATCAAGCTGTCCTGCTTTCAGTTTCTCAGCTGCACTTTCCAGTTCCTGAATCGGCTTTAGCATAATTCCGGTAATGGTGGTCCGGATGACAGTGGAGAAAGCCACTGCTCCTGTTCCTATGAGAATCATCAGAATAATGCTCACAATTCCCGTTACCCTGGCAAATGTATACTGACTCTTTGCCTCTGCGGATGCCACTTTTCCGATATCAACCAATATATCCTGAAGTTTCTCTGTTGCATCATTATAATCGGAATTAAACAGTGCCAGAGCTTCGTCATTTTTATTCTGCTGCGCCAGTTCCATGAGCGCTACCCGCTGTTTTTTCAGTTCTTCTATCGCATCTTTTAATTCCGCAACTTCCTTTTTATCATGAAAAGACTTCTCCATTGTGGTAACATTTTTTCCAACCTGATCTGCATACTGCTGTGCCGAATTAAGATAACTCTGTGTGGAAGCTGTATCATCGGTTGTCATCGACCACAAAATATATTTTCCCACAAGCTGTATATCTTTACGGATTTCCATCTGCAATGTGCTGTTTGCATATGCTTCCTTGTAAAACTTATAAGTATCCACATTCATCATTACAATGGAAACAAGCGAAACAACCATAGCAACAGCAAACGTTACAATGACTGTAGTAAATGCATACTTCAACTTCATTCCTACCTTCAGTTTTCGGTAAAACTCTTCCATTTTTTTTCGTCCTTCCATTTTCTCTGTTCCTTTCTTTATTCCGCTTTAAAATACTATTTTTATCATACGCCTTTTTTCCTCCCACTGCAATGTTTCTGTCGAAAATATGCGAATTTTATCTTTTTCCACACTCAGAAATTCCCCCCTGGTTTGTCCCCTTTGCATTCCAATAAAATGATGGTACAATGATGACATAGCACAAAACATCTGTTTTACATATATTGTTGGAAATGGAAATGAAATGGAAAAAGCACAGATTCGAATAATCCGAAGCAAAAGAAAAACCGTTGCACTGGAAATCCGTCCGGATTTATCGGTTCTGGTAAGGGCACCTTACTGGATGGCAGACTGGCAGATCCGTAAATTTGTCGATGAAAAATCAGACTGGCTGTATGCCCATCTCCGGGAAATGGAACAAAAACAAAAATTGGAAGCTGCACGCCCGAAAGCCGCACCTTTAAATCCCGAGGAATTGCAGGTGCTTGCAGATGAAGCACTGCGCGTAATTCCGGAACGGGTACGGTTTTATGCCCCGGTTGTCGGCGTGACCTATGGCAGGATCACCATACGAAACCAGCGTACACGCTGGGGAAGCTGCAGTGCAAAGGGCAATCTTAACTTTAACTGCCTGCTGATGAAAGCACCGCCGGAAGTGCTGGATTACGTGGTTGTCCATGAGCTGTGCCACCGGCTGGAGATGAACCATTCACCACGCTTCTGGGCACAGGTGGAGCGTGTGCTTCCAGACTATAAAATTTCCCGCAAATGGTTACGGGAACATGGCAATGAGCTTATGGATTTAAACCCATAAGAAGGAGATACCGGTATTCCTGCATCTCCTTCCTGCTTTCATGTTATTTTTTACATGTAATATCGTTCTGTTCTCAATTACTTTCTATTGTATAAGTCCCCTCTTCAAAATTTACATGCAATTCGGCATATGCCCCGTCATATTCCCAGCGGATTTCCAGAGAACTCTCCTCTCCGGAGATTGTCACCTCTGCACCTTCCGAAAATGCCTTATGGGTATTCCTCATACGGATTAGCGCAAGCTGTTTTTGAACCACATCTTTTTTCAGTCCTTCCGCGATCTGATCACCGGAAAGATTTGTCCGGTTGATTTCCTTATGTCCGGATTCCCCTGCACGCTGCACCGCTTCATGGTCATTTTTTCCGGCAAACAGATCCAGATACCAGATCTGCGGTTTGCCCGGCATAAACATCTGGATGGCCCGCGCCAGAAGCATTTTTTCATCCGACTCTCCCAATGCACTGTAGTACGTGGCATTTACCTGATAATACAGATTCTTTTGTCCATGTAAATTTTTGACCATGCCTCCGCGGGATACAATCCGGTCAATTAACGACTGGATCTCCTCTTTTGGAAGCAGTCCCTTTAAATCCAGAAGCGGGATGCCGTCGTGACAGCCGAGCATGTTGACCGTGGAGATCTTCTTTTCCACAATTTCCTTCGCCCATGCTGCAAGGTATGTTCCGCGCCTGTTCTCAATCGCATCAATGACCAGTCCCGGCAGGAAAAAGTCGTAGGTCGCATAGCCTTTTTCTGCAAGCGTCTGGTATATTTTTTCGTCATACGCTGCGTGGATCTCCGGCAAAAGCGTAAGTCCCAAAGGTTCTGCCAGCGCATGAATCTTCTGTAAAAGTTCCCATGTCTCCGGATCATTGAGGAAGTTTTTCTTTCCCGGTGTCTTCGGCGCATAGGCAAAGGCATCCAGCCGCACGATCGCCGCTCCGTAAGAAGCTATTTTCTCCAGTGTTTCACGATAAAACTCCCACACCTTTGGCGACTGGATGTTTACATCCATCTGTCCAAGATAGTGTCTACCATGCACTTCCTGATAAAAGGTATTCCAGTACGGCACCTTTTTTCCATCCGGAAATTCCACCATCAGGATCGGCAGCCCGGGTTTGCGGAAAAACATCTGCTTCAGGCAGCTTTCCTCCGGCTGGATATAGCCTTCCTCCGTCATGGTTCCATGCCCTTCCCAGAAGCGGTTCCAGTCGATGAAAAAATCGCGGTACGCAGAAGCCTCCCCTTTTTCCACAAGATCCTGAAACTGTGGGGACTGTGCGGAAGCATGGTTTAAAATAAAATCCAGTTTCAGGTCAATCCCCATATTCTTTAACTGGTCAAGGTCTTCCCGGTTGGCAAGCTGCTCATTCAGGTCATAGTCGATCACGGAAAATCCCCGGTCGAGATCGGAATGATACAGGCTCGGCAGAATGTAAAAAGAAGAAAATACATCCTGCATTGCCTCAGTTTTTAGCAATGTTACAATATCTCCCAGATTTCCTCCAAGGCTGTCGGGATATGCATTGAGCATCGGTTTATGGTTCATAAACTCTTCCGTCCTTTCCCACGATTAATCCTGCATTTTTGCGCTGCACTTCAAGTTTTTCCTGTTCCAGCTCTACCACGCGGCAGATAAACGGGCTTGCGGCATTCTCATCGCGGTTTCTGCGGATGCGCCGCTCCCTGGTCTCCTCCGGGGAACTTTCCAGAAAGACGGGCAGATCCACACCATGTAAATCGTCACTGCCTCCGTGTGTCCACTCCAGAAGTAATACAGATATTCCGGAAAAATCGGTTTCTTCCGATGAAATCTCGCCATCTTCCCGTCCCATATGCCGCAATGCGATCGTATCTTTTCCCTCATGAAATGCCGCAAGCACTTCATTGATCCGGTCGAAGTCAATCTCTTTCTTTGTTCCGAGATATCCACGCAGTCCGTCTTCCCCTGTCTCTTTATACACACGCATCCGTTCTTCATCGTTGCGTTTTGGAATCCGGTGTGGATAATCATCGCCAGAGAGCAGATAACAACCCGTTCCGTCATTTAAAAAGTACTGCTGCAATGCCGTTGCAAGTGTTGTTTTTCCGGAACCGGAGCCACCGTAAAGGCTGATGACCACTCGATTTTTGGCATTCCTGTCACACCATTTCTGCACTTTTTCATATAATGTTCCAGCCTCTTTCAGTTCTGTAAAAGCAAACTGATATGCCTCATATTCTCTGGTAAACGGCGGAAGCGGAATTCCCGCATGCATCAGTGCTGCACCGGAATACTGCCTGCCGCTCTGTTCTTCCAGATACACGGCATCCGGTTTTAACCCACGCAGGCGGACATAAACGGTCGCCTGATTTGCCTCTGCCATAAGACGCACTACGCTTACCAGTGCATGATCCTGTTGCTCTGAGACGGACATCCATGCCGCAATTTCATCCGTAAACGGATCCGACAGCCGCCAGTACGTTCCCTCGTTAATGAGCGTTTCATACTTCTTGTACGTTTTGATCTGCTCCCGGATCTGCTGTTTTTCCTCATCCGATAAAAGTGCCGGGTTTAATTCGTAACCGAAAGTTCCCGCCATCGCCGTCACCCCACGGGTATGGAAACTTGTCACCCGTCCGGTCTGGTGATTTGGCACCGCCGAAACATGCGCCCCCATCGCGGAAACCGGATAGAAAAACGAAGTTCCGTACTGAATTCTTGTGCGGTTGATCGCATCGGTATTGTCGCTGCACCAGATCTGTGGGGAATAATAAAGCATTCCCGCGTCAAACCTGCCGCCGCCACCGCTGCATCCCTCCAGCAGAAGATCCGGATAGCGGCTGCACAGGTGTTCCAGAAAATCATAGACCCCAAGCACATAATCATAGGAAAGATTTCCGGCATAAACATCTGCCATGCTGCGGTTCATATCCCACTTGACATAATCAATTTTTCCCTGATCGAGCACGGCACAGATCTGGTCAAATACACAGTCGCGCACTTCTTTTCTGGAAAAATCAAGCAGTAGCTGGTTTCTCGAGCGCACCGGCTTTTTCCCGGGAATCCGGATCGCCCAGTCCGGATGCGCCCGGTACAGATCACTGTCTTCATTGACCATCTCCGGCTCAATCCAGATGCCAAATTTCACGCCCTGCTCATGCACACGGGTAATAAGATCTGCCAGACTGCCCCCCAGTTTCTTTTCGTTGACCTGCCAGTCCCCAAGGGAAGAATTGTCATCGTTTCTTTTCCCGAACCAACCGTCATCCATCACTACCATATCAATTCCAAGGGAAGCGGCTTCTTTTGCCAGATCCACAATCGTATCTCCCGTAAAATCGAAATAGGCTGCCTCCCAGCTGTTGATCAGCACCGGACGCTGCATATGGACATATTTGCTGCGGCACACATGGTTGCGGATGCAGTTATGATACTGCTGCGACAATGCAGACAATCCATCTGCCGAATAGGATAAAATGACTTCCGGCACCGTAAAGGTTTCTCCAGCCGCGAGCGGGTAGGAAAACAGTTCTTCATTTAATCCAAGAAGCAGGCGCGTCTGGTTGAACTGGTCTTTTTCCGCCTCACAGGAGAAATTGCCGCTGTATACAAACAGCATGCCATAGCAGCTGCCTGCCGTCTCTGTTGTCCCTTTTTCTGCCAGAATTACTGCCGGATTATACTGATGGCTGGATGTTCCCCTGCGGCTGCCAAACGCAATCGTTCCATGTCCCAGCGGGGTGCGCTCCAGATTGCGCTCCATGGCATGCTTTCCATAAAACCGCAGGACATCAAACTCTCCCTGTACAAAATCCAGACAGGCTGCCGCTGCCTTTTCGATCGTAATCTGTCCGGTTCCCATATTTTTAATCCGGACACTCCTTGTAATGATATCGGTTTCTTCTAAAACGCCATACAGCAGATGCACTTCAACCTGTGCGTTTTCATCTGCAAGGACTATTTCCAGTGTCTGTGCTTCGTTTTCATCTGCCCAGACAGCCGGAAGTCCCTGTAACTGATACTTGCCGCTTCGGATCTCATAGCTCTTAAAAAGCAGATCTGCACTTTCCACCCCTTTTTCATTTTTGATATTCAGTGCAATATTGCGGTAATCTCCGGTGCCAAGGGACGGATACTCCTGTGGCAGCGCATCCAGCGAATAGGTGCGGTCCATGCCCGCTGCATAAGGATTTCCGGAAAATCCACGGTCTGCATACGTTAAGACATAATCCATGGAACTGTTTGTTTTTTCTCCGTAGTACAGATGCAGCAGATATCCCAGTGGATCAACCTGCATCTGATAAGTTGTATGCGCCGTATGCAGGGTAAATATTTTTTTATTTGGATTGTATATAATTGCCATAGAAGTCACCTCGTTTATTCTTTATCCTTTGACTGCACCGTTTGCCACACCATTTAAAATCTGTTTCTGACAGATCATATAAAAGATCAGGATCGGGATCAGTGCCAGAATATAGGAGGCAAACGCCAGATTGTAATTGGTTCCAAACTGTGTCTGGAAGTTAAGCTGTGCAAGCGGCAGCGTATTCTGTCCGGTTCCGGACATGATCACAAGCGGTGTCATAACATCGTTCCATGTTCCAAGGGCTGTCAGAATCGCAACCGTCGCATGCATCGGTTTCATCATCGGGAATACCACTCTCCAGTAAGTCGTCCAGGTACTTGCCCCATCAATATCTGCTGCTTCTTCGAGTGCTTCCGGAATATTTTTTAAATATCCACTGTAAAGCAGGACATTCATTGGCATGTAAAATACCAGATACAACACGATGACACCGGCACGGTTTCCAAGTCCCATGTGTGCCGTCTGTTTTACCAGAGGCATCATTAAGATGGAAAATGGAACAAACATACCACTGACAATATACAGATAGATAAAACGGAAACTTTTTCTTCTTGCCATGCCCCGCCCGATCACATAGCCTGCAATCGAGTGGATCAGAATTGCCAGTACGATCGTTACCAGAGTGATCAGTAAACTGTTTCCAAGAGAACGCCAGAAATCGGTCACTTCCATTGCCTGACGGAAGTTTTCAAAACTCCATTGTTTCGGGAAAGAAAGTGCACCCGCCACATCGTTTGTCATCTCACTTGGTTTCTTAAACGCAATGATCGCTGCCATATACAGTGGAAAAAATACGGTAACCGTCCCCAAAATCAGAACAATCGTAAGTACCCGGTTTGTTTTCTGTTTTTCTTTCATCATAACTGCTCCTCCTTCTTATTCATGACTGTCATCTGGAAAAGTGAAATTGCCACAATCACAATAAAGAAAATAACTGCATTTGCACTCTGGAATCCAAACTGTCCGCCATCCATACCATTTTTATAAATCAGGTAAGAGATCGATTCGGTGCTCTGTGCCGGACCTCCCTTGGTCAAAGACATGATCTGGTCGAATACCATGAGAAAATTCTTTGTGCTCAATACCAGATTGATTGTTACAAACGGCATAACCAGTGGAAATGTTACTTTCCAGAACTGTTTCCATTTACTTGCTCCATCAAGCATACTCGCCTCGTAAACTTCCTCCGGGACGGTCTGCAGACCGGAAATATAAATAATGGTATTCATGGCAACTGCCTGCCATACACCAACAATCAGCACACCAATCCATGCGTATTTTTCACTTGCAAGAATACTGTTCTGTAAAAATCCAATATGGAACACATTTCCCACAGTTGGAAGAATGTAAGTAAAAATAAAACTAAAAATATAGCCGATGACAAGTCCTCCTAAAATATTCGGTACAAAATAAATACCGCGCAGTGCACTTTTAAAACGGATTGCACTGTTTAATCCAACTGCCATGATCAGACTTAGCACATTTACCAATATCGTTCCTGCCAGTGCATATTTAAACGTAAACACATAGCTTTTTCCCACGCGGGAATCCGTAAACAGATCTGCATAGTTCCGGAACCCGACATAATCGTACGTTCCGTATCCTTTATAATTAGTAAAGCTGTAAATCACACCTTTGATCATTGGAAGTGTATTGAATGCAAAAAATAAGATCACAACCGGTATGACAACCGCCCAGAATGTTTTGTCCCTGTTTGACATTTTCTTTTTCATTGTGCATCCTCCTGTTCTTTCTGATAATCCTGTACTTTCCGAATCAGATCCCGGTTATAGCGCTTCCAGTCGGAATCAAATTTTTTCAAAAACTTTTCCTGTGCATTGTCGCTTGTATCCAGCAGGAACGTCTGGATCATGGCATCCACACTCATCTCACTCGGATAATGGTGATCCTGATAATCTGCCATGCGGTTATTTTCAATGTAAGGACGCATATCCTTGAGTGTTTCCGGAATTGCAAAATCCCCATCCTTGCAGGCAATTCCGCCCTGATCATCCAGATAAATCTGAATGGTTTCATCGTCATACAGATATTTTAAAACTTCATATGCTGCTTCTTTGTTTTTGCATGCTTTCATCACAGAAAACTGTAAATCAATTCCTGAATTTAATACATTGTCTGATTCCTCATCATTTGCAGGAAATGTAAAAGAGCCGATATTCATATCCGGATTGACCGATTTGATCTGCGGGATCGCATAGCTTCCGATCGGATACATGGCAGATTCCCCGCGGGCAAATGCTGTACAGGCATCGTTATAACCATATGCATACGGATTTTTTTCGGCGTAATCCAAAAGCGCACGCATCTTTTCTGCTACCGGTCCATACGTATCGGAAAATGTGGTATTTCCCATATTTACCTGATTGCAGGTATCCGAATCGGTAAGTCCGACTGCCAGCGCATTCCACGGAGCCAGACAGGTCCAGGTATCTTTAAAGCCCAGATACAGCGGAAGTGTTCCGCTCTGTTTTATTTCATCACACAGTGTGGTAAATTCCTGCCAGGTGGTCGGAACTTTCCAGCCATTTTCCTCAAACAGATCTTTGTTATATAAAATTCCTGCCGCGTTTGCCACATATGGAAGTGCATACGTGCCATCCTTTGGAATAAACTCCAGTTCCTTATCCATATCCAGATATGCCTGTTTTACGGTCTGGACTTCATCCAGATCGGAAATATCTTCAAACAGGTCTGCATCTAAAAAATTGGAGTAGTTGATATCTCCTCCGATTGCGATGATATCCGGATAATCCTCCCGGATAAAACGTGTCTTTAAAATGGTCATTGCTTCATTTGGAGATGAAATCGTCAAATGAATGTCATCATGTGTTTCATTGAACCGCTTTTCAATTTTTTCAAATGCCTTAACTGCTTCTGGTTTGTAGGAAACCACTTCAATCTCCGTTTTTCCATCCGCCCTTTTTTCGCTTCCGCATCCAGCAAGTCCTGTCATACACATACCAAGTGCAAGCACAGCCGCAAGACCACGGAAAATATTCCTTTTTGCCATATTCCTCTCTCCTTTTCTTAAATATATCCGCTTGCCTTTTTGATAATCTGATTATAACATACCTTTATGCGTCCTTAAATACCCATATTTTTTTAATTTTATACCTAAATGCAATATTTTGTGCTATAATAGATACTAATATCGCATTTTGGTATATACGGAGTGTTTTATGAGTAATACATTTTTTAATATTTTTCCAAATGAAAATTTTATTGATCTGTGCATGTATCAGTTTGGATACGAACAGTGTGATCCCGGTCATTCTTTCGGACCTGCAACACGCAACCACTATCTGTTTCACTATGTTCTTTCCGGAACCGGAACGCTTATGGCAGACAATGCAAAAGGGGAAACACAAACCTATTCCGTAAAAAGCGGACAGGGATTTATGATTTTCCCGGGGCAGATCAATACTTACATTGCCGATGAACAGCTTCCATGGGAATATATGTGGATCGAATTTGACGGCTTACGTGTAAAAGAGGCTTTAAGTGTCACAGATTTGTGCAAAGACGCGCCCGTTTATCATTCCCATTCCAAAGAATTACGGGAAAAACTTGCCGATGAAATGCTTTATATCGTCAATCATCCGCAGGAATCCTCCTTCCATCTGATCGGGCATCTGTATCTGTTTTTGGATTATCTGCTGCAGTCGGCAAAATCAGCAACGCTGATCTCCAGTGGGCGCATGAGTGACTATTATATAAAAGAAGCGATCAATTATATGGAACAGAATTTTCAGAATACTATTTCGATTGAAGATATCGCTGCGGTATGTGGCATCAACCGGAGTTATTTCGGAAAAATCTTCCGCAACTCGACCGGTCGCTCCCCACAGGAATTTCTTATGAACTACCGCATGGTAAAGGCTACGGAATTATTAAAGCTGACTTCCTTATCCATTGCAGATGTCGGCTCTGCTGTCGGATACGAAAATCAGCTTCATTTTTCCCGTGCATTTAAAAATATTTATGGTGT
>ERZ1026882.1204-NODE-1204-length-11421-cov-8.987155_pt1 | contig 11421 bp, 5 predicted proteins | sample MGYA00380171_ERZ1026882 | MGnify/ENA primary metagenome ERZ1026882 (study PRJEB33269, sample SAMEA4719807) | human gut metagenome | biome: human-associated habitat; feature: organic feature; material: feces | place: Cameroon | collected 2013-10 ...
ATTTAGTGTTAAATTTATTTCTAAAACAAAAGAATATGCTAATAGTGAATTAAAAGAATATGTTAATTATGGAATGTGGCTTAATGAAAATATATACATATATAGCATCAAAAACAAAGGAATTTATATGTATAATGCGATTACTAGAAAATATGGAACATTAATAGAAGGTAATGATGAATTTAAGTTAATAAGCTGTCAAAATAATATTATAAAGTATGATGAAAAACAAATAAAATTGAAATAAAAAATGTATTGAGAGAGGAGGTAATATATATTGGTTAAAATTAAAAAAATTATAGTTATAATGTTAATTATTTGTATATTATTTCCTAAAAATGTATTAGCTATGTCTCAAGAACAAGCTGGAGAAACAATAGCACAATTTGCAGAAAATCTAGTTAATAATTATTCAGCAGAATTTATTTATTCATGGACGGACTCTCAAAGATATGCTGCATATAAATGTCAAAAAACATCGGGTGTAACAAATTATGGAATAGATTATAACGATAAATATGCACTTGATTGTGTTGGGTTTGTAAGTTTCTGTGTACATAATTCATTAAAAATAGGAAATGAGGATTTTACATTTTTCGTTACTCCGCAAAGTGGGGCGTATGCACCATATTTTGAAGAAATAACTCCGAAACCAGATTTAAGTAATTTGAAAAGAGGAGATATAATTGGAAATGGATATCCTCATGTTATGATATATTTAGGCAATGGAAAAATGGCGAATTGCGTAACAAGTGCACCTTATATAAAAATTGGAGATGTAACTACAAGTGCTGGAGTATATAATTCATATGAATTTGTAGCAAGAATTACAAAAGAAACAGCAGATGGTATAAATGCAAATAACTGTACAACGGTTTTTAATACTGTAACAGGAGCAGCAGATGAGGATTATGGGAAATTTTATGGTACAACTGAAGGTTCATATGCAGGTTCATATACTTTAGGACAATGGTTATTTAGTAAATTTGTAGGATTTTTTGATTATATTGCAGGTATATTAACATATGTGTTTAAAATGCAATTTTTAGGATGGAGTAATATTGTAGAAGTTTTAATAAATGATGCAATATGTAAAAGTACAGGAATGGAAACGGCTGTTATAGGACAAGAGACTTCTTCAGAAGAAGAAAACTCTAGCACTTCAAATGAATCTACAACTACAAGTAATAGTAGATTGTATAAACCTTCTGCAACTAATATGAATAATAGAATTGATATAGAAGACATAATTTATAATAGAGTGCCATTTCTAGATGTAAACTTCTTAGATGTTGAGTTGGATAAATATAAAAATTTAGAAGCAGAACAAAGAAAACAAGCTTCTGACGGAGATAAAATACAAGTACTTAGTAAAGATAGTATAGTATATAGTTTACGTGCAAATATAGCAAAGTGGTATATAGTAATTAGACAAATTTGTATTATAATTTTACTACTTATGTTGATTTATTTAGGAATTAGGCTTGCAATAGCTACAACTGCAGGAGGAAAAGCGGTTTATAAAACTATGTTGGTTTCATGGCTTACAAGTTTTATTCTAGTATTTGGAATTCATTATTATATGATGGTTGTAATTGATATAAACGAATTTTTTGTAGATACATTTTCAAAGGTTGCACAAAATGCAATGGATGAATCGGATAATGGAACGGGAAGTCAATCTATATATGATACAATTAGAACAAGAGCATATTCACTTAAATTAAGTGAAGGTTGGCCAGCAACAATATTTTACATGGTATTAATATACTTTTTAATTAGATTTTTATTTATATACATAAAGCGATATTTTACAGTTATGATATTAGCACTTATAGGACCAGTAATGGCAACTAAAAATTGTTTCGATGTTGTGACTACAGGAAAATCTAAAAAGGCTATGGGAAAATGGATGATGGACTTCGCCATGAATGTATTTTTACAAACTATACATGCAGTATTATATTGTATATTTATGGTTATGGCTTTTGACTTATCTACAACATCTATTCCAGGATTTGTAATGGCATTAATATTTTTAAACTTTATATTTAAGGCAGAAAAAATATTTATGAATATATTCAAATTTGATGGAAGTTCATTAAGAGATGTAAATCAAAGTAAAAATTATTTTGCAGAAGCATATAAAGTCGCTACAGGAGTAGCATTCTTTGGTGGGGATATAGCAAAACATAGTTTTGGAATTGTAAAAGGAAGTGGAAAATTCTTAGGACAAACTACACTTGCTACTGCTCAAATTGGAACATCAGCTATTAATAGATTGTCATGGGCAATAAGGAATAATAAATCTATAAAGCACGGTAATGGTGCTATAGAATATACACCAATAGATCTTACAGAATCTTTGAAGAATAAGGCAACAAATATAGCGAATGGTGCAGCTGATAAAGCAAATAATTTCTTGGAAAAGAAAACGCCATTTGGAAGAAGTTTAAGGCTAGATATGCATAACATGGAAAAAAGAGATCCAGAATTATATGAACAAACAAAGCAAGCTCTTAAATTAAAGAAAGAAACAAGACGTAAAACAATGAAAAGAGCTTTTGGAAGCAGTGTAAATTCAATTCGTTATATGGCAGAATTAATGGCAGGAATACCAATGCTAGTAGTGGATACACAATCAGGTTTTTCTACACTTATGGATGCTAGAAGTGGACTTGCAAATGCTTCAAGAAGAAAAGTAGGATATGGACACGGAAGGAAAAAGTCAAATGCTGCAACAAAGGCTTTAAATGCTGCAACTTTTGGTGCAGTAAATTCTACACTAAACAGTGTGGATAATTTTAAAAAAGATCATAAAGCAATTAAAAAGAATGGCATAGTAATGAATGATTTAGAAAAGGCAAATGCTTTGGAACATAAGATAAATCTTGAGGTAGATAAAATGGTAAAAGCAGGAAAATCAAAACAAGATGTAGAAGAGCAAATGAAAGAGGCTCTATCTCAAGTTATGAGTGCAAGTAAAATTAAAGAGGCAGTTAGAAAATATATGGTGCAAAAGGGAATGAAAGAAATTAGTGAATCAGACTTAAATGAAATTGTAGATACAATAAATAGTGAAATTTTTGGTAGCAGTGTAGATAAAAGTATAGAAAAATATATTAAAAAAGCTAAAAAGGATAAATTAGATTCAGAAGATATAGATAAAATTTTAGATAGTATAGGCAAAAAAGTAGAGTCTGGTGTTTCTGCAGTATTAAATGACGAATCTTCAGGAGATGCTAGTCATAAAAAGATAAAAGAAAAAATAAAAAAACATATGGAAGACAGCGGAGTAGATAAAATAGATGCAGATACAGCAAAAGTATTATTAAAATCTGATGATTCGAAATCAGATTTTGGAATAGGAACTACAGATGAAGTAAGAAGAGGGATTGAAGCAGTATCTAAAGGTACTGATAAAAAACCACAAAAAACTTTTGACAAAAAACAGGCTGTTAGTGCAATTGAGGATGCTATGCTTGCTGGAACAACAAAAGCAAGTAGTAGTGACTTAAGTAAAATGTTAAGAGAATTAAAAACACTTAAGGAAAAATCTAAAAACAATAATGGAACAACAATTGTTGACTTAGCAGAATTTACAAAAGGATTAAGTGATAAATTTGAATAGGGTAGGTGTAAATAATGAATAAGCTCAAGAAATTAATAAAAAAACTAAGTTTCATATTAATTGTTTCTGTTACTATGCTAACGACGTTAGAAAGTACTTTTGCTCCATATGAAATTTATGCAGATACCACAACAACTACAACCACAACGGATCAAGCTAAATCAGAACAGGATTTGCTTACGAAGACTGGAAGTGCTATAGGAACTGCTGGAGACTTTTTAGTTGGACTTGCACTTTATATTCCAAAAGCAATGGCTATGGGGTTAGCAAGTTTACTTAGAGTATTGGTATATGGAATTACTAGTATAGGTAGTTCTGGAGATGGTATTGGTTCTGTAGATGCAATTATATTTAATGAAGCAGAAATTACAAGTATAGACTTTTTTGATACATCTTCAAATGGCACAGTAAATAAAATTAGAGAAAATATATCTATTTGGTATTATGTTTTTAGAAATTTATCAATAGTAATATTATTAGGAATCTTATTATATGTAGGAATAAGAATGGCAATGTCTACTGTAGCATCTGATGAAGCAAAATATAAAAAAATGTTTAAAGATTGGGTTGTTAGTTTAGCTTTAGTATTTGTTTTACAATATATAATGATTTTTACAATAGGTGTAAATAATGTATTAGTAGATGTATTAAACGATGCAAGAAATAATGTTCAGACAAGTGAAGCAGGAAAACAATATGACAATGCCCTTGATCAAATTGCAGCACAGGCCTGGCATGTTGACTTTACAGTAGGAGTATCATCAACATTAGTATATATAATTTTAGTTGGTATGACTATTTTATTTTTAATAATGTATATAAAACGTATGCTTACGATAGGATTTTTAATAGTTATATCGCCACTTATTACGATAACATATTCGATAGACAAAATGGGAGATGGAAAGTCGCAAGCATTAAATGCATGGCTAAAAGAATTTGTATTTAATGTATTAATACAACCATTCCATTGTATTATATATTTAATTTTTGCTAGTACAGCAATTAATTTACTTACAGAACAACAAACCCTTGCAGCAGCAGTTTTATCTATTTGTATGATATTATTTATATTTAAAGGAGAAAAAATTGTTAGAGAAATATTTAACTTTAGAGCAAGTAGTTTAGGAGAAGCAATAGGTGGAGCAGCAGCAATTACAACAGGAATTTCTATGTTAAAAGCTAGAGGAGAAAAAGATAAGAAGAAAAATATAGATACTAAAAAATTACCTAAGATGGAAGATCCAGGAAAGAAAACAGGTCAACCAGGAGGAACACAACCAGGAGGAACACAACCAGGAGGAACGCAACCAGGAGGAACGCAACCGGGAGGAACACAACCAGGAGGAACGCAACCAGGAGGAACACAACCAGGAGGAACACAACCAGGGGAAACGCAACCAGGAGGAACACAGCTAGGAGGAACACAACCAGCAAAAAGAAAAACAAATAAATTCGTAGCAGCAGTAGGGAAAATCAAAGCAGGTGCAAGTAAAGCGGTTAATAGTGTTGAAGAAGCATATGATGGATTGCCACCTGCAATAAAAGGCACTATTGCAGCGAGCGCAAAAATTGCAACAGTTGGTACACTGGCAGCATTAGGAGCATCAACAGGGTCTAGCAAGGGAGCTTTGGCTGGTATGCATGCAGGAAATTCATTAGCAGAAGGAGCTGGTGGAATTGCAAGTTCAAGAAAAGCTAACAGATTAGTTATGGATAATGAAGAGAGCTTTGCTCAAGCATATCAAAATTATAGACAATCGACAGGTTATACAAATGATCAAATTGCAACAAAAACAGAACAATATTTGAATGGTGATATTAAGGTTGAAGAAATGAATGATGCAGACAAAGAATACTTTAGTTATGCAAGTAAGATGCAAAAGACATACAAGGTTGTTGGCGAGGAAGACACTAAAGAAAAAATGCAGGAAACATTAGGATTAATTGCAGCAGGACAAATACAACCGCCAAAGCAGAAGGTACCAAAGAAAAGAAAACCAAAGAAATAGAGTGTTATAGTAATAAGAAAGTGGGTGAATAGTATATGGCAGGAAGTTCAGGAGGAGCACCAGCAGGTGGCTCAGGAGGAGCACCAGCAGGTGGCTCAGGAGGAGCACCAAAAGGTGGCTCAGGAGGAGCATCAGCAGGTGGTTCAGGAGGAATACTAGTAGGTGGTTCAAGAGGAGTACCAAAGGGTAGTTCAAGAGGAGTACCAAAGGGTAGTTCAGGAGGAGCACCAAAAGGTGGCTCAGGAGGAGCATCAGCAGGTGGCTCAGGAGGAGCACCAAAGGGTAGTTCAGGAGGAGCACCAAAAGGTGGCTCAGGAGGAGCACCAGCAGGTGGCTCAGGAGGAGCACCAAAAGGAAGTTCAGGAGGAGCACCAAAAGGTGGCTCTGCAAAACAAGCATTTGGGGATGCTAAGGGATTAATAAAAAGTAATAGAGGAACTAGAAGTTCTGATAGCCAGTCTAATAGCGAGTCAGATGATAACCAAGCAGAAGCTGGTAATGCAATGGAAACAGCATCTACTGGTGGAAAAGGAAAGAATGCTGCTAAAAAAGGAAAAGATGCAGCTAAAAAAGCAGGAGATCTTTTAAAAAAAGCCAAAAATATTAAATCTTTAGCTCCAATTGTTTCTGCTTTAAGTGCTATTCGGAATTGCTTTACTTATTATATTTTTAATAATAGGATTTATAGGATTTTTTGTAACTTTGCCAGGTTTGGGCATGGAGAAAGTTACAGAAGCGTGTAAAAATTTTTGGAACTGGGTAAAAGGTGCTGAAAAAATAGAAGTTAGTGAAACTGATTTGGTAGACTTAGCAAATTACATACAAAATTTAGGATATGGTCTAAGAGAATATGGTTTTGCAACTGAAGAACAAATAGGATTTGATTCTAATACTGGAAAAGTAAATAAAGTATCTACTGAATATAAGGAAAAAAATGAAGATACTCCAAATTATTTATATGCATATATATTACAAAATGAAAGAACATATACTTTAAGGGGGGTTGAAAAAACAGGTTTTAATAAATTTTTGTCTTGTGTTCCAATAATTGGAAATATATCTAATGCCCTAGAAGATTCAATTAGAAATACTAATTATATAAAAAATCCAGATCAATATGGAATGATACATTTTGCTGAAATGAAAAAAAATAAAACGTTATGGAATAGCGTAGATGACTTTAGTGCATCAATTGATAGAGATAATAATAGATTAACAATAAAAACAGGAACTCTTGTTACAAGTCAGATGAATTGGGATTTAACAGGATGGACAGGAAGATACGGTAAACCAATAGAATTATCATTAGCATTACATTTATCTACTATGGCACCAGATTTTGTATATGATTTCTGTACTGATGATGATCTTCAAGCTGACATTTTATTAGATACGCGAGAAATTGAATATACAGTTGATTATGCTTTTCAGATAAATGATAGCAATCAGACTATAAGCAAAAAACAGATTGAAGATGAATATAATTCACTTTTAGATTCTGTTAATGTGAATGAAAATTATGATGCTTTATTTAGGAAAGAAGATAAATTAGAACCATATAAATGGGGAGAACAAGAATGTTATACTGCAACCATAGATACAACAGAAGGTACTAACATAGTAGGTATTACGGATGATGCCGGAGGCAGCTTTTTGGGGTATTATAAAGCATTAGATAAAGATGGAAATCCAATAAAATTAGTTAATGCAACAGGAGAACTTATATCATATTCAATAGAGTTTGATGGTTCAGGAAAACCAACTTTTAAAGAAGATAGTAATGGTACTTGGCATTTTGATTTGAGTGCTATAAATCAAGGCGATATTGAATATGCAACAGAGATTGAGTGTATAAGTTTTCAAGATTTAAAAGCAATATTAAATGGAAAAAATGATACAGCTAAATATTCAGCATTAGTATATTTAGAAAAAGAAAAAGATGTTAATCTTAGGAAAAAATATGGATTGTATAACTTATTGGGGGGATTAGATGATTGTATTGAATATATAAAAAATGATAACAATACAATTACATGGTCTCAGCCAGATGAAAAATATCAGATATACTACTATCAAAAGATAGAAGAATTGTTTGGAAAGTATGGTACAACTTTTAATGGTGTGGATGAGGAAAATATAAGAGATAGAATAGAGTTAGATGATCTTTGCAAAGATATGAGAGCCTTAATAGTTGATCTAGAAGGAAGAATAAAAAAAGATGAAGAAAATATAAAAACAGCAGTAAAACCAATAGTAGAGAAAAATTTATCTACTGTGGAAAATCAATGGGGAATAGATCCAGATGTATTTCTATTATTGTATAAAGTAATGTGTACGCAATCTACAAGTGTACATACATTTAAACCATATATTGCGTCAGTTACACATCACTGGTATAGAGACTTATATTTTGTGCCAACAGAAGGAAAAACCCCAGATAGCTGGGATAGTGCATATGACTTCACAAAAGAAATAGATGGAAAAGAAGATGAATATAATCCTGAGGGATTAGCAGATTCAGAAGTTATTCAAAAATTAAATGAAACAGGTAAAATAATATACACTTTGAGTGGAAAAGACAGTAATAACACAGATGTAGAACAAATAAATCAACCATATATTATAAAAAATGAAAAGTGGCATAATAAAGTAAAAAACTGGTTAACTAATGGATACTATTTTATTTATGATGGTACACTTGAAACTGCAGAAGAAATTGAATCTGCAAGAAAATATTTATCAAACTTTGGATATGAACCATCAAACCCATTGTTAATAGATTATGATAATTCAGAAGTACTAACAGATAAAGACAATAATGTTTCAGACACTGCAACTGTAGAAGAAATAGAAAAGAAAGCACAAGAGCTTAATAACGAATTAGCAAATGCATCATATAAAATAGGACAAAATGGAGATTCTGGACAGAAATATAAAGTTAGGTTACAGAAAATTAGTTTTGCAAAAAAATCATCACTTGCAGCATTTTCAATATTAGAAAATGTTCATACACAAGATGGAGAGTACATATATCATGATTTAAAAGAATTTTTGATTGAGTTGGGATACTTTACAGAAGCAGATTTTAAATCAATTGAGACAGGAGTTTTAGATTGGCTTATTCCAGCATATACTCCAGAAGTATGGCCAGATAAAAAATATGAAAAGAAAGATAATGAATACGGAACGTATATTCGTTCAAAAGCTAGTTTGGATGCAGAAAAAGCAGAAAATGGAGAAGAGGAAGAAGAAGAGGAAGAAGAAATTTCAGCAAGTTCAAGCAATACAGATTTGGATAAAACACAAACTGTTAATGGTGTAACATATATTAATTATAAACAAGGACCATATGGTGCATATGGTGTTGGTGCTTGGGGAGATTGGTCTAATGTACCTGGATATGATAATGAAAATGGATGTGGTGCAACGTCAACTGCAGTTTTGGCATCTGGATATGGTTGTACTACTACACCTGATATAATGGCCAAATATATACCATATAGAAATGTAGAGGGAATAGCAGATGCAATGCAAGCAGAAGCTGGAGTAACTTGTAGTATAGCAAAAGCTGGACAATCAACTGATTTTTATATAGATACGATTAATCAAGCTTTAAGTGAAGGAAAGCCGATGATTGTATGTGTAACTGGTGCAGTTGATTCAAGATTTACGTCTGGAGCACATTATATTGTTATACTTGGTCAAAAATCAGATGGAACTTTAATATTAAGTAATCCAGGTAATGGTTCTAATCCTTATAAGGCAAAATATGAAGGTGGAGTAAAATCATTTGTAGAAAGATATATGATAAGTGGAGCCGATGGGCATTATCATGGTATTGTAGTTCCTGATACACTTCCAACAGGAGGTTCTGCTCCAAGCAAAAAGAAAAAACATACTGTTGGTTTTGAAGCAGGATTAGATGTTATAACTCCAGGAGAAGCAAAAGTTATAAAGATAGATGGAAATTCAATAACATTAAAATTTACAGCAGATACTACAGTTAAAAATATGACTATGAAAATTGAGGGAATAACTATAAATTCTGATATAACAGAAGGAGCTCAATTGGAAAAATCACAAGTAATAGGAGTAACAACAGATGAAGATATAAAATTATTGATGCGTGATGAAAAGAAGGCTATTATTAACAATATAGAAGATTATATGAAAGCACCTAAGAAAAAATCAGGAAGTTTAGACGATTCGAAATATGACTTTTTCTATTTTACATATTATGAATCAGGAAAATGGTGTACAGAGGGAAATGGACCAGCTAGTGTTGGTGCATGTCAACCAGGAATTGAACATGGTGCTGGAATATGTCAGTGGACTACAATGACAAGTGGACTTGAAAATATACAAATACTTTGTGGTAAGCTTGCGGAATTAGATAGTAACTTATGTGGAAGTTTGGCTAAATATGCAGATGTAGATAGTGTAACGTTAATTAACAAGTATGCAATGCAGCCAACTTTTGAAGATAGTTATTTAAAACGAGATTTTAAAGCTATAGCCGAGAGAGATAGAGATAGATTTTTGGAATTACAAATGCAGATAGCGTTAGAAGAAAAATATCAAACTTTTGACGATTTAGATTTATCATGGATGAAAGAAAGACCAGCTGTTGTACAAGGAACATTAGGGTCTTTGGTAAACTGGGGACCATATATGGGATGGGAAAGTGCAATAAATGAATCAATGAGTGATGAAGAAATTATTATTAGTTTATTAAAATATGCATGTACCAAAACTAGTACAGTAGGTAGTTTAAATAGCAGATGGAATCCACAAGCAAAAGCAGCACTTGATATTTTACATGGTGAACTTGATGCAAAAAAATTGTTAGAAGAAGAAGATTATGGAAATGAATATGGAACTGGTGGACAATATGTTAACTTCTTATCTACTCAATAAAATATTTAAGGGTGATAAATATGAAAAAAGTAAATTTATTAAAAAGTATAATAGTAATATTAATTATTATTGCTTTGCTAATAATGTTAATTATTAATATTATACGAATGAATAATAGTGCATCGGAAAATGTACTCCAATATAGTAAGAGTGAACAATTTATTTTTGAAGATATTAGTGAAGATTTGGTAAAACCACAATTTTCAGGATTAGTATTGATGAAATATAAAGGTAGTGCATCTCAAGAAGATGTAATAAGGGCAATTTATGTAATGGCAAATGATTTAATACCAAGGTATTACAAGATGTTTAACGGAAAATCAGAATCAGATATAAAAAAATATTATAATGTAACTGCAAATCAGGAATATGCAAAAAGAAAATTGGGAATAACAAGCTATGATTGTTTTAGTAAATTGCAATATAATATTCAGCAGCTAAAGGGTGAAACGTTAAAGTTTAAATCGTATAAATTTATAAAAGACTCAGTAGAAGAAGTTGAAGAAGGAGTAAAAGCAAAATTAACAATATTATATGAAAATAATAAAGAGCTACAATTAGAAATATTCTTAAAAAATAACGTTAAAGATAACGAATCAATATTAGAAGTTTTATAAAAGACTAGTATTAAAAATGTTAACTGATAATATTTGAAAAAAGTGTAAAAATATAAGAATAAGCATTATAACAAAATAACTAAAAAGAAAGGAGTTTCGTATAATGATTAGAGTTATACTGTTATTATACGAGAGGTTATGATGAAAAATAGTTTTAATTTAAAGAATATAATAATAATATTAGTTATATTAGTGCTAATATGTACCTGTCTCTTATACACATCTCCGAGCCCACGAGACAGGC
>ERZ1026882.1206-NODE-1206-length-11404-cov-37.420918_pt1 | contig 11404 bp, 19 predicted proteins | sample MGYA00380171_ERZ1026882 | MGnify/ENA primary metagenome ERZ1026882 (study PRJEB33269, sample SAMEA4719807) | human gut metagenome | biome: human-associated habitat; feature: organic feature; material: feces | place: Cameroon | collected 2013-10 ...
ACGGCAATTCATCCCTCACCTGAAGGAAAGGGTCTTCTTGCCGTGGTATAATAAATAAAAAAATAACTAATACTATGCAAATTACAGACCTACAAATTGGCGATTATATTGCCTGTGAAGCTAATTCGGAACGTTATTGTAAAGTAGTCCAGGTCGGATTGGATGTTAAAGACCAATCCAGTTTATTATATATTCAAAACTTGGTAACCGATATTGTTCTTGAGAAGGATATAGAATCATTGGTTGGTATTGAATTGACCAAAGATATACTTAAAAAAAATAAATGGGCAAATGATTTGTATTCGATTTTACCAATTGACGAAAATAAATATCTTCAATACTATTGGCGCGAAAACAGACTTCGTTGCATTTGGAATAGCATTGTTGAATACGAGCATTATCCAGAAGGAACTGACATTATATTTCAATGCGGAAATATTAAGTATGTCCACGAATTGCAACATGCATTGAAGTTGTGCGGATTGAACGATTTGGCAAAGAATTTCAAAATATAGAAAATGATTTCAACCAGTTATAAAATAGAAAAACCGGATAGACTTCAATCTCAATTGAAGTCTAATCTTTTTCTTTCTAAAATACTAAATGGTAATGAACCCTCTGATGAGCAATTGGCTATCTTTGATGCGATTTTAAATGACAAACAATGCCGTAACATCAGGGTTAATGCCGTCGCCGGTTCAGGAAAATCAACAGTAATCAAATGTTGTGTGGGGTTGATTCCAATGGATAAAAAAATATTGGTGTTGGCGCATAACAAGAATGTTAAGGATCATATGATTAAGGGATTGGAGGAGATAGGAAGATATGTTAAAAAGAAATCATTATCTATTCAAACATTCCATGGCTTAGGCTATGGGACATTAGGAAAATTGAATGGCTGGGGTGGAGAAAAGATAGATATTGGCGAGAATTTTAAATATAATAAGTATTTTGAGTCTCATACCAATGAATTTATACCTGTTGACCATGAAACATGGAATAAAAGCAAAAAAAATAATTACAGACGAAATATTTTTGATTTGTTGAACTATGCACGGGTTAATCTATGCCAAACAGAAAGGGAAATCGAAAAAAAGGTATCATTGAAGTATGGAATTAATCCTGTGGCTAATGAAATATCTGTAGTCATGCAATTAATGCAATGGGGCAAAAATAATATTGAGCAGAAAATTTTGGACTTTACTGACTGTATATGGCTCCCTTGCGAAGATGAACGATGCACCAAGATATATTGGGGAGGTCATGAATATGATAAAAATAAAAAACAATCTAATTGTTATGATTATGTATTTGTTGACGAGGCTCAGGATATGTCGCCCACCCAGTTGGAATTGGTGATTAAAGCCACAAAATCAAGGAATACAAGAGTAATCCTAATGGGTGACAGTGATCAAGCCATCAATATGTGGTGTGGAAGCATCAATGACGCATTGGATAAGGCGGTAAAGAAAATCATGAATAATGATTGGCTTGATTTTAACCTTACAACAAATTATCGTTGCGACACCAAAATAATTGATATGGCGAATGAATATCTGGAATCACATCATAAATCAAAAAGACTTGTCCCTCATACCGCTAATCCAGGTATTATCCAATATAATGCTAAGTTAAATGATATCCAAAACGGGGATTTGGTCTTGGCAAGGTTTACATCTACAGTGTTTGAAGTGTTCGGCAGATTGATACGATTAGGTAAAAAAGTCGTTATTAAAGGAGAAAAGGAATTTTTGAAAACATTTAATGACTTAGCAAAAGAAGGTGATAATGATATTAACAGTATTTTACAATCAGTAAAAGAATCATTTGTCAATGAATGGAATGCCGCAACAAAAAATGATGATTATAAAGAATCAATCCAAAATGAAGGGGTAATCCGGTCATATGAGATTGTGAGGATTATTGAGTCTTTATCAAAAATAAACTCTAATAAAGAACAATTGGCTAAATTGCTGAAAGATTGCATTGTTCCTGAAAATCATAACTTAAAAGATGCCATTGAAATCTCAACAGTGCACAGAGCAAAAGGGGCTGAAGCTGATAATGTGTATATTGCCTGTCCATCAGTATTGTATTCACCGTTGGTGAATGATAAAAGCCAAGAATGGGAAAGAATATCAGAAGAAAATCTTCAATATGTGGCTTATACAAGAGCAAGACATAAAATGGCATTTATTGACGAAAAAGAAATATATACTCGAATGAATATAATAAGCAAAGAAAATTCTCTATATAAAGAAATGCTGCAAATAAAAGAAGAAATAGAGAAAAAAGATTTGGATTTATAAAAAAAATGATTGATATTTGCAATCAGAAGTTTAATTCAAAAGTAAAAAAATATTATGTGGATTTATTTAGGAGAAAAAATTGATGTTAAGGAAGACGGACTCTTTTATGTAAAAGAAGAATTCTTCGAATCTCTTGCGAAAGCAAAAAGTTATATTGCTCAACAAAAAAGAAGTTATTATAACTTTTCGCATAAAGATATTGATAACATGTTTAAGAAACTTTCTAATAAAGAAAAGGATTTTCTTAAACATGTTGCAGAAGCTTATCGTTGCCATTTGCATAATGCTTATTGCTCTCTTGGCAATACTCTTGAGGATTTCGATGTGGATTTTGATTACTTAGTTAAAAAATAGTTATGGACTTCAATGAAGCATACAAATTTCCATTGCAAATAGATCCAGATACATGGTATGTTTGGACTGCTGATCATACCATGGCATTCAATTATTTCTTTGACAATCCAGGTTATATTAATCAATTAATCAGGAAAATCAATGGAGAAACTGTACCGGAATTAGAATATTCAAAACCGTTCTCAATTACAAATAGTTTGAATATTCTGGATAAGTTTGGCAATATGGTATTGTTTGCGCGTGGCTGGGGACATTTGATTGGTTCTGGGGCATTGAATCTTGATGCAAAGGAAGCAGCAAAAATACAGAATGATTTTTTGGAATATTGTGTTAATCAATTGAACAAATAAACAAAAGTTAAGGAAATGTTACAAATAAAGCCGGAAATGGAGAAAAAAGATTTGGAAGTATAAAAATTTTTTTTTATCTTTGTGATTGTTAATTTAACTAAAAGTTTTTTATTATGGAAACAAAAAAATTAGATCTTTATGAGATCTTGAAAGATTGTCAAGAAGGTTCTATATTATATTCGCCATTATTTGGCGATGTTAATTTTGTCCGTGTACTTTTTACGGGTAACATATTGGTACACGATTGTTATGGGTGCTCACACGAGTTTTATTCAGACGGAACAGTGTCTAACCTACCAAAGGCTGAATGCATGCTATTCCCTTCGAAAGAAAATAGAGATTGGAGTACTTGGAAGAATCCAAATGTAAAAATCAAACATTTTGACCCCAAAACACTAAAGCCGTTCGATAAGGTGCTGGCGAAAACCGATTATTATTGGATTCCTACAATATTATCATATTACGATAACTGGGATAAAACGTTTGTAACTATACTTTATAAAGAATATTGGAAATGTATTCCTTACAACGATGAAACTGCTCATTTTGCGGGCACAACTGATGAGGCTCCGGAATATTATAGATATTGGGAAGATTAATATGTGTTGGACAGCAGTAAATATTTTGGATATAATACCAAAACGTGCGAAAACAGACATTGAGGTTTATAAGGTTGTCTATTATAAACAATATGCTCCTATATGGAATTATGTTTATTCTATTAATGAAGAGGAACCCAAAATTAAAATGAATGTTATTCTGCCATTTTATATCAGTCGAGGATATCATTCGTTTTCAAATAAATGTAAAATTGAAAAAATTAAGAATAAGTTGATAATTCGTTCTCTGTATAAAGAACATTGTGGACTATTTCTTGTTGGTTCTATGGAAAATATACATAAAGCCATTATACCAAAAGGGGCATTGTATTTTATTAATCGCGCAGGAGAAGTTGTTTCAAATCGAATCATTGTAACATCAGAAATTATCAATATAGAAGATGAAAGATTATGTTAAACAAATAGAAGAGTCATTAAATAAACTATCACCAGAGGAATTACAAAAACTTGATGACGATATTCGTAATATCTATGGAGAAAGTGTTTCTGTAGACGAATATTTAGCAATGATAAAAATGCCAAAATCAATTAAAAACGATTAACTATGTCGTGGTTTTTAGTAGTAATTGGAATAACATCCTTTATAGGACTTGGCTATTCAATTGAAAAAGCTGACGGTCCAGCCGTGATTGCAGTATTTTCAACACTAGGAATGTTTATCTCTGCTGTAGGAATTTATCGGGATCTTTGTCCAGAACCAATAACATATGAATATCCGGATAGTGAATATGTTATTGAATATAAAGTAACTACAATTGGAGAAAAGTGTGATACAACTTATGTATTAACCAAAATTAAGGAGGAATAGAACATGAAATACTTTATTGTGAAATTCTACAGTAGAGCAAGAGGAGAAGTAATGGTTCGCAATGTTGAAGCAGATAATGTTGAAACAGCGCGAAAAGCAATACAAAACTATTATCGGATTCCAGACAATGACATTTTGGATATTACAATCAAGGAAGATTAGTTATGGCATGGATAGCAAGAGATTTATCAGAAGATTTATATGTCTATGATTCAAAACCTGTTAGAGACGATGAATTTTACGAGTGGATTATCCCGGATGCTTTCAGATATGAAATATTTGACTTTAATAGGGTTGAACTTCCTTCTGATGCAGATGTAAAATTAATCGGTAAGCATATCACTTGGAAAGATGAACCAATAAAAATTTAGTTATGGAGATTATTAAAAACCTAGATCCTGGAATCAGGAAATACAGATTCACTCACTATGATTGTTGTGAATTTACAGCACTTCCAAATGAATTCAAATGGGTCACTGGACAATATAATGAAACAACCGCGAGTGTGATTTGTCCAAAATGCGGGAAGCAATTCTATTATCATCCCGAAGAGATTAAACCTGAAGAACCATCATTTGATAATTGGCCAAATGCAATAAACTGTCTGAGGAACTGTAAGAAGTGTCAGGCAAAATGTTTATATAGGAAAGAGCCATACCTATGTTTATATTAATTCTATTCATTGCCGGTTACTTCATTGCCGGTTCGATTATCATAAGCCTTTTGGAGCGATGGGAGCGTTCAGTATAGAAAAAGCTGTTGAGTGGTTCAAGCATCAAAAGGAAGAGATAGGAATATCTTGGTTTGATGACTTTGAGATTAGACTCAGAAAAGCAATGAAGAACTAATTTAGCTCAAGAAGATGATTTTCAGACACGAATTTGGTAAAGGAGAATGGAATTTACCGGAAATCCTCAACTACGAGGAATATAGGTACAATAAATCATGCGCATGTGATAACTGTAACTATCATTTTACACATCCATCAGCGTATCGACAAGGTATTGTGGGATACTGTACTACCGAAAATGGATATTTTCTGTGTTTTGAATGTCCAGGCTGTGGATCAAAATATAGATATCACTATTCGAGTAACGGAGAAAAATATGGAAATTTTGAGGAATGGAAAAAAGATGTAGCCCGTGCACTATTTCTCGAAGGCTATGAACAATTCAAAGTGCAGTAACAAAAATAGTAGAACAGTCAACTACCCCCACCTGAAGGAGGGGGCTTCTTGTCGTGATCCTATTAAATCTAACTAAATTAAATCATAGATTTCCTTAAAAAAGTCATTGAAAGTATAGGATTTTTTACTATCTTTACACCGTAGAAAAAAAGTAATATGGAAATTCACAAAATAATAAATGCCTTTCATAGGAAATACCCTACCATTGACAATGAATCGTTGACCCGTCTCCTTATGTCCGATCCGACATCGGTACAAAACAGCCATGGCTCATTTGCGGGAAGATATGGAGTATGGATAGCCAATATGTATGCCAACGGGTCTATCAAGTTGGGAGACATCCCTGAATTAAATTCCGCACTTGTAACCTATGATAAGAACAGATCGCAGCTGCCCGACATTAAGGGCTGCGGTAGCCTGGGGGAACTGATTGACTGGGTAAAGGATCTTTCTGATGATTTCAAACCTGTCAGGAAGCAGTCGAACGCCAAGTCCAATTTAGAGAAAGTGTATGAAGACGGCACATGGGTGGTGTATGTGCCGCACAGCCACGAAGCATCGAGACGTGGTGGTGAAGGCACCCACTGGTGCACCGCATCCGAGAATCCTTACTACTATAACATGTACAGCAAACAGGGTTCGTTGTATATCAACCTCCGGAAGTCTGATAACGCAAAGTTTCAGTTTCATTTTGAGACAATGCAATTTATGGATTCCAACGATAACTCGGTACGTCTAAATACCGTCGGGTTATCCACCGGCATTACTGAGTTCTATTCCAAAATCAACATGGTGTTTGGATTCTTGTTGAGATATGATTATGTTGGAGATTTTTATAATGGATATGCCAAGATAGAATTAAACAATAAATGGAATTATATAGATACCCAAGGAAAGTTGGTATCCCCGAACCTGTGGTTTGATGCTGTTTACAATTTTTCTGATGGATGTGCCGAAGTTAAATTAAACAATAAATATAATTATATAGATACCCAAGGCAAATTACTATCTCCGACCCAATGGTTTGATGGTGCCGGAGATTTTTATGATGGATATGCTGAGGTTAAATTAAATAGTAAATGGAATTTCATAGATACCCAAGGAAAGTTGGTATCTCCGAACCAATGGTTTGATGATGCTGGTATTTTTTTAAATGGATATGCCAAAGTTAAATTAAACAATAAATGGAATTTCATAGATACCCAAGGAAAATTATTATCTCCGAACCAATGGTTTGATTATGTTGGCAATTTTTTAAACGGATATGCTGTAGTTATATTAAACAATAAATATAATTTAATAGATACCCAAGGAAAGTTGGTATCCCCGAACCAGTGGTTTGATAATGCTGGTATTTTTTTAAATGGATATGCCAGAATTAGATTAAGCAATAAATATAATTTCATAGATACCCAAGGAAAATTACTATTTCCGAACCAATGGTTTGATGCTGTTGGTAATTTTTCCGATGGCTATGCCCCGGTTAAATTAAGCAATAAATGGAATTTAATAGATACCCAAGGAAAGTTGGTTTCCCCGAACCAGTGGTTTGATGATGCTGAAGATTTTTCTAATGGATACGCCAAAATTAAATTAAATGGTAAATGGCATTTCTTAAAAAAGCCATTGAAAGTATAGAATAACTTACTATCTTTACGGTGCAAAAAAAGTAATATGGAAATTCGTAAAATAATAAATGACATTACCACTATTGTCAAATATGACGGCAAATAATTATCTGGAATCAGTCAAATCTCTTCCTGTTTCCGTAGCCAACGCAAAACTCGAAGAACTCTGTGGTGTCCAATGCTTCATTGAACATCACCAAGGCTTGTATGACATTCAGTCAGATGAAAGAGACTCAATGGATTGCAAGGACACTTATGGCGATTGGCAGACAAACTTTGAATTGGCCCTGAATATCTGTCGATTACTTAAGAACAATGGGATCAATCCTAAAGTCATAATAGAGCCAACATGCGGCAAAGGTAATTTTATTCTAGCCGCATTACTGACATTTGATAATGTTGAGGACATTTATGGGATAGAAATCCGAAAGCCATATATTGATGAATTAAAGATAAGAATTCTTCAACTCTTCATTGACACGCCTGACAGGATTAAGGTCAAAATTCATTTATACAATCAAAACATATTCGATTTTGATTTTGCGAGTATAAAAAAAGGATTGACCAAAAGAGAAGTACTGGTGTTGGGAAACCCGCCTTGGGTCACAAACAGCAAACTGGGGAGTCTGGGCAAAGATAATTTACCCGAAAAGAGCAATTTCAAAAGATTAAGTGGAATGGAAGCTCTGACAGGTAAAAGTAATTTTGACATAGCGGAATATATTTGCCGGCAAATGATTTCGCTTATGTCAGGAGAGCACGGTTATCTCGCGTTGCTACTGAAGAATTCTGTCATCAGGAACATTCTTTACGAACAGAATACAAACATATTGCCTATCAAGGATATTCATCAGTATAGCATTGATGCCCAAAAAGAATTCAATGTCTCCGTCTCAGCGTCATTGTTTTTTTGCACAATTAAGGAAGACGCCTCCAAGCATTGCCAAATCAAGGATTTCTATACGCTGAAAGATATTCGTGAATATGGTTGGGTAAATAATAATTTTGTTTCTGACATAGAATTATATCAAAAATATTCCTATATAGATGGACGCTCACCTTTGGTTTGGCGGTCAGGTATAAAACACGATTGCGCCAAGGTCATGGAACTGGAATACAACGATGGACGATACACCAATGGTATGGGTGAAATATGATTCTGTGTTTTTTTGCAAATAAATTTGGTAATGTCGGAAAAAATCACTATCTTCTGTATCAGAAGAAATAAACAATATAAAATTAACCAAAATGGCAAATTATTTTGATGTAGTTGATAATAGGACTGGAAATATTGTTAGTACATGTGATTACGAACGTGCTATAGAAATATCTAATAAATATAATTCTACTAGTCCTTATGCTAATTTTAAAGTAGAGACCAGCTTAAAGGGTTGGAACCGAGACTGGATGTATACTCATTTAGGTTAATAGACAATGGAGGAATAGTTATGAATGATAAATTAAAAGAATTGTTTCAGCCTTACTGGGTTGAAGAACAGCAGGGAGTATACATACCATTAATTGACAAGGTGTTGCTTAAAGACGCTGTTCCTAGAATGACATATGACGATTCTATGAAATATGCAAAAACAAATGGAGTTCGAATTGCCAGTAAAGGTGAATTATTGCAGATGTATATTCAAAAAGATGAGATCAATAGAATTCTCAAAGAACATGATGGAGATATACTTAATACTTGGGTTGGTTCTTCATCCCAAAATGGTTACTACAGGTATTACGTTACCTTTGACTTTGGTTGCACTGGTAGTATGAATAAGGAACATCCCATTATCGGTAGGGCGGTTGCGGACTTTAAATCAAAACAAGTAAAAATAGAACAATTTAATTTGGAAGAATATCTCAAAAATCCGGAGAGAAAGGTTGTAACAAGAAATGGGCAAAACGTAAGAATTATTTGCACTGACCGAAAGGGAGCAGAAGATACAATTATTGCCCTTTGCCTTATGAGTGATGGGAGTAAAAATTGTTTTTTCTATCCTCCTGATGGAAAACAATACATAAAAGCAGATTCATATAATGATTTATTCTTCGTTCCGGAAAAGCATGAGGGATGGGTAAATGTTTATAAGGATGGTGATGACCACTATATTGGCAGTAGAGAGTTTTATTCATCAGAAGCCGAAGCAGTAAGCCATGCCACGGTGGGGATTGGCTATGTAAAAAGCATTAAATTTGAATATGAGGAGTAATTATGAAAAAAGAAAAACCAATTGAGATGGAAGGGACTGTAATTCAATCACTTCCGAATGTAATGTTCCGTGTTGAACTGGATAAGAATGGGGCAGTGATTCTCGCACATCCATCAGGCAACATGAAACGTAACTTCATCAAGGTCATAGAAGGAGATCGAGTCAAGGTGGAGATGTCTCCTTATGACTTGACTAGGGGTAGAATATCAAAAAGATTGAACAAGGCTTGACCTTTACGAATTTTTTCTGTATATTTTTATAAAAAAAATACAATAAAGGAGAATTTTTATATGTACGGTTTAGACAATTTCGATTTCTCTACTGCTCTTGACAAGGTGTTTAAGAGCCCGCTCAACGAGGTATTTTTCAAAAATCCTTTTGATGAAAAACTTTCTTTAGAACAGGGTGAAGGCTTCGAGGATAGAGGTTACAAATATGTATTCAAGCATGATTTCGGAAAAAATGCACAAAAATCCGATATTCAAATAAGTCTTGAGAATGAATCTGAAATTGAGGTTTCTTATTACCACAAGAATAATAAGTCGGTGTCAAGCTTCAAATTCACGGAGACCCTTCCAGTAGACGCGATTCCGGAAACATTGGAGGCAACTATCAATGATGGCATTCTTACAGTCTCGGTTGATAAAAGAAAAGAAAATGAAAATCCGGACAGGAATAAGAAAAGAAATATTCTACTTAAATAAGAAAATTTTGATTGACGAAAAGAAAAAAAAAGGAAGATCATGATTGTTGGTCTTCCTTTTTTTTAGATATGTATTATTTGGGTAATTCTAAGCAAAAACCGGGCGAACCCCCAACCCTACGCAGCGAAAGAGGCCGGACCAAGTAGTGGCAGCATGGTAGGACTCAAAGAATTTGGCTTTGTAGTTAGCCAAGCTACGGGAGTTAGACCAAAATCTACCATACTCTCCAACGTAGCGAAACGAATCATCATAATAGTTACCGGCGGCAGGGATGAAAAGTTTGTTCCCGTTTCTAACCGAAGTGAATAAGCAACCATTGACCCCTGAATCGTTATAGTTTTTCACCCACTCATTGGTACAATTTGATGTATCAGACAATTCGCTAATCTGTTCGGCTGTAGGCATTTTCCAGTTTCCTCCCCAGTTCACTGTTGCCGCATCATCAGATGCCTCCAATGTTTCCAAGCCATCGGTAGCATTGTATTTGGTAATATTTGACCTCGTTCCATATTTGTAGTCATTCCAAGTGAATTTTTTCTCATTGGTACTCCCGGAATACCCCTGGGTTTCCCCCCAGGCGAAATACAATCCGGCATCAGTTTCTTTCTCAGCCCCGATATTCATCGTCGCCCATTTCGTGCTACTCGGCAATCCTTAGTCAACATATGCATGACCGTTATACGAAATTAATGGCTTATAATGCACCTCGTTTTCATTTTCACAGTAGGATACATTGGGTAAATCTACCCCCCCCCCGAGATAAACGCCTGATAATCAGAATGTTGAGGGAATAATTTTAAGTATTTCATATTATTCTTATTTTATTTTTTCTATAAATAGTTTTCTAATGATTAATTTATACCCCTAATTCTTTCCACGCATTCCAACACGATTTTCCTTAAATCGGATTTGGCGATGAAAACTGTATGTTCATTCACCGTTGTTGTATTGTTTTCCTTAAGGTTAATCTTGTACCATTTATCATTTAATTTAACTCTGGCATATCCATTTAAAAAAATACCAGCATCATCAAACCATTGGTTCGGGGAAACCAACTTTCCTTGGGTATCTATGAAATTATATTTATTATTAAATTCAACTTCGGCATAACCATTATAAAAAGCAGTAATATAATCAAACCACTGGTTCGGAGATACCAATTTTCCTTGAATATCTATATAATTCCATTTATCATTTAATTCAACTACAGCATATCCATCATAAAAATAACCAAT
>ERZ1026882.1211-NODE-1211-length-11354-cov-5.223029_pt1 | contig 11354 bp, 8 predicted proteins | sample MGYA00380171_ERZ1026882 | MGnify/ENA primary metagenome ERZ1026882 (study PRJEB33269, sample SAMEA4719807) | human gut metagenome | biome: human-associated habitat; feature: organic feature; material: feces | place: Cameroon | collected 2013-10 ...
CCCCGCCACGGCATCCAGTACGTTGGCATGGCGGATCGCATGTTCACTGCGGCGTTCCTCATTATCGAAGGCTTTTGTGGGATACATGTGTCCGTTGTATTCGCTGATCAGGTAAGGCTTGTCGGTATCGGAAGTGACCTTTTTCTTCGGGTCACAGCCGGGAGTCTCGCCGTCGTGCAGAAAATCGTTATAAGTATAGACATCCTCCAACAGATGGCTTTTCTTAATAGCCCGGACACCGCCGGTAGGTCTCGTGGGATCCAGCTTATGTGCCACGGCATTAGTCTTTTCGTAAAACGGATCATCATCCGGGGATTCATTGATCCGTACACCCCACAAAATAATCGAAGGATGATTGCGGTACTGACGGATCATGTCCTCTGCATTGACTACCGCCTGTGCTTTCCAGGCGTCATCTCCAATATGTTGCCAGCCGGGAAACTCTGTGAAGACCAGAAGTCCCAGTTCGTCGCACCGCTCCAGAAAATAATGACTCTGGGGATAATGGGAAGTCCGCACGGCATTCAGCCCCAGCTCTTTTTTTAACAAATCCGCATCCAGCTTCTGCATGCTCTCCGGCATGGCATAGCCTACATAAGGATAACTCTGATGGCGGTTCAGACCCCGGATCCGCAGTTTTTTGCCATTGAGGTAAAAGCCGTCTTTTTTAAAAACTGCATCCCTGATACCGAAGGTGACCTCTGCTTCGTCCAGAAGCTGTTCTTCCTGCCAGAGCTGGGTCTTTAACAGATAAAGATGAGGGTGTTCGGTATCCCACAAAAAAGGATGTGGAATCGTTCCCTGAATACGAAACGGGGGCTCAGCCGTAGTGCCTGTGGGGACATTCTGTTCGCAGAGAAACTGCCAGTCATTATCTGATGTTACATCTGATACCACACCCGACATTACAGCATCGCTCTTTAACATATAATATTGTCTGACATTAAGGTCTTTCGCAACTTCATAAAAAGTGATTTCAGAAGTTACCTGAGCCTCATCCGGTGTGATCAGCGTGTGTACGAAAATATCCTCAAGGGCAATCTTGTCTTTTACTTCGAGATACACATCCCGGTAGATGCCGCCGTAGGTCATATAATCGATCACGTAACCGAAGGGAGGCACATTTAAGTCTTCTCTGCTGTCCAGCCGGACACACAGCACATTGTCCTGTCCGTAGTTCGCATATGCCGACAGATCTACAGTAAAGGCGGTGTAGCCGCAATGGTGCTCTCCCACCTTGCTGCCGTTGAGATAGACGGTACTGTCATGAGCGGCCCCTTCGAAGGTGAGCAGGATCCGCTTGCCCTGCCATTCGGTCGGAATATGCAGATGGCGTCTGTAGCCGCTGACCATCTGGTAGAGAGATTCGTCAAAATAGTGAAACGGGGTCTCCTTACAGGTATGAGGGATTCGGACGGGCTGCAGGGTCTCTTCCGGGTATTCTGTTGCAGTCATCCCCTCCTGAAAGTTCTCGTTAAAAAGCCAGTCTTCGCTTAAATAGATCTTCTGATTCATGGTTCGTTCCTCTTTCTTTTGGATATTATGGATTAATTCTGGATTATTCCATTGCCTCATTCTGATCTCTGTACGATGCCATACATGAGGATTTCCACAACTTCCTTCAGGGCATCTGCATAAGTCAGCTGATTTCGAGAGAGAATATCTCTCTGGAAGAACTGCTCAATGGAAGCTTCTAACATCATTTTCACCAGACAGATGGGAACCGGGCGGATGCTGCCCTCAGCCATGCCCATCTCGATCAGCTGGATTGTAGGCTCCCAGCCTGTGGAAAGTCTGAGTTCTACCTTCTGGTAGATCTTCGGGTATTTGTCCCGGAGGGAATATAATTTTCGAAGATCGATATTCTGATAACCTTCTGGCAGCACTCCCAGGATGCGGTGCAGCTTTTCCACTACACTGAGGGAAGGATCGGTCAGGATCATCTGCTCGCTTTCCTTGATGGAGTCAAAGATATAATCTACCATGGCAAAAAACAGTGCTTCTTTATCATCGTACACGGTATAGATGGTTTTCTTGCTGATCGAGAGTTCCTTCGCCAGATCATCCATTGTGAATTTCAGCCCTTTTTGATCGAAGACACGCAGGGTGGCGTCGAGAATATTTTTTTGCAGACCTTCTGTAGTATCCATCGCTTCTATTCCTCCGTTCGGTAAGATTGTAATTGCAGTATGGAAACTGAAAAGTAAATTGTGGTTTCCTATAAAAACAGGGTAGCATTTTTGAAAAAAAAATTCAAGAAACGTTTTTGCCAAAAAGAGTTTCCGAGAATTGTGAAATATAACAAAAAACCAGCCAACAAAACGGTTGACTGGTGAATGACAGAGTCTATAAATAGTTTTTCATAATGCGGTACAATGCTTTTGGATGCAGCGCCTGGCTTCCGTTGGAAAAGGCCTCCACTACTGCTCCGGCGGCATGGAGAAGTATTGTTCTGCCAGCGTGGGATGAGATTTTTTGCGGGTGATCTCCACCAATCCTAAAGGCGTCATATCCACGATGCGGGGATGCTGGGGATCCCCTGCGGTCAGATTCTTTAATGTCTCCAGTAACTCCTTCTGCCGTTCCTTTTCCGCCATATTGATGAAGTCCACAATGATGATACCGGACAGATTCCGCAGGCGTAGCTGTCTGGCTACTTCTTTGGCAGCCTCCAGGTTTACCTGATAATAGGTGTCCTCTCCTGCCTTTTTCGCTTCGTTTTTACCGGAATTGACATCGATCACCGTCATGGCCTCCGTAGGCTCGATGACGAGATACCCTCCGCATTTTAACCAGACTCTCGTATCCAGTGCTTCCTCCATGCCGCGCTCCAGAGAATACAGCAGGCGTAAAGAGATCGCCGGATCATCGTAGAACCGAATGGACTTTTGTTTTAACAAAGGGTGATCTCCTTCCGACAGCTGACGATAGGTCTGAGGATCATCGGTAAGGATCTCAGAATATTCCGAAGGATCCGCCATCTGCTCCAGAACCTCGTAAACGGCCTCAGAAGGCTTCAAAAGACAGGCAAAGTACATTTTATGGTCTGCCTGCTCCAAAAGGCTCTGAAGGGCTTCAGACGCGTTCTCAGGGGTAGATCCGTTTTTGACAAGCTGTTGCCTCATCCGGGAAGGATCTGTGGTAACGGAAGCCCGCTTTGTCTTCTGGGCATCTCTGGTGACCATGACCACCAGTTCATCCCCGGCTTTTAAGCTTCCGTCCGGCTGTCTGTTGGTAAGATATGCCGTACCTGCTTCCCGTAGTGGCAGAAAGCACAGTTCCCCGGGCGCAATCTCCACGAAGCAGGCATCGATGTTTTTCGCCACATTCTGTATTTTCCCAAGGTAGATTCCGCCGATCTTACTTGCATTTGAACGCAGTACCCGCACAGCGGCAATTCCACCGGAGTTCACAAGCAATGCCACATTTTTATCCCGAAGCTTCGTAAAGATCATTTTCCCGGTGGTACAGTCCGTGCTCTTACGGATCTCATTTACTTCTTTTTCTCTTGCCGGTCTGCCGCCGGTGAGATTGCGGCTCATTCCGTGTCACCGGAAGCTGCCCTGTAAGCTTCCTCGCTGTCGAAACCTATGGCATCCAGGGGGAGAAGGGCGTCTGTTTCGTTTCTCAGATAGGTCTCTTCTCTGTTGACCAGAAGGGCATTTTCCTGCAGGGTCTCACCATTTTCGGAAAATAATGCTTCAATGACCTGAATGGGTTTGATATTTCCGGCACTGGAGGCATCCACCAGCAGATAAAGCTTTTCGGACTCCACCACCTTCATCTCATAGATACCTTCTTTTAAATTGATCTCCCGGCTTCCCTTTTTTGTCTCTTTGGTAATGAGGATCTCATCTTTTGCAAGAAAACGATCCACCGCGGAGCCCAGATCAAAATGAGGACCTCTGCCCTCCCGGAAGGTTACCGTATATCCGGCGGCAGCCACACTTGCCATGGCATTTCCCGCCTTATCCGGCAGGATCTTCACGGAAGTGATCTCAATGCCGGGTACAGATGCGGTATTGAGCCTTGTTTTTACATCCTCACAGGAGGTCAGGGAATGCACTTCCAGATCCATATATTCTCCGTTGCTGGTCAATCCCACGCCTAATGGTGCAGCGAAGGACATGATCTGATGCGGGCTGAAGCCCCCGGTATAAGCAACATCCAGCTCCGCTCTGCGGTTGGCTTTCTGGAAAAAGCGCATCACATCCAGATGTCCGATAAAACGTATCGGTCCGTATTTTTTGAATTTAATTCTTAATTTCATAATTTCCGTCAGATTTCTATGCGGCCTTTCTTGAAAGACCTGCAATTTCCCTTTCCTCTTATTCTTCAACATTCAATAACGTGCCATAAGGGTGTGGCTCGTACGATCAGCCTCTGGGCTCCACACAGATACCGCAGCCGAATCTGGCGGCACCGCAGCCCTGGCAGGCCTGCTTGCAGTTCGGGGAGATCGTCTCGTTTTTCGCTTTCTGCCATTCTCTCTCCAGAAAGGCTCTGGATACACCGCAGTCCAGGAAATCCCAGGGCAGGATCTCGTCCAGAGGCCGTTCTCTGTGGGAATAGAAATCCGGGTCCAGACCACAGGCTTCAAAAGCTTCCATCCAGACATCGTTGTGGAAATACTCACTCCAGGCATCGTAGAAGCAGCCCTTGTTATAGACATATAAAAGCACCTGGGACAATTTTCTGTCACCTCTGGCCAGAACACCCTCCAGAACACTGACATCCGCTTCGTGCCAGTTGTACTTGATGCTCTTCTGGTTCAGCTGCTCGGAAATGGCCTTTCTGGTCAGATATGCCTTTTCCACGAACTCTTCCTTGGTACACTGGGGCGCCCACTGGAATGGCGTAAAGGGCTTCGGCACGAAGAAGGAGGTACTGGTAACAATCTGCACTCTGCCGTTGACACGTTTCTCCTTCGGCACCGTGTCGAAGAAAGTGGCCGCAATTTTGTTGGAAAGCTCAGCGATTCCCCGGATATCCTCTTCGGTTTCCGTGGGATGTCCCAGCATGAAGTACAGTTTGACTCTGGTCCAGCCGCCTTCGAAGGCAAGGGCGGAACCCTGTAAGATCACTTCTTCAGTGAGTCCTTTATTGATGACATCCCGCAGTCTCTGGCTGCCTGCTTCCGGAGCAAAGGTCAGACTGGATTTCTTCACATCCTGTACTTTGCTCATGACATCCAGAGAAAAGGCATCGATACGTAAGGACGGCAGGGAGATATTGATATGTCTCTTATCACACTCTTCAATCAGGAAGTCAATCAGCTCCGGCAGCTTGCTGTAATCGCTGGAACTTAAGGAACTTAAGGAAATCTCCTCATGACCGGTGTTTCTCAACATTTCCATGGCGTACTTTTTCAGAACTTCCACATCCCTTTCTCTGACGGGACGATACAGCTGCCCAGCCTGACAGAAACGGCATCCGCGGATACAGCCTCTCTGAATCTCCAGGACCACTCTGTCCTGGGTGACTTTGATATAAGGAACTACCGGCTTCATAGGATAAAAGCTGTCGGTCATATCCGTTACCAGCTCTTTGCGGATTCTTGTGGGAATTCCCTCTTCCGTAGGTCGGAAGGAGGAAATGGTGCCGTCTTCGAGATAGGTGGTCTCATAGAACCGGGGCACATACATTCCCGGCAGCTTTGCCGCCCGGCGTAAGAATTCTTCTCTGCCTGTCTTCTCCGCCCGGCATTTCTTATAGAGATCGATCAGTGGCCGGTACTGGGTCTCGCCTTCTCCGATATAGAAAATATCAAAGAAATCGGCAATGGGCTCAGGATTATAGGTGCAGGGACCGCCGCCGATAACGATGGGACAGTCCTCTCCACGTCCGGTGGCAAGCAACGGGATCCCCGCCAGATCCAGAACCTGCAGAATATTCGTATAACACATTTCGTACTGAATGGTGATTCCCAAAAAGTCGAAGTCTTTTATCGGATCCTGACTCTCCAGGGCAAACAGCGGAATGTTCTCCTTACGCATAATTTCATCCAGATCCACCCAGGGAGAATACACACGCTCACACCAGACATCATCCCAGGAATTGAGCATGCCATACAGGATCTGGATTCCCAGGTGGGACATACCGATCTCGTAGACATCCGGGAAGCACATACAGAAACGGACATCAATGCTGTCCCTGTCCTTCACTACAGCATTGACTTCGTTGCCGATGTAGCGGGCCGGTTTTTCGATCTTCATCAGAATATCATCATTTAACGCTAACTTTTCGTTCATATTTACCTCAGGTTATTGATTTTTACATATAATTTTTCATCTGCCGGACATCTCCGTCTGTGCAGGGGGCATCGGAATAACGGGCTTTTTCATAGATTTCAGCCATTCCTTCCACATCCAGCGATTTTTCGGCATCTCTAGCAGTATAAAATGGCAGGCTCATCTTTGCAAGCCCGCTGGCATTTATTTTTTTCTGATACATCCGCCTTATCTTCTGGCCGGCATCTAAGAAAGCAAAAGAAAACCATTTCTGCTTCTGCTTTGCGGCAGTATTTTCCGGGGCAGCCTCCAGGTGTTCCCGCTTGTCCATGCTCTCCGGCTGTTCAGAAACAGTGCCGGGGAGGGAAAACTGCATTCTGTCCCTGAGAAATGTGATCAGCTTTCGAATTCCGCGGTACAGCAGAAATACGCAGACGATCAGAAGTGCGATCATGGCCACATATTCCAGAATGACCCATAAAATAAAAGGATCTTCCGCTTCCATGGGAGGCATATCGCCACCGCCTGCCTGCTGTTCCACCACTACCGCTTCTGTCCCGGAATCCATGGGGAGCAGTCCGAACAGGAAACGAAGAATCGCAGCCAGACCGTTTCGCAGTAACTGCAAAAAGGGCTTTAACCAGGCAAACTGTGACACTGCCAGGAGCAGAAGCCCCGACAACAGCACGAAGGCTGCGGTGCTGTGGAGCCCGGAACGAAAGATCTCCTGAAACGGGATCTTGCCGGTACTCAGCCTGTTTACCGTAAGGAAATCCTCATAGGACTGCAAAAACAAAATGACAGCATACAATAAAAACACCAGGATCAGACTCATACGATAATAGAGATCCCAGACATTGTTTCCCTGATAATGCTGTAGAAAAAGACACAAAAAGGCAATTCCGGCGGCTAACGGCAGAGGCAGCGGATCGGAAGCAAAGTCCTCCGTCCGAAAACGCAGCCAGAGGGAATAGATCACAAAGCCTGCACCTACCAACAGCCGGATACCACGGTTTACGCCGTTGGCTGCCGGAATGATATAAAAACATGCCAGTACCAGTCCGTGCAGAAGGAGCAATACCGACAGATGCTTACAGCGTTTTCTGGCGTAATACAGAAAAAACACCGGCAGCGCTCCGAGCATCCACAAAGCCAAGGACGGACGGCTCGCCGGAGCCAGCGCGGCCAACAACGTGGACGCAGTCAGCGCCAGGGGATAAAAACATAATTGATTCATTAGATCAGTCAAAATTTCTTTCACATTCAGACGCTTTCTTCCCGTAGGGAGATAAAAGTGATCAAAGACTTTAACGGTTCCCCGGGATCAGGAGGTGTACTTTCGGAATAAGGATAAAACCATTTCATATCCGGGTGTTTTTCCTGATATTGCAGAAGTAATGCTGCAAAGTCTTCATAGGCATTGGGTGATACAAAGCAGGTATAGAGCGCATTGGACGCATCGTACATACGGGCGGCAAACAGCTCGGAAAAAGACTGTACCGGTTTAGCCGTATCGATTCTTGCAAGCGTCTGCAGACAGACATTCCGCTGTCTGACTCCGCCGCCGGCTTCCAGAATACAGGGGTCTCCACTGATTGTGTCAATACCGTTGCAATACAGGGCAACCTGCATCCCCTGTTCCAGAAACAGCAATAACAGTGCCGTGGCAATCTGCAGGCAGGCTTCCACGCAGTCCTCTTTTTTCAGAATACCGGTGTCCTCTAAGTTCACAAAAATCCGAACGGATTTCTGGGAGGTATAATTTTTCTGGTTTACCTTCAGATCCCCGGTGCGAGCTGTGGCCTTCCAGTTGATGCTTTTTAAGTCATCCTGAGGCTGGTAATCCCGGATGCCCCGGTATTCGAAAGGATCCTCCAACAGATGTCGTTTTGCCAGAACTTCTCCGTTTAACTGTTTTAAAGACCGTTTAAAATCCGGATGGGAAAAGGGCTTCGGGTACACATAGAGGCTGCAGTGTTCGATGGGTGTCGTAGCCGTATACTGTGCTGTCAGGAACAGATCGGACGCGACAAGATCCGCCTCCTGTATGGTGTAATAACCTCTTCTTCCGCCGGTAAAGTGCAGTGCTCTGGTGACCTTCTCCAGACGTCCGATCTGGAAAATATCATTGCGGTAATAGCGATCCGTGGTCCGGGAGCCTTTGGTATCGGCAAACACCAGATGTCTGTCAGTCTGGAATTTGACCTTCAACATGGTAAGGGGCAGCCGTTTGCGATTCTCAATGATCTCCGACAGCTCGCTCTCCTGTCCTTCCCAGATGCCATCCTCCCGGAAAGAAAGGGAAACCTTCAGATCCCGCTGCCATATTTTGGCGTATACATATTTCTGCACCAGATACAGAAGCAGGGCAAAGACAATGATTCCCAGCAGTTGTATCATGGCTCAAACCTTTCTGTGGGAACAGGAACGGTGGAAAGGATGTTTTCCATTCTGCCTGCTGCGGAGCCGGTATCGGAACCGAAGCTGCATACCAGTCTGTGGGCCAGCACCGGAACAGCCAGGGTACGAACGTCATCCGGGATCACATAGGAACGTCCCTGCAGATAAGCATAGGCCTTGACACAGCGTAAAAGCCCAAGGGTTCCTCTGGGACTGACGCCTGCCAGAATACCGTCTGCCCGTCTGGTGGCTTCTGCAATCTGTACCATATATTCCCGGATGCAGGGATGAACAAAAATCTTCGCAGCCTCTGCCCGGGCAGCCAGAAGTTCCTCCAGAGAGACCACGGCAGTCAGGCTTTTCAGGGGATCTTCCTCCATGTACAATTCCAGAATCCTCAGTTCCTCTTCTTTGGTGGGAAGGTTCATGGACAGTTTCATAAGGAAACGGTCTAACTGCGCTTCCGGCAGAGGAAATACGCCGGCACTTTCGATGGGATTCTCTGTGGCAATGACAAAGAAGGGTTCGCCCGGTGTATAAGAGACGCCATCGATAGTCACCTGACGCTCTTCCATACATTCCAACAGTCCCGCCTGGGTTCTGGGGGTGGCACGGTTCAATTCGTCTGCCAGTAAAATATTGGTAAATACCGGCCCCTTTCGCAGGGTGAATTCATTCTTCTGTCTGTCATAGACATTGATGCCGGTAATGTCACCGGGCAACAGATCCGGGGTAAACTGCACCCGGGAAAACTGGGCATTTAAAGATTTTGCCAGTGCCTTGGCCAGCTTCGTTTTGCCGGTGCCGGGGACATCCTCTAATAGTACATGTCCGTCAGCGATTAAGGCCGTCAGAAGAAGTTCTGTCACTTCCTCTTTTCCGACCAGGACTTTTTGAATATTGTTTTGTATTCTGGATGCTAATTCTTTTCCGTTTTGTTCAGCCATAATTGTTACCTTTTTGCTCATGAAGTTTACTCGCCCTATAAGCATTCCAAAATATTCTTACGAATACAAGTATCCGACGAATATTTACGAAATGCTTACATGACTCTGAATAGTTAACATTATACCTTATAAAATTAAGTTCTGCCAGTACCAAAAGGCACATAAATATGAACTGCGAAGATTGCAGATACCAGAAAGGAATGTAAAAGAGCATGGAAAAACATGATCACAGACATAAGGAAGAACTCTTACAGCAGATGCGCAGACAGGCAGAAATACGGCCAGAGCAAAACGATTCGGAACCTGCCGCATCTTCCGATACCGGTACGTTCAAAATCCGTCTTGCTCTGGCCGGAGTATTATTATTGACGATCATATTGCTGGATCAAAAAGGCAAATGCTTTGCCGGGATCTCCATGGATCAGGTGCTGCATTATGTCACCGATGTGGACTACGGCACTTATCTGGAGACCTGGGTGGAAACTGCGGTTAACGGTTCGCAAGCTCTGTAGTGATCTCTTCCCAGGTAACATCCTTTTCCGCCATCAGGACCATCATATGATACAGGAAATCACTGATCTCATATTTGACCTCATTGGGGTTGGGATTTTTGGCGGCGATCACAATCTCAGTTGCCTCCTCGCCCAGTTTCTTGAGAATCTTGTCAATGCCCTTGTCGAACAGGTAATTGGTATAGGAACCCTCCTTGGGGTGGACCTTGCGGTCCTTGATCACATCAAATACTTCCTCGAATACCTGTAAGGGGTTGCTGCTTTCTTCATAATCCTTTTTCGTGATCTCGTTGAAGAAGCAGCTTCTGCTTCCGGTATGGCAGGCAGCGCCCACTTGAGATACCTTCGCAAGGATTGTATCCATATCACAGTCCGCCACCAGTTCCTTCACATACTGGTAATGACCGCTGGTCAGACCTTTCAGCCATAATTCCTGACGGCTTCTGCTGTAGTAGGTCATCTTGCCCAGCTTCAGGGTCTGCTCATAGGCTTCCTCATTCATATAAGCCATCATCAGAACTTCCTGTGTCCGGTAATCCTGTACGATAACGGGTACCATGCCGTCACTGTTCTTTTTGAAATCTTCCCACTTGTAGGCAGCCTGGAAGGATTCAATGGGAATATCGTTCTCCCGGCACAGATCCTTCAGGGCTACGATCTCTTTCACATTGTCATTTATCGTATTGCCGGTGACGCCACAGACATTCTCATAAGCAAAAATCTCCAGCAATTTATTCAATGCCACCTGATTGATCTGCACGAAAAACGGAAGGGAAAGAATGGCCTGAGTCTCCCGGATCTGATGAGGGTTCATCAGGATCATGGCAGAGATATATTTCTCAATCTTCTCCTTATGTAATTCCAGAACGGACGGGTCGTTGTAAGAGATCAGAATCTTGTCCTTACCGAATTTCAGAGAGACCTCTTCGGTAATCTCAATATTACTCTCTTTCTCATAATCGAGAACTGCTTTTTTACATCCGGCATAAAGTAATTTCTTAATGTCCTCCATACGCTTGACATTGCCGGCACCGATGACATCCACTTCCGCCTTGGTACAGATCTCCTTGATGATATCCAGTGCGGCATCATGCTCCGCATCACCTTCGGACATATCGAAAACGATCAGCTCATCCGCATTGTGTTCACAGTAATAATCTGCCAGACGGACGGGATCCGTATCCACGATGGTGGTATCCGTAAGATTCCGCACCGCATGCTCATGATATAAATAAATACAGGGAACAAATTTCTTGATGATCATA
>ERZ1026882.1212-NODE-1212-length-11354-cov-3.303301_pt1 | contig 11354 bp, 10 predicted proteins | sample MGYA00380171_ERZ1026882 | MGnify/ENA primary metagenome ERZ1026882 (study PRJEB33269, sample SAMEA4719807) | human gut metagenome | biome: human-associated habitat; feature: organic feature; material: feces | place: Cameroon | collected 2013-10 ...
ATGGAACGCCGCAATCATCTCCGACGCTCCAACCGCTGCGTTCACCTTTCCGATGCCGCACTTCTGCATTACAATTTCGTTCTCACCGATGCGGCCCACAACGAAAGTGCGGTCCGCAACGGTCTGTTCCTTCTTGTCGGACGCAAGAGTCTGCAGCTGTGCAAACTCCTTGTCCATTGCTACGATTACACCTATGCGCATTTGTCGTCTGTATAATGATTCGTGCGCAATTACTTCTTAACCTGGATTACGAGATACTTGCTGGTAGACCAGAAGATCTGCGGATTGCTGATGCGCAGAACGTACTGCTTGTTGGCATCCTGCTGCAAGGTGTAAGAGCTTGAGGGGTGCATAGTGAGAATCTTAGCCGACTTAGAGTAGAGCTTTATCTCCTTCTGCACGCGGATGTCGATCTTTGTGAAGTAGCTCTTGTTGAAGTTCGACTGCAGCACCTTCGATCCGTCGATGATGCGCTGATCCTTCAGCTCTCTCTTTGTGCCGAATGCGAACCATGCGGTGTTGAGCTGTGCGTCCTGGTCGTTGATAGTCTCGGTCTTCTTCGACGACTCCTCCTGCAGCGACGACACATTATCGTTAAGACCGGTGATGGTCTTGTCGAGGTCGGCGATGTGTATGTTCTTGGCGTCGAGTTCGGCGCGCAACTGCTGCAGCTGCTGCTCCTTGTCGTTGATCTGCGCTACGAGTTCGTCGATAGTGCGGCGCAGCTGGTCGCCCTTGATGCTCGACTCGCGGAGCTGCTGGCGGAGCTTCTCGAGCAAAGCGCGGTTCTGCTGCATTGTAGACGAGATGAAGCGAACGTCCTCGAGCATCTGCTTGCGACTGCTTGCTCCCTCGCCAGTCTGTGCTACGGTGACGCGGTTCTCAGCCTCGCTTATCTCGCGCAGACCGGTCTGAATCTGGTTGAACGTCTCCATCATGTCGTTAATCTCGTTGTCCTTCTGCGAGATGATTCGCTGGAGCGAGTCGGTCTGCTCTACGTTAGGTGCGTTACCTTCTTTTGACTTGCTAATGAAATCGCATGATGTCACTGACAGCAACACCACAGATAATAATACTAAAGATAGTTTTTTCATATCGTTTTGTTTTTTTATTATTCGTCTCTGAATTTCTTTTTCTTGAACTCCGCAGGTGCCGCTTCGCGCATAGCGTAGCGTTCCTTGTTGCTCAGCTTCGGTTTCTTCTCCTTAGCCTGCTCCTTGAGCGCCTTGCGTGCCGAGATGTCAACGCCGGCGCAGCCAGCCACTACAACTACGATTTCTCCGCGCGGCTCGGTCTGCTTGAAGTGGTCTATTATCTCAGCCAGCGTGCCGCGCACGCTCTCCTCATGCAGCTTGGATATCTCGCGGCAGACGCTTGCCTGACGGTCGTCGCCGAAGAACTCGGCAAACTGCTCGAGCGTCTTCACCAGTCGGTAAGGCGACTCGTAGAATATCATCGTGCGCGTCTCGGCCTGCAGCGACTGCAGCAGCGTCTGTCGTCCTTTCTTCTGCGGCAGGAATCCCTCGAAGCAGAAGCGGTCGCACGGCAGACCCGAGCTTACGATAGCCGGAACGAACGCCGTAGCGCCAGGCAGACACTGCACCGTGATGCCGGCTTTAGCCGCCTCGCGAGCGAGAAAGAAGCCGGGGTCGCTGATTCCGGGCGTGCCGGCATCGCTGATGAGCGCTATCGTCTCGCCAGCCTTCAGACGTTCGACTACGGATGCCGTTGTGCCGTGTTCGTTGAACTTGTGATGCGACATCAGCCGGTTCTTTATATCGAAATGCTGAAGCAGAATGCCCGATGTGCGAGTGTCCTCGGCAAGCACCAGATCAGCCTCTTTCAATATGCGGATGGCACGCATCGTCATATCTTCCATATTGCCCACCGGAGTAGGCACAATATATAATATACCCATATTGTGGGCAAATATAGTTATATTAATCAAGAACGGCAAAAAAACATGTCGTTTCTTTGCAATTTTTAAAACGTATTCGTAAATTTGTACTCACAATGAAAGCAAATTTAGAGGGCGAGAAGTATCGCCAAGGAAGAATTGAAGTAGTGTGCGGTTCGATGTTCTCGGGCAAGACCGAGGAGCTAATACGCCGCATAAAGCGAGCAACCTTCGCTCGCCAAAGAGTTGTTATATTCAAGCCGCAGATAGACACACGCTATTCTGAGGAGGAGGTGGTAAGCCACGACCGTAACTCCGTGATGTCGGTGCCGCTCTCCACGTCAGCCGAGATTCTGAACTACCTGAGCAGTCACACCACAAGCACGGACGGTTACGACTTCGACGTGGTGGGCATAGACGAGGCGCAGTTCTTCGGCATGGACCTCGTAGCGGTGTGCAACCAGCTTGCCAACAACGGCGTGCGCGTGATAATAGCCGGCCTTGACATGGACTTCCAATGCACTCCCTTCGGCCCGATACCGGCTCTGTGTGCCGTAGCCGACGAAGTGACGAAGGTGCACGCCATCTGCGTGAAGTGCGGAGCGCTCGCCTACGTGAGTCACCGTCTTGTGCACGACCAGAATCAGGTGCTCATCGGCGAACAGGCCGAGTATGAGCCGCTCTGCCGCGAGTGCTACAAGAAAGCAATGGAACAATAATATGAACGAACAAAAGATTACATTCGACAAAGTGATGCGCTGGACAGCCGTCGGCGGCATAACCGTGGCCGTCTTCGCCATCACCAACTATCTGAGCAGCGTGCTGCTGCCCTTCTTCATCGCGTGGTTCCTGGCATATCTGCTCTACCCGATGGTGAAGTTCATACAGTATCGCATGCACGTGAAGGTGCGCGCCCTGGCTATCATCATCGCCATGCTCGCCATTCTGTCCGTAATCGGACTGCTTGTCTACTTCATCGTGCCGCCGATGGTGAGCCAGTTCCAGAAACTGTACGAGTTCATCCTCCACTGGCTGCACCAGACAACGCACACCAACGACTTCTCGCGCATGGCGAAAGACTGGGCTATAAACAACCAGGAGGCGCTGGAGCGCTTCTTCAAAAGCAAGGACTTCAGCGACACGCTGAAGACGACGATGCCGAAGCTCTTCGCCGTGATAGGACAGACAGCCAACATCGTAATGTCTATCATAGCGTCGTGTATCACGCTGCTCTACACGTTCTTCATACTGCTCGACTACGAGTTCCTCACGACGAGCTGGGTGAAGATATTCCCGAAGAAGAACCGTCCGTTCTGGCAGGAACTGGCGCAGGACGTGGAGCGCGAGATGAACAACTACATACGTGGTCAGGGCTTAGTGGCGCTCTGCATGGGCGTGATGTTCTGCATCGGCTTCAGCCTGATGGACTTCCCTATGGCCATCGGCCTCGGAATACTCATCGGCGTGATGGACCTCGTGCCCTATCTGCACACCTTCGCGCTCATTCCTACAGCCTTCCTCGCCATGCTTAAGGCTGCCGACACGGGACAGGACTTCTGGATGGTGTTCGGCTTGGCGTTCGGCCTCTTCTGCGTGGTGCAGATCATCACCGACATGTACGTCACGCCGAAGATTATGGGCAAGGCGATGGGCCTCAACCCCGCCATACTGCTGCTCTCGCTCTCGGTGTGGGGCGCACTGCTCGGCTTCATCGGCCTGATCATTGCTCTGCCGCTCACGTCGCTCATTATAGCCTATTGGCAACGCTACGTCACTAAGGAGCATCTTAACGACGACGACCCGCCTACAGCAGTAGAAAACCAACAGAAATAGACGAAAAAGGAGTGAAAAACGTAAAAAACAAACAAAATATTTGCGTAATTTATAAAAAACCACTACCTTTGCACTCGCTTTTGAAATATAAAGCAAATACGGAGACTCGCTAGCTCAGTTGGTAGAGCACAACACTTTTAATGTTGGGGTCATGGGTTCGAGCCCCATGCGAGTCACGCAAAAAGAGGATACAACTTCGGTTGCATCCTCTTTTTTTGTTTAAGCGTTTCGTACGTTTTTGTTCAAGATGGCGATGCAGCGGATGCAGGAGGAGCTGAAGCAGAAGGAAGCGAACACCAAGCGATTCAGCACATTCGTTTTCTAAACAGCCATATTAGTAGCGGAGGTAAAAGCCTCCGCAGCAACCAGCGATGCTAACCATTATCATTAGTAGCGGAGGTCTCTGGCCTCCGCAGCAACCAGCGATGCTAACCATTATCATTAGTAGCGGAGGTCTCCGGCCTCCGCAGCAACCAGCGATATTAACCATTATTATTAGTGTCAGACTTGGTGCTGCGGAGGCCGGAGACCTCCGCTACTATTGTGTGCTCCAATCATCGTACTCTGTACGCCGTCCGATCGGTTTCCGTTCGCCGTCCAATCGGATTCCGTTCGCCGTCCGATTGGATTCCGTACGCCACCCGATCGGATTCCGTACGCTACACGATGACATTTCGTGAGCAGAAGGACGAGGCGGCTTATGGATCAGACCGACTCGTTGAGGTCGTACAGCACGAGCGAGCCGAGCACGACAAGTGCTATCGCTATCATGAGCGAAGTATGGAACAGCATTGTCCACTCGGCGGACGGGGGAAAGGAGACGGAAGCGGGCAGCGAGAACGATGCCACCCTATCCTGTACGGCGTGAACCACGTCGCCGAGGAAACCGCCGACAGCTCCGCACACGCGCAGCTTGAGCAGCAGGAAGCCGTTGACGAAGAAGAAGACGGCAACGCAGACCGCTACCATCGCTGCCGTCCACAAGCGGTAGAGACGGTAGCAGCGGGTGTCCACTTCCTCGGGCAGACGGCGCATGAGGCGGTCGGTGAATCCGTCGTCGGCGATATCCATGCGAGCGCTGTCGACGAAGAACCGCTGAAGAAGCGCCTCGTCGACAGTCTCGTCATAACTTGTTTTATTCTTTACATCAGTCATAGCATGATTGAATTTTTACGTTGTCTTTTATTTTTCCACCTACATTTAGGGTCTTAAGAATAGCCGTTCTGCCGCAGGAATGCGGTAAGTTTCTGCTTTCCGCGGAAGAGATGCGACTTCACCGTGCCCTCCGCCATGCCCGTTATTGCGGCGATGCGTTCGATGGGATAGCCGTCGACGAGCTGCAGCGTGACGCATGTGCGCTCGGCGTCGGGCAGACGGGCGAGAGCACCGTAGACATCCATCCCGAGCGACCGGTCGGCACCGGCTGCGGCAGGGCGCGCTGCGTCGAGGTCGTCGGCAGACGGGCGTTGTCGGTGCCGATAGTCGTAGAACACGTTGTAGGCTATGCGGAAGAGCCATGTGGAGAACGCCGCCGAGCCGCGAAACGTCCCGATGCTGGTATAAGCCCTTATGAAGGTGTCCTGCGCGAGGTCGTCGCTCAGCTGCGCGTCTCCCAGCGTCTGGTGGAGGAAGAAGCGCCTTATAGGCGACTGATACTTCCTGACAAGACGGTCGAAAGCCGTCTTGTCGTGAAGCTCAGCCACCTGCTGTATAAGAGAGAGATCGTCGTTAGTATCCTTCATATCGTTCTGTCTTTAAAAGAATGTGGTCAATGGTCGGTTTCGTCCTCGTCGTCGCGCTTCTGCCACGGCATCTTACTGTCGTAGTTGTACTTCACCATGAACATCTGTCCGAGTCCGATGCACGCCACAAGAGCGCCTATGCCCATGAGCGACTGCATACCGAAGAACCAGAAGAAAATCATGAGTCCGGCACCAATCGACGTGTTGCGCACTCCGCGGCGCCACATATACTCGGGCGACTTCTTGCTGAGCGGTTTCAGTTCGTCGGTGAATGGTTCGCCCTTCTCCATAGCCATCTCAGTCAGTCGCACGCGGTCTTTGTGGCGGCGCATGAAGTAGAGTATGACGAGCAGAACGACAATGATAGGCGCAAGGAAGCACAGCAGCATCGGCACGAAAACGCACACTATAAGGAAGAACTTTACGATCCATCCTGGCAAACTGTTGTAGAACTCGAGCAGTTCGTCGCGACTGACCGGGGCATCGTTGTCGAACGAGGCTCCACCGTTAGCGGCAGACGCCGTGTCGGCAGTTACAGTATCCGAGTAAGCCACGATGCCCTTCTCCTCGTCGGCAGCGTCCTTATCCTTCTTGTCCACCATCTGTGTGTGCGGACGATTGCGGTGAGACTGCGGTGCGGCGGAAGCCATAGGAGCCGCTGCGCTGAGCGCCAGCAGCATTGCCATTAAAAAGATTGTCTTTTTCATATCTGTTCGTATTTTTTAGTTGTTTCTGTATGTTTGACTGATAATGAAAGCGATAAGTTGCAAAGCTACGAAAATTTTTCATCAGAATATTCGCCCTGTTCGATACATTTTTGTATCTTTGTATCTGCTTCGATATCATACATATAAAACTACACATTATTATATATAAGATACGGCTGGCGCAAGCCGGCGTATACGAACTGGAAGCAGAAGAGAACTTCAGAAAAAACGAAACTTACAGATATGAACGATTTTAGAAAATTCGCAACAAGTAGACTCGGCATTAACGGCATGATGCTCGACGACGTGATGAAGGCTCAGGCGCAGTACCTCAACCCGTATATCCTTGAGGAGCGCCAGCTCAACGTGACACAGATGGACGTGTTCTCGCGCTTGATGATGGACCGCATCATCTTCCTCGGCACCGAAATCAACGACTATACAGCCAACACGCTCTCGGCGCAGCTGCTCTACCTCGACTCTGTAGACCCGGGCAAGGACATCTCTATATACATCAACTCTCCCGGCGGTAGCGTGACAGCAGGTCTCGGCATCTACGACACCATGCAGTTCATCACCTCCGACGTGGCTACGATGTGTACGGGCATGGCGGCTTCGATGGCTGCGGTGCTGCTCGTGGCAGGTCAGGAAGGCAAGCGCTCGGCGCTGAAGCATAGCCGCGTGATGATTCACCAGCCGCTCGGCGGCGTGCAGGGTCAGGCTTCGGACATCGAGATCGAAGCACGCGAGATACAGAAGTTCAAGAAAGAACTCTACACCATCATCTCCGAACACTCGCACACACCGTTCGACAAGGTGTGGGCAGACTCCGACCGCAACTACTGGATGACAGCCGAGGAGGCTAAGGAGTACGGAATGATCGACCAAGTAATGATACGCAAGAAGTAAAGAGAAGAGAAAAGAAGAAAATGCCAAAGAAAGTATGTAGCTTCTGCGGAAGAAGCGAGAAGGACGTAAACTTCCTCATCACCGGACTGAACGGCTTCATCTGCGACTCGTGTGCGCAGCAGGCCTACCAGATTGTGCTCGAAGCGGGCTTCGGACCGGAGGGAACGCGCAAGAACTCGGGCGCATTCGACGTGTCGCTCAACGACGTGCCGAAACCAACAGAGATAAAGGAATATCTCGACGAGTATATCATCGGTCAGGACGATGCGAAGAAGTATCTGTCGGTAGCCGTATACAACCACTACAAGCGTCTGCAGCAGCACGCGGAAGGTGCAGAGGACGACGGCGTGGAGATAGAGAAGAGCAACATCATCATGGTCGGCTCGACCGGTACGGGCAAGACACTGCTCGCACGCACCATAGCAAAACTGCTGAAGGTGCCGTTCACCATCGTAGACGCAACGGTGTTCACCGAGGCGGGATACGTGGGCGAGGACGTGGAGAGCATTCTCTCACGACTGCTGCAGGTGGCAGACTACAACGTGGAGGCGGCGCAGCGCGGCATCGTCTTCATCGACGAGATTGACAAGATTGCGCGCAAGGCCGACAACCCAAGCATCACGCGCGACGTGAGCGGCGAGGGTGTGCAGCAGGGTCTGCTCAAGCTGCTCGAGGGAACAATGGTGAACGTGCCGCCAAAGGGCGGACGCAAGCACCCCGACCAGGACTATATACACGTCGACACACGCAACATACTCTTCATCTGCGGCGGTGCGTTCGACGGCATCGAGCGCAAAATAGCACAGCGTCTGAACACCCATGTGGTGGGCTTCAACTCGGTGCAGAACGTGCGCAGCATCGACAAGGGCAACCTCATGAAGTATATCCTGCCGCAGGACTTGAAGTCGTTCGGCTTGATACCCGAGATTATCGGCCGTCTGCCGGTGCTCACATACCTCAACCCGCTCGACCGCGAAGCGCTGCGACGCATCCTCGTAGAGCCGAAGAACTCTATCATAAAGCAGTACACCAAGCTCTTCGAGATGGACGGCATCAAGCTCGAGTTCGCACCCGAGACATACGACTTCATCGTAGACAAGGCTGTGGAGTACAAGCTCGGCGCACGCGGACTGCGCTCTATCGTAGAGTCGATCGTGATGGACGCTATGTTCGAGGCTCCGACCAAGAACATCGACAGCTTCACCGTAACACTCGAGTACGCAAAGGCACAGCTGGAGAAGGCAAATCTTCAGTAGTGGCTTCGAGATACACTTAGACAAATCTTTTTACTATGACTGGGACAATCAACCTCAACGAACAACTGAAACACCACTTCGGGTTCGACTCGTTCAAGGGCGACCAAGAAGCAATAATACGCAATCTGCTTGAAGGCAATGACACATTCGTGCTCATGCCTACAGGCGGAGGCAAGAGCTTGTGCTACCAGCTGCCGTCGCTCATCATGGAAGGCACGGCAATCGTGGTGTCGCCGCTCATCGCGCTGATGAAGAACCAAGTGGATGTAGTGAACGGACTCAGCGAGGAAACCGGCGTGGCTCACTATCTGAACTCGTCGCTCAACCGCGCTGCCATCAATCAGGTGTACAAGGATGTGCACGAGGGCCGCACAAAACTGCTTTATGTGGCGCCGGAGTCGCTCAACAAAGAGGACAACCTGGAGTTCTTCCGTTCGTTCAAGATTTCGTTCTACGCCATCGACGAGGCGCACTGCATATCGGAGTGGGGTCACGACTTCCGCCCCGAATATCGCAACATACGCCCTACGATAAACAAGATTGGCGCAGCTCCGGTCATAGCGCTCACGGCTACAGCCACCGACAAGGTGCGCATGGACATAAAGAAGAGTCTGGGCATAGCCGACGCGAAGGAGTTCAAGAGCTCGTTCAACCGCGCTAACCTTTATTATGAGGTGAGACAGAAGACGAACGACATCGACAAGCAGATTATTAAATTCATCAAACAACACCCTGGCAAGAGCGGCATCATCTACTGCATCTCGCGCAAGAAGGTGGAGGAACTGGCTGCCGTGCTGAAAGCCAACGACATAAAGGCGGCGGCTTATCACGCCGGCCTCGACTCGGCTACACGCTCGCAGACGCAGGACGACTTCCTCATGGAGCGCATCGACGTCATCGTGGCTACCATAGCCTTCGGCATGGGCATCGACAAACCCGACGTGCGCTTCGTCATACACTACGACATACCGAAGAGTCTTGAGGGATATTATCAGGAAACGGGTCGCGCAGGACGCGACGGCGGCGAGGGTATATGCATAGCATTCTATGCTTACAAAGACTTGCAGAAGCTGGAGAAGTTCATGGAGGGCAAGCCCGTGGCTGAGCAGGACATAGGCAAGCAACTGCTGCAGGAGACTGCCGCATACGCCGAGACATCGGTGTGCAGACGCAAGGTGCTGCTGCACTACTTCGGCGAGGAATATCCGCACGAGAATTGCGGCAACTGCGACAACTGTCTGCATCCGAAGGTGCAGCGCGACGGCAAGGAGGCGCTGCTGATAGTGCTGAAGGCTATCATCGCCGTGAAGGAGGCGTTCCGCCAGGACTATATCGTCGACTTCGTGAAGGGACGCGCAACTGACGACGTCGTGAGCCATCACCACGAGCAGCTCGAAGACTTCGGTGCAGGCGAGGACATGCCAGCGAAGATATGGAACCCCGTGATTCGTCAGGGAATGATTGCGGGCTACATTCATAAGGACATAGAGAGCTACGGACTGCTGAAGGTGACGGCGGCGGGCAAGCGCTACGTGAAGAACCCTACGCCGTTCACATACGTAGAGGACACCGACTTCTCCGACACAGAGGACGAAGGCAGCGAGGCAACCGCTTCGGCGCTCGACCCTACGCTATACAACATGCTCGTTGACCTCAGAAAGAAAACGGCACGCAAGCAGAACCTGCCGGCATACGTCATATTCCAGGACGTATCGCTCGAACAGATGGCTACAATGTACCCCGTGAAGACTGAGGAACTGCGCAACATTCAGGGCATCGGCGTGGGCAAGGCGAACCGCTACGGCAAGCCGTTCTGCGAGCTTATCAGCCAGTACTGCAAGGACAACGAGATAGAACGCCCCGAGGAGTTGTTCGTACGCACCGTGGCGAAGGACTCGATGAAGAAGGTGAAGATAATACAGTATCTCGACCGCCGCATGCCGCTCGACGACATCGCCTCGGCACTCGGACTCGACTTCGAGGACCTTCTCAACGACCTCGATGCCATCGTCTACAGCGGAACAAAACTCAACATCGACTACTTCCTCGAAGACGTGATGGACGAAGACCAGATTGACGATATCTACGAGTACTTCCGCGAATCGGACACCGACGATATCGACACCGCACTCGATGAACTCGGCGACTACGAGGAGAACGAAATACGCCTCGTGCGCATCAAGTTCCTTTCAGAACAAGCCAACTAACACTGTTAGGAGGTGCTTTCAGGGGGTGCTTTCAGGGGGTGCTTTCAGGAGGTGCTTTCAGGGGGTGCAGTTGTCTCAACTGCACCAAATATATTTGATAGTGTTTCTATTTGATAGTATTCCTATTCGGTTGGTGCAGTTGAGACAACTGCACCCCCTAACCAACTACACCACTAACCAACTGCACCCCCTAACTAACTGCACCACTAACCAACACAACTCCGCTCAAATTCCGTTAATTAGCATTAACACAGAAAATAAATCGTGTTTAATTTTTCACGTATGGATTTTTATTGCTAAATTTGCACGCAATAAATTTTTTAAGTTATATGTCATCATTTGTTGCTGATAAAATTGTAATGGACGGACTCACATACGATGACGTCCTCCTTATTCCCGCTTATTCAGAGGTACTGCCCAAGACGGTAGAGTTGAAAACCAAGTTCTCGCGTAACATCTGCTTGAATGTGCCCTTTGTCACAGCAGCCATGGACACCGTAACGGAGTCGGCTATGGCTATTGCCATCGCACGCGAAGGCGGCATCGGTGTTATTCACAAGAACATGTCTATCGAAGACCAGGCGCGTCAGGTAGCCATCGTAAAGCGTGCCGAGAACGGCATGATCTACGATCCGGTGACAATTCGCCGTGGCAAGACCGTTAAGGACGCCTTGGATATGATGGCGGAGTATCACATCGGTGGTATACCGGTAGTAGACGAAGAGAGCTACCTCGTAGGCATCGTTACAAACCGCGACCTCCGCTTTGAGCGTCATCTCGACAAACTCATCGACGACGTGATG
>ERZ1026882.1215-NODE-1215-length-11323-cov-7.908058_pt1 | contig 11323 bp, 10 predicted proteins | sample MGYA00380171_ERZ1026882 | MGnify/ENA primary metagenome ERZ1026882 (study PRJEB33269, sample SAMEA4719807) | human gut metagenome | biome: human-associated habitat; feature: organic feature; material: feces | place: Cameroon | collected 2013-10 ...
CGGCATCAACGGCTTCACCATGTTCCTGCGCACCATCCCTTATAACTACTACGCCATCCTCACCATGGTGATGAGCCTCTTCCTCATCTTCAGCGGCCTCGACTACGGCCCCATGAAGAAGCACGAGGACAACGCCCTGCTGGGCGACCTCTTCACCACCGACGACCGCCCCTACGGCGACGACGTGGACGACGGCGGCGATGCCCGCGGCCATGTGGTGGACCTCATCGCGCCGGTGCTGGTGCTCATCGCGGCCTGCATCTTTGGCATGGTGTACACCGGCGGCTTCTTTGAGGGCGTGGACTTCGTCACCGCCTTTGCCGACTGCAACGCCTCCATGGGCCTCGTGCTGGGCAGCGCCATTGCCCTGATGTTCACCTTCGTGTTCTACCGGGTGCGGGGCGTCATGACCTTTCAGGACTTCGCCGCCTGCATCCCCGAAGGCTTCAAGGCCATGGTCAGCCCCATGCTCATCCTGACGCTGGCATGGACGCTTTCCGGCATGACCGGCCTGCTGGGCGCAAAATACTATGTCGCAAGCCTGCTCAGCGGCTCTGCGGCAGCTCTGCAGTACCTGCTGCCCATCATCATCTTTGTGGTGGCGGTCTTCCTCGCCTTTGCCACCGGCACGTCCTGGGGTACGTTCTCGATTCTGGTCCCCATCGTCTGCCATGCGTTCCCGGAGGGTGAGATGCTGGTGGTCTCCATCGCCGCCTGCCTGTCCGGCGCGGTCTGCGGCGACCACTGCTCGCCCATCTCCGACACCACCATCATGGCCTCTGCCGGCGCTCACTGCAGCCACGTGAACCACGTCTCCACCCAGCTGCCCTACGCCATGACCGCCGCCGCCATCTCGGCGGGCTGCTACCTGCTCTGCGGCGCAGCACAGGCTGTCCTCGGTGATGCCGCCAACACCCTGACCTCCTTCGTGCTGCTGGCCTGTGCTATCGTCATCGAACTCGTCGTGCTCAGCATCGTCAAGGCGCGGATGGGCCATACTGGGAAGGAAGAGGTCACAAAATCTTAACGGAATCGTAGATTTTTGTCTTCCCCTCCGGCGCAAATCATGGTATACTTATAAAAGAGTAAATTTTTTGAGCTATTTGCTCACTGGAGGAAAGCCCCATGCTGGAAGAAGTCTTTCAGGACGTCTATACAAAATTCAAGCTGCATTTTTATCAGAATGTATTTCAGCGCTTTGCCACCCGCGAAGCCACGCTGACCACGGTGGAGTCCTTCTGCATGGAGGGCATCATGGCGATGGGGGAGCCCACCATTGCGGAGTTTTCCCGCATGATGGGCATCTCCACCCCCAACGCGGCTTATAAAATCGGCAGCCTCGTCAAAAAGGGCTATGTGGAAAAGATCCAGTCCACCACCGACCGCCGCGAATACTTCCTGCGCCCCACCCAGAAATACATCGATTACTACAACATCAGCTATTCTTACCTTCACACGGTCGTCGAGCGTGCGCGCAAGCGCTTCCCGGCTGAGGACTGCGACAAGATGGAGCAGATGCTCTCGGTCATCAGCACCGAGCTGATGCCGGAGCTGGATATGCTGGCCAAGTGCCACCACCCCGAAGCTCCTAAATCGGAAGAATAAAATACAGCACAACGAAAGCCCCCGGCAGCGCCGGGGGCTTTCTCATTATCCTATAAATGTGAAGCGCGGCCGCCCCGTCGGAACGGGACAGCCGCAGCTTCATGGGGATGTAAAAGACAGAGCTTGTCTGGATGTTGGGGGTTATGCGTTCTCCTTCGCGGCGTTTGCAGCGGTGCGCTTGTTGATCTTGCTCTGGTTGTAGACAGAGTAGACGATGACCAGAATAGCGACCGTTGCAAAGACCATTGCGATGGGAGAAGTGGTGATGGCAAAGAAGTTGCCGCGCTGGATGTTCATGTAACGCACGAAGTTCTTCTCGCACATGGGTCCCAGAATGAGGGCCAGCAGGATGGGAGAAAGCGGGAACTCGTACTTGTTCATCAGCCAGCCGATGATGCCGAAGGCGACGCAGACGCCCACGTCAAAGGCATTCTTGTTGATGGAGAAAGCACCCAGCAGGGAGATGACGAGGATGATGGGGTAGAGCATCTTCTTCTCGATGGAAACGATCTTTGCAAAGAAGCGGACGCCCAGGCAGCCGACGATCAGCATGCAGAGGTTTGCCAGCATCAGAGCAGCGAAGACGCGGTAGACGGTGGGCAGCTCGGTGACGTACATCATGGGGCCGGGGGTGATGCCCTTCATGATGAAGGCACCCAGCAGGATGGCGGTGACGGAGTCACCGGGAACGCCCAGAGACAGCAGGGGGATCATAGCGCCGCCGGAGCAGCCGTTGTTGGCGGACTCGGTAGCAGCAACGCCGTTGGGGATGCCGGTGCCGTACAGCTCGGGGTGCTTACTTGCAGACTTGCTTGCGCCGTAGGAGACGAAGACCGCGATGTCGCCGCCTGCACCGGGGATAGCACCGATGAAGGTGCCGATGATGCCGCCGGAGAGGATGTTGGGCCAGATCTGCTTGATGGTCTTCCAATCGGGCAGGACGTTGGTGATCTTCTCGTTGGACTTCTGCTCATGCTCTTCGCCGCGGATGATGCGCTCAACACCGGCGATGACTTCAGAGACAGCGAACAGACCGATCAGAGTGGGGATGAACTGGAAGCCATCCAGCAGGCCGGTCTGCTTGGTGGTGATGAAGCGGGGGATGCCGTTGGTGGGGTCGAGGCCGACGGTGCAGAGCAGCATACCGAAGAAGGCGCTGATGAGGCCCTTGGCCACAGACTTACCGGAAATTGCGACGATGACAGACAGACCAAAGACGGCCAGCATGAACATCTCGCCGGGGCCGAAGTTCATGGCCATGTCAGCGACCAGCGGAGACAGGAAGGTCATGATGAGGGCGCCGATGACGCCGCCGCAGAAGGACGAGAACATGGCAACGGACAGTGCCTTGCCGGCCTGACCCTTCTTGCACATGGGATAGCCGTCCAGCAGGGTAGCAGCTGCGGAAGGAGTACCGGGGGCGTGGATGAGGATAGCGGAAATGGAACCGCCGTACATACCGCCGCAGTAGATGCCCAGCAGCAGGCCGATGGACGGGATGAGGTCCATGCCGAAGGAGAAGGGGATGAGCAGCGCCACGCCCATGGTGGCGGTCATGCCCGGGATAGCGCCCAGCAGAACACCGCCCAGTGCGCCGATGAAGGTCATCAGAAGGACCTCGGGGTTGGACCAGACAGCAGCATAGCTGGAAAGAAGCAGACTAAAATCCATAACTGTGCTCCCTCCTTATATCATGTCCACGAGGGTGCGCAGGAAGTTCAGCGGACCCAGCGGAATATTGACGGTAAGCACCTTGTAGAACACCAGCCACATCAGCAGCGGCACCAGAACGCTCACAAGGACCATCTGCACCCAGTTGCGCTTGCCGATGAGGAACATGATGATCATCGAGAGCACCACAGCGCACAGGATGTAGCCGCAGCTCTTGAACAGAGCAGCGAACAGCACACAGAGGAGCATAACGAGGTAAGCAGCGGCCACGCCCTTATCCTTGAGGGGATTCAGGGTGCCGACTTCGACAGCAACGGGGTCGGTGGGCTTCATGGCACCCATCAGCTTGAAGATGGACTGGATGAGCAGGACCACCGAGAAGATGAGCATACCCACGATCATGACGCGGGGGAAGGTAGAAGCCTGCACATAGGTGTTGGCCACCTCAGGGAAATTATCGGTCTGGAGCCACGCCCAGATGCCGATCGCGAGGAAAATGATGGAGCCTACCAGATTGGAGAAGGCCATCGTTTTCATTTTGTCTTTGTTCAAAAGGGGTTCCTCCTCTCTATACTTTCTCACAAAAAAGGGCAGGCATGAACTGCCTGCCCCAGCAAATACTCAGAGAGACAAATCAGAGGCCGACAGCGTCCATAGCAGCTGCGACATCGACAGCAGCCTGCTTCAGGTAGTCAGCATAGCCCTGTGCATCCAGATAGGAGATCGCCTGACCGTTGTTGTTCATGAAGGTCACGAAGTCAGGATCCTCGATGGCAGCGGCGCAGGCCTCTTCCAGACGGGTCATGATGGCATCGTCAACGCCCAGAGGAGCGGCCATACCGCGCTGGGTGTAGTAGGTGATGTCGTAGCCCTGCTCCTTACAGGTAGGAACATCGGGGAAGACGGGGTTGCGCTCTTCGTCCATGACGCCCAGGCAGATCAGGTCGCCGGACTCGATGAAGCTGCGTGCCTCGGCCAGAGAAACGGTAACGCCCTGAATGAAGCCGCCGGCTGCGTTCTGGACAGCGGTAGCAGCGCCTTCCTGATAGGTGATCATCTGGATGTCGATGCCGGTAGCGCTCATCAGGTAGCCGCCAGCGATGTGCCAGACAGAAGCGTTGGAAGAACCGCCCATCTGGACCTCACCGGGGTGAGCCTTGCAGTAATCAATGAAACCGGGCAGGTCGGTGATGCCGTTGTCAGCAGCCCACTTTGCGCCGACGGTGATGGCAGCTGCGTCGGTGTTGACGCGGCACAGGGGAGCGTAATTCTCCCAAGTCAGGTCACTGGTGCCCAGCTTCTTGTAGGTAGCCAGCTCGAAAGTGATCATACCAATGGTGTAGCCGTCGGTGTTGGCGTCTGCGATAGCCTGATGGCCCAGGATGCCGCCGCCGCCAGTCTGGTTATCGACAGTCAGGGTGACGCCCAGGTTCTTGCCCATAGCCTCGCAGAATGCGCGCAGGCAGGAGTCCGTGCCGCCGCCTGCAGACCAGGGGCAGATGACGGAAATACCCTTGGTGGGGTAGTCGGTGGACTTGCCGCCGGCGGTGCTTGCAGCAGTGGAAGCTGCGGTAGAGGTGGCAGTGCTGCTGGAAGAGCCGCCGCAAGCGGTCAGGACGCCAGCTGCACCCACAGCAGCAGAAGCTGCGAGGAAGTCACGACGAGAGATCTTTTTCATTTCTTGTTACCTCCGATTCACGTTGCGTTTATCCGTATTATGGCAGCGCCGTGCTTTGCTCACGGCACCATTCCTTCCGCATACGGGTCGCCTTTGGATATTATGATAACGCATATTTTCTCATCCCGCAATTAGATTCAAGCACAAATTTTTCAGGTAATGTTTGTACAAAGTGACCCGTTTGATTCGTTCTTTGAGCTTTTTGCAAGCCTGTCTTTCGATTTTTAACTCTTGTATCCAAGATTCTTTGCCGATGTATTTTTGATGCATACAGTCATTCTGAAATTCCATCTGTTCATCGTCCGGATTTCGTTGTATAATAATATTGTATAATAATAATTGTAATGTTATAAAGATACAGCGGCCAGCCGAGCGCGCGGCCCGTTCGGAGGCGACGTTTTCATGCTTTACCGCATCTGGCCCCTTCTCAAGGAAGTTTATCATTACGAAAAGCATTCTACACTGGACTCAGACTACCTGCGCCGGGTGCTGACGCTGGCTGTCGTCGTGCTTTTTGCGCTGAATCTCAGCTGCAACGACCTCGACAAGCCCGCCGTCTTCGTCCTCACCGGACTCATCAGCCTTGTGCTGCTGATGGTGGAGCGGCTGCTGCCCCGGGCGAAAAACGAAAAGCATCTGATCATATTCTCAAACACGGCCCTCATCGTCATGGGCCTGCTGCTTCTGGTCCAGAACGAGAACGACGGCTTCCAGAACCTGTGGTTTTTCCTGATGCCCGCCATCCTTTTCGTGCAGTCGGGGCTGCCCATCGGCCTGCCGTTCTGCACGGCCTACGGCCTCGCGGCCACCTGTTTTTTGTGGCTGGGTCCCCTCGCCGGCAGCACCCTCTACCGCCGGGACTATGCGCTTTTCTACCCCGCAGCCTACTGGTCGTTCTGCCTGCTGATGATAACGGCAGACCTCTTCTACAAGCACTACCGCATCCGGCAGGAGCAGAGCGAAAAAGAGATGGAACGTGAGGTCCAGGCCACCATCTGCGAGGCCCGGCAGCTGATGGTGAGCTCTGTGGCCGCCATCAGCCAGATGATAGACGAAAAGGACCGCTACACCAGCGAGCACTCCTACCGGGTGGCCGAATATGCCCGCCTCATCGGGGCGCATATGGGCTTTGCAGACGAGGAGCTGGACATCCTCTACCGGAGCGCCCTGCTCCACGACATCGGAAAGATCGCCGTGCCGGACGCCATCCTCAACAAGCCCACCCGGCTGACGGACGAGGAGTTTGGCATCATGAAGCAGCACACCGTCTGGGGCCGGAAAATTCTTGAGGGGCTGGAATTTCTGCCCCAGGCCGACCTGGGGGCCAGCTACCACCACGAGCGGTTCGACGGCAAAGGCTACCCTGCCGGGCTGAAAGGCGGGCAGCTGCCGGAGATGGTCTGGATCATCAGCGTCGCCGATGCGCTGGACGCCATGGGCTCCGACCGGTGCTACCGCGGCCACTGCGATAGGGACTACATCATCGGCGAGTTCCGGAAAGGGAGCGGGACGCAGTTCGAACCTGCGGCGGTCCAGGCCCTGGTAGAGCTGCTGGAAAGCGGAGAGATCGTGGTGCAGTGACGCGCCAAAAGGATGTTTTATGAACAAGGATACGCTTGAACGGCTGCACGAGACGATACTCGTCCCCCATGGCGACCCGCAGCTGGTCCTCTACACCAAGCTCGTCGTGGGCCTGCTCTGGCTGGTACATCTTCCGCTGGGGTTTCTGTACGGTGCGCCGCTGCCGTTTTATCTTCTGCTGGGCGGCATGATGCTTCTGGACGTCGTCAACCTCTTTCTGTCCCGCCGCAGTGCCAGCCGGGCGCGGGAGCTGGGTGCAGCGCTGGCGCTTCTGGCCGGCAGCGCCCTGCTTTTCCAGAAGGCTTACGTGGGCTATTTCAGCTGGTTTTTCCTGCTGATATTCTCCTTTTCCTGCACCTTCATGCTGGGCCTCGTGGACGGCACTTTTATCAACCTTCTGGGCTTTCTCTGGGTGATGGCCTGCCTGCACGGCGGGCTCATCCCCGACCCCGCCGCCCTCTACGGCGAGGGCTTCGTGCGCCGCTTCCCGTTCCTTTACATCTGCATCCTCGGGGTGGCCTACATCATCATGTTCTCCATCCAGCGCTACTGGGTGGACAAGGCCAAACGCCATCTTTTATTGCAGCAGCGCATCGACGCGGAGAAGGGCAAACTCTCGGAGATGTCGCTGAAGGTCATCACGGCCATGTACAGTGCCCTCAGCTCTAAGATACCCGAGATCGACCTCCACTGCCAGCAGACTGCGGAGCTGACGCAGGAGATGGCCCGCCGGATGGGTCTGGATGAGGCCGCCTGCCGGGACGCCTACTATGCGGGCCTGCTGCACGAGGTAGGCACCGTGGGCCTGCCCGATGATGTGGTATTGCAGCGGAACATCACCGAGGAGCAGTATCAGCTCTACAAGACCTATGTGGCGCGGGGCTGCCGCATCATTCAGGAACTCCAAATCGTAGACCGGGTGGCCGAAACCGTGCGGTATCACCGCGAGAATTACGATGGCTCCGGCTACCTCGAGGGCCTGCGGGGCGAGGCCATCCCGCTGCTGTCCCGCATCCTCGCTGTGGCCGACTTCACCGACCGCCACCGCCGCCGGGGCGAAAGTGATGCACAAATCGCTGCGGCCCTCCGTGAGTGTGCCGGACATGCGTTCGACCCCAGGTGTACCAAGGTCATGTGCGGGATGCTCACTGAAAAGACGTAAAAAGGAGGATGCTCCATGCCGGACGAAAAGATGAAATATCCACTGCTGGAATTCGAATATGATAAAAAACTTTATGAAGAGTTTTTGACGCTGAATCCGCATCCGGAGTTTATGGACACCGTCCGACCGATTTCTGAGGACTATTTTCACGATGAATTCGGTTTCTCCAGCGATGATGCCAAAAAATCCTTAGCTCATGCTGTGGGCATCTTATTGGAGCTAGAGAAATTCAAGGCTTCCCATGACGATTTCGACGCTCTTTTAGACGACCCTTCTTCTGAGCTTGATCCTCTTGTAGAAGGACTGATGGATGATTTCCGCAATTACTGTACCTGTGTCAAATTTTGTTCTGGCAGCAAGGATATTCTCTATTCTCTGATGGAGGTCATGCTGTCTTACCACTTACACGACACGGTATACGATGAAGTTAAATCCTGTCAAGAATATGATCTTGACAGCGCAGAAGCCAACGGCCCTTCTCCTGAAGAATCTGTTTTTGACCTTGACAAACTTTACGTCAAGCAGGGCGACCGCTTTCTTTTCCTGAAAAACGACATCGACAACGCACTCAGGTTTTATAGTCTTGCTGCTCTGACATGGAGTGCCGTTCCCTCGCCTTCTTCTCATTATTCGCTCAATTTCAAAGGCACCTATGAGCTATACGATGACATCTCGCACGGAAGTCCTTATCGGAGCATCAATCTTCCCAATTTTGCGATTCATTACAATATACTCGTCCATCCCGACAGAGCACCGAAAGACAAACAAAATATTAACTCCCGCCTCTCTTCCTTTGTGAAAATCACTCAAAGTTTTTTGAACAACAGTCCCGCAAAGCGGCTCCACCCAAAGCGGCTTGCCCTTTTGATGTATCTCTCCCTGATTCAAAAGTACCTTCCTTTTGAGCTGACGCAGCTTCGGGACGACCCCGACAAATTGAATTTCGAGGATATTGCTCTGGAAAAAGCCAGTCTTATCACCGAGCCTCCTTACCTTGTTCTTGCCCTCCATGCCAATCTTGTCCGCTTCGCCTCCGAAGCTTCCTATGATAGTTTTTTGTCGCTTTCCAAAGCCGCTTATCTTTCCAGCCTCCTGCTGGACGAACTGAATGCCGAAAAACGTGGTTCTCCAAATCGCCATATCGCTTATTATACCTCGTCTGATGTGTTCTCCTATATGCTGCCCGAGAAGTGTACAGGAGAGAAAAAAGACCGTTTAGGCAAGCTGACGGTAATGCACCTGTCCTATATGAATGACCCGAACGAGGGTCAGACACTGCGTAAAGCACTGTATGGCATTGATAACCACTCTCCCCAAAAAGGCCGTAAGGAGCTCAATGTTCCCTATGTATTCGTAAAATGTTTCAGTCCCCGCATCGACTATCTGCCCATGTGGGAAATGTACGGCGACCATGCAAAAGGCTGCTGTCTTGTGATCGACTGGCTTCGCACTAAAAAGTCAAAACAGAATGCCGAGACGATCCTTTACCGTGTCTGCTACCTTCGCAGGCACAATGGAGATTATATCGTCTTCCCCGCAGATAATGATCAGCTCAGCAGCGAACAATGCAGCCTTATCAATGACCAGCTGCAGCAGCTGCAGGAGCTGGTCCGCAGTTTTTCGACCGAGCCCAACTCTGAAATCATAAACATGTTTCTCGGCTTTCTTTTGGATAAGGTCTGCTACCTTTTCAAAGACAGCAGCTACAGCTACGAGCAGGAGCTGCGGGTCATCTACCAAACCGAGAAAAATATCCTCCATACCGACGGCGACAAGCCGTGGCTTTTCGTGCAGACACCTTTTCCTCTCCAATTAGACGAAGTCATTCTGGGACCGAAGTTCCCGGACGTCAGCACCCGGGTGCCTTACCTGCAGGAACAGATCGACCAGATGTGCAAAAAGACCGGCACGGAAAAACCACGCATCACTCTTTCTGAAATCGACTACCGTTGACACAAAAACAGCCCGCAGGCCGGATCTTTGTCCGTCCGCGGGCTGTTTTTATTTCCTGCGAAATCATACCTTCCCAGCACCCTTGTCCAGGATCTTGTCGAAGCGGGAGAAGAAGGTGATGGCCGTAATGGTCGCTGCCAAAATATCACTGACCGGCTCGGCGAGAAAGACGCCGAAGCACTTATCTGCCGTGAAGCAGGGCAGGATAAAAATCAGCGGGATAAGCAGGATGATCTTGCGCAGACAGGCCAGCAGGAGGCTGACTTTGGCCTGCCCCAGCGCCATAAAGCTCTGCTGGCAGGCGATCTGAACGCCCATGGCGAGGATACCCGCCATGTAGATGCGCATAGCCCATGTGGTATATTCGATGAGGGCGGCATCCGAGGTAAAGATGCCCGCCACCACGCCGGGGACCAGCATCATGAGCAGCCAGAACAGGGTGGTATAGCCGAAGCAGAGGGTGAGCTGGAAGCGGAACGCCTCCTTGACGCGGGGCTTTTTGCCTGCGCCGAAGTTGAAGCTCATGACCGGCTGGCCGCCCTGACAGATGCCCTGAATGGGCAAGGTGCAGAGCTGGGACGCGCTGGTGATGACGGTCATCGCGCCCACGGCCACATCGCCGCCGTAGCGGGCGAGGCTGGAGCTGAAACTGATGGAGAGCAGACTCTCCGTCGAGAGCATGACGAAGGACGAGATGCCCAGCCCCAGCACCGGCAGGATGATGTTCCGCTCCACTTTGAGGTTTTCTTTCCGCAGCTTGAGGATGGTCTTGGGGCCGGTGAGGAACTTCAATATCCAGCAGGCACCCACGGCCTGACTGAGCACCGTCGCCACTGCCGCACCCCGGACGCCCCAGCCAAGACCAAAAATCAGGATGGGGTCGAGGATGATGTTGATGACTGCGCCAATGACCGTCGTGAGCATACTGATCTTCGCAAAGCCCTGGGTCGTGATGAAGGGGTTCATGCCCATGACCAGCAGCACGAACACCGAGCCGATGATGTAGATGCGGCCATAGGCCACCGCATAGGGGAGAGTGGCATCACTGGCACCGAAGAGCCGCAGCAGGGCGGGCGCACCGGCATAGAAGCCCGCCGTCAGCACCACAGCGAAAAACAGCAGCATGGTAAAGCTGTTGCCGATGATTTTTTCAGCCTCGTCTTTATTGCCCTGTCCCAGCGCGATGGCCGTGCGGGGCGCACCGCCCGCGCCGATGAGCATGGCGAAGGCGTTCAGGAGCATGAGGATCGGAGCAAACAGACCCACGCCCGTCAGCGCCGCCGCACCGATGCCCTCGATGTGGCCGATGTAAATGCGGTCCACGATGTTATAGAGCAGATTGACCACCTGCGCCACCACGGCGGGTATCATCAGCTGCAAAAGCAGGGGCTTGACCGGCCCGCTGCCCATATCCTGTCGATTCTGTGCCATAGGTTCTCCTTTGAGTATATACTTCAAATTTGAAATAAATATAGCACACCCTGTTCTGCCTGTCAAGCACAAGGGGAAGGGCTTTTTGTATTTCCAGTTGACGGAAAGGCGGGATTTTGCTATAATAATTAAGCTGTATTGTGAATATGGAGCATTACTCAAGTGGTCGTAAGAGGTCGCACTCGAAATGCGATAGGCCGGGAGACCGGTGCCAGGGTTCGACTCCCTGATGCTCCGCCAAA
>ERZ1026882.1218-NODE-1218-length-11299-cov-8.117218_pt1 | contig 11299 bp, 8 predicted proteins | sample MGYA00380171_ERZ1026882 | MGnify/ENA primary metagenome ERZ1026882 (study PRJEB33269, sample SAMEA4719807) | human gut metagenome | biome: human-associated habitat; feature: organic feature; material: feces | place: Cameroon | collected 2013-10 ...
GGTGCTCCTTGATGAGGTAGTGACTCTTGCGCAGTGCTCCGCATTCCACCATACTATCCTTGAAGGTGAACATTTCTGCAAGATGAAAGAGGCTCATGCTGTGGTAGTGCTCGAAGATAGGGTTGATGTAACCCAGCGACGATTTCTCCATCAGTCGGTGACCCATGATTCTCTGGTCTCTTGATAGCAGGTATCTCAGAATGTTGGCAAAGATCTGGTTGGGTTGTGTAGGTCTTGCCAGCTCCTGCTTGATGCCGTATTTCTCCTTGGCCTTCTTAATCTTGTCGATAATCTCGTACACCTTTTCGTTGCTCATGTCGCTCACATAAGCATCCACGATGTAGTCTGTCATCTGTTCCTTTCCCGATACCGCCGTGTTGGCGAATATCGGCTTATAGCTGCATTTATACGATAGGATAGGGCTTGCTCCATACAAGATAGCATGAAATGCACGCTCACTCTTCGTATTGATATATATGCAATCGAAGTAGTCGGACTGGATATCTGGTGTTGAGTCAACATCAACGAAGCTGTCGATGGTCAGCACCATGTCTCCACGCTTGTTTCTTCTGAGTCCAATCATTTCTTCTCTTTGTCTTTATCTTTGTCTTTATCTGTAGAAATCAGCTTCGAGCTTCTCACTACGTTCTGGTTTCTATCCACTGGGATGGTGTACATCGGCAGTGGTCTCGGGTCGAGCATGGCGCTCAACTTGTTGATTCTCACTCTCACTGGCAATCTGTTGCTCATCACCCATGCCGGAACTCGCTGGTTGGGGCGGAAGGTGAACATGGCTACCACGGCGTTGGCATCGTGCGAGAAATTGCTCTGCAGGTGCTTCGGAATTTCCTCCACTCTCAGACCCACCATCTGCAGCTTCGCCTTCAGTTCCAGGTCGTTGTTGATGATGATGTCTGCATCGTCAGGACTCTCCATGTATTTCACCTTCGAGTTGGGCACGTAGGTAATTACACCCAGGTGGCAAGCCGCATAGTCGGTGTGCTGAATGCGCATCACTTCCTCGCTCTTGAACACCAGCGTCTTGTCGCTCACGTTAATCTTGGTGATGTAGGCATCGGCAGGGGCACAGCAGTAATGTATTAGTCCCTGGCTGTAGATGCTGGTTCTGGAGTAAGGCATCGAGGCATTCTCTCTGTTGGCACCTCTTCGAGCCATGAAGTTATAGGTGGTGTTCTTGGCGCGAGCGTAGATTTCCACCTTGTTGGTTTGCTTTCTTATTTGCTCTTCTACTTCGGCAATCTCCGCATCCAGGGCGTTTCGCTTGCTGTTGTCGGTCAGTCCGTAGTAGATATCCGATGTTTCAGAAGCCTTCTGCTTTCTCAGTTCGGTGAGTCGAGTTCTGAGCACGGGAATCTCTTCCCTTGCCAACTGTGCCTGCACCTCCATGTCGTGAGTTTCCTTCACGGCAGTAGGCAGGATGTTGGGGTCATACTGGTTCACGATGTTTCCCAGCAGTACGTATGAGTAGAGGGTGTCACCCTTGTGAACCACCTCGCCTATTTCCTTGTTCACCTTCAGAATGTAGATGTCATCTACGGCAGATATCGGATTTTCATCCAGGGTGATGTATCCGTCATAGATCACCCATATCATTCGGGTAACGATATAATATGCCGCCAGAACGATAACCAGCAGGAATATCAGTGCGAAGATAATCTGCTGCCTGGCCAGTCGGTGGCTTTGCGACTTCAGCAAGTCGGCCATGGCCTGTTCTTGTGGCGTATTATTATATTGAAACTCATTCATAGTTCTATTTCCTTGAATATATTGTTGTTGTCGTAGATGCTTACTGCCTTCTCAATGTTGATGATGGCGAGTCCGCGGTTTAACATCAGCTTATACATTCTCTCCATGCTTTCCAGGAGTCCTGTATATTCGTCCATTCGCATCAGGTAGTTGTACCCCTGCTTCTGGTTCTTGTAGGCAAATCGGCGCATGTCGATGTATTTGCTGGTCTGCTCTATGTGGTAAGCCTCGGTGGCGATGGCCTGGTTCAGGTTTTCAATCCTCTTGAGCAGGATGCCCACCGACTGCTTGATTTCCTTCACGTCGGTGTTGCGGCTGCTTCTGATGATTTCCTTTTCCGTTTCCAGAGCCTTGCGCTTTCGGGGATTCTCGTTATAGATAGGGAAGGTGAATCTTACGCCCACATCGCCGTTGTTGCTTATCCGGTTGTTGCTTTGCCAGTAGCTTGACCATCTGGCGAAGGGTGTGATTCTTGTGGTTCCCAGATAGTTCGAGAGTTTGCTGTCGTTGTCAGCTATCTGTTCCTTTACCATCATGATGCGTGCATCGATGCTTTCCTCGTCGATGTGCTGCCAGAGAGCCGCCGTATCTACGAGCACCTTGGTAGGTTTCATTCTGTAGATAGGTTTGTTGGTGATGTCGCGGTCGGAGCAGAGGATGGAGATATCATATTCTGCCGATAGTTTATCGTTCATCACCTTCAGCATCTTGTCGTTGCTGATACGGTCTTTCTCCAGCATGTATTGGTATGCCTCGTTCATGATGTCGAGGTTGTCCAGTCGATGGGCTATCACCGTACCGATGTAGAAGTTATACTGTTCGGTGAGTTCATCGGCAGCTTTTTCGTAGATGTCAGCCGTCTGTCTCTTCTTTCCTTGCAGTCTTGAGAGTTCGTTGGCAAGTGCCACCTTGTTTCTTTTTTCTTTTCCCTGGTAGAACTTGCTGTTGATGATGTTCCATCCCAGTTCGGCTTGAACCTTAGCCTTATATTTTGATACCTGTTCGGCGTCGTCGTTTTCTGAATCAAAGTAGGAGTCTGGTCGTGCATATACCTGTCCGGTTACTTCCAGACCGTTGTGGCGGTTGATGGCGAGCTGTTCGTGTGCCGTCTTCGCCCAGTACAGGGAATCCGTTTTTCTGATATCCGCTGTATGTTGTTTGTTGAGTCCCAGTTCTATGACCGGAGATTTCACCCAGATTGGGTTATTGAGTAGTGTGTCGAGTTGTGCGAAGCGTTCCTTGAAGTGTCTGAGCACGTTATTGTTTTTCAGATTTTCATATACGAGCATTTTAGGGCTAAAGCTCTTTTTGTTCAGCTTTTGCTGCTTTTGAGCCTGAGCCATAGCGCTTTGTCCTCCGATAGACATCAGTAGGGCAGCCATCGTATATATAATCAAGTTTTGCTTCATTGCTTTTTGATTTAAACACTATGAATGCAGCCGCAAGCTGTTGCAGCTGCATTCATCTAGTGTCTTCGTATTCTATTTCTAGTATTTCTAGTAATGTGATGTTTTACTATTTGGTACCGTAGTCGGTGTCTGAACCAGATGTGTCACCATCAATCAATTGGTAAACCTTGAGTCGGTTCTTACCGTAAGCTACGTAAATCAGACCATTATAGAGTGTTACGTAGTTGGCAGAGTTCCAAACCACTCTTCCCTGTTCGTTGGTTATACCGGTAACTCGGGTCTTGGCGTAAACTGCAGGTTTGCCATCCACCATCTTGTTCTTGTCGAGAACCACAAGACCGTAACCACCGCAAGCCAGATAGACATACTTGTCGTCGAATGTCACACCGTTGGCATAGCCCTGAGGCTTGAATGTGGATGCAGTAAGCGGAGCTTGCCATGTCCACTTCTCTGCGCCGGTATTCTTGTTGTAACAAGTAAGACCGTTTGCACTTCGGCATACATAGACGTTGTTTCCGTCGATGGCTATGGTGTTCTTACCATTGTTTGGTGCAATCTCTGAAACGGCGATTGATTTCTCAGGCTTTGCAGTTGTAATGTCTGCACCAGCGTTGAAAATCTCCAGTGTTCCAGCTACAGGCGTTTCTGCGCTTTTAACTTCGTTATTATAATATAAGGTAGCAATCTCGCCATTGTTCAGTGCGATGTGCTTCGCCTTACCCGGAGTCTTCTTGCTGCTCAGCAGTTCCAGTGTGTTAGGGTCGTAAACCTCATAACCTCTGGTACTTGTTACGAGCAGTTTGTCACCGTCGCGAACGATTGCATTCTCATCCTCATTGTTGCTCTGGTTGTTCTCCAGAGGAACGATGATCAGCGGATTGATAGCTGCATCACCGATATTCTTAACCTCAGTATTCAGCAGTCCGTTGCTCTTGAGGTCGATTCTTGCCATCATGGCTCCTGCATCACTCTGCTTGCCAGTATCCTTGTTTGTATATCCGTAGTTGCCTACAACATACAGGTTTGGAGTAGATGATTTGCTATCTACCATCAGATGGTTGAAATCCAGCGATTTATCAGTATCCTGCAAGAACTGCAAGAGTTTTGTCTGCTTCTGGTTGTCTGTCTCGAATACCTCGATACATCCGCCATGTCCTTTTCCACGAGTGTGGTATGACATATAGAGCTTTCCGTTGTATGGCTGGATACAGGTAGCAGTGATGTCTGTATGGGTATGGTCGTAGAGGACTTCACCCACCTCATCAATATGTGGTGGAGTAGGAACGTCTGGGTTCAGCGTGTAGCCACATTCTGCCTTTACCAGGGTAACAGGTGCACTGTTGTTTCTGAAGTTGTGGACTTTACCAGATCCCAGGAACTGGATGTCGCTGAATGCGAGGTTACCACCATTAGAAGCACTGTTGTCGAAATGATCTGCATCTATGTAGAATTCGCCACCATTATCCAGAGCGTTGAACATATAGCAGTCCATCAGTGAGGCAGGGCTTCCACTACCATTATATTTGATGACATTTGCCTTGATATAAGCTTTAGAGTTGGCTCCCTGCAGGAAAATCATGGCACTGGCATTCTTGTTGCACTGAAGGGTTCCTTCTACTTCGATGCTACTGTTGTTCACCAGATAGATGTTGTTGCTGGAAGCAAGCAAAAGATTCTTTGCCTTCAGGTAGCTGGTATGTAAGGCACTGCCTGCGCCATCACCGCCCAGAGACTTGAATTCGCCTGTCAGTTCCAGGGAACAGCAATAGAGTTGACCATTTCCTATCAGGTACAGGTCTTTTGTCTTGAATTTGCCATCAACGTTTACGACACCATCAAGTTCGACGGGTTTGTCTTCGATTCCCTCGATGCCGCCTTGTATATTTGTATAAGCGTTAGCCTGGTTCTTGAATTCGTTGCAAATAAGTTTGCCTCCGATATAAACACTGGCATTGTTCACTCTGAAAGTATGTCCTTTTAAGTTTAAATCGCCTGCAATCTTGAAGATACCTCTGTTGTGAACTTCCAGGTCTGCATTGCATTCGAAGTTTCCGTAGCAGAGGATTTTTCCGCCGTTCTGATTAGGAAAAATGTTTCCACCTGTCCATTTCAGTGTTCCACCTTTTAATACTACGATGGTGTAGTTTCCCTCTGTCCAAGTTGAGTTGCATTCATAAGTTCCTGCTACGTATATTGTATTTCCATTAAGATGGTAGTTTTGATTGAAAGCGATGGTTTCGCCTGGTGCAATATACATATCTGTGTTTGCAGGTAAATTATATGGCTGGTAGTTTGACATCTTTTCCATTTTGGCAAAGTCCAATCCTGTTGGTTCTGCCTCCATGGTATATGCCTGGTTTAAATTGGCAGATGTTACTCCTGCCGCTCTTGTTGCGCTTGGTCTTTTGAAGTTATAGACACGTGCAGCCAACTGCTGAGCATCAGTAATAGAGGTTACTTCCTTTCCTATGATTCCTGTTTCTGCAGGATTCGGAGTTGGAGTAGGGGTATCATTAGAGTCGCTACAAGATGCCAGGAGCATTGCAGCGAAACCAAATGTTGCCAATTTAATATATCTTGTTTTCATATCAGTTCGCTTTTTAAATCGTTAGTTTACATCCTTAACGTTATACTTTCTTTTTGAGCGGTTTTTCTAGTTTTATAAATTTGTTCTCCCACTAGAACCCCATTGGGATGGTAGTGAGAGAACATTCTTTTAAGAATTATTTCTTTGTCTGGGTCAACTTGAATACCTGTACGCGGCTCTTACCATAAGCTACGTAGATATAGCCGTCCTGACCAATTGTTACATAGTTTGCAGAGTTAGGGTTTGCCCACTTGCCATTCTCCAGGAAGCCGTTGAATGCGGTGCGATGGCAAAGCTCCTTACCATCAGCCTTGTTAAGAACAACTACGCCATAACCGCCAGCTGCTACATATACGTAGTTGCCACTGATTGCTACGCCATTGCAGTAACCCTTTACGCTACCATACTTATCGCTGTTCTCTCTTGCGATGACAGGAACCTTGTAAGACCAAACCTTCTTGCCGGTGGCATCGTAGCGAACGAGACCTTCCTCGCCCTGGCAAACATAGATGTCTGTTCCGTCAACAGCAACCGTGTTCTTGCCATCCTCAGGACCAACATTGCCATTAGTTGTAAATGTTGTTGTAGCTTTATCCTGACGGAGATCAATGCCGTTGAATACATTTACAGTACCTGTTGTGTTCTTACCTGTAGCCAACAAGCTATAAAGGTTGCCGTTAGCTGAAGCAAGACCCTTGGCGTCTGCTGTAGTCTGGAAATATGTATGACCGAAGTTGCTGTCGTAGAACTCGTAACCTCTTGTAGAAGACATAACGATGTTATCGCCATACTTCACTACGCAGTTTGCATCGATTTTGTTCTTCTTGTTCAATGCATCGAGAACATACTGGGTCATCTTTGTAGAATAAACATTGTTCTCCAAAGGAACAACGCCGAGGAATGCACCCTTGTTGAGATCGGTAGCAGCGATGTATGCATTGTTGTTGTCAATCATTACGTGATTGATGTCAATCGATGTGTTTCCTTGAACTGCCTGGTCGCCGACAAGTTTGTTGTCAGCCATGTGGAGAACCTCAAGGCCACCCTTCAGGTTTGTTTTGCCGTTGCCATTAGTGTGGTAAGATACATATACGTAGTTGCCAACGGTCTGGATGCAAGATGCAGACATGCCATTGTTTTTGCCGAATGAAGCAACCAGGTCGAGCTTAGGAGTAGCCTTGGCGTTCTTTGCCTCTTCGCTCAAGGTATAACCATACTGCTCTTTGGACTCATCCTTTCTAATGACAAGTTGACCACTTGTTGCCTTGTCGTAGTCGAGGTATGATGCAGAGATGTCAAGGTCGCCAGAAGAAGGCATTTGTGTAGTACCCATGAAGCACTTGCTCATCTGCAACAAGAGTACAGAGTTTGTACCAGGAGTAGCGAATGCGTTGATGGTAGCATCACCATTGTTTGTGAAGTTATCTGCCTTGATGACGGCTACGGCATTATTGCCCTGCAACTGAATCTGAGCAGCAGAAGCGTTGTCTGTAGTGAGGTTGTTCACGTTGATGACACCGAGGTCTGCAATCTGAATCTGACCGCCCTTCTTCAAGTTAAGCTGGGCATCACCCACTTTAACTACATCCTTGTCATTCTTTGTGCCTTCGTATGTGTTGTCGGTTACGTTAACGTAGTTAGCCTTGATGAGAGAACCATCCTCCAGGTTGAGCTGCTTAGTAACCTTAACTACTGCATTTGTGTTAGATGCATCCAAAAGACCTGTGATATTGAGGTTTTCTGACTTGCAGAAGCCACCCACCTTCAATGCACCGGCAAGGTCAACCTTTGTTGCATTCAGAATGTTTCTTGTAGCTGTGACTACAGCGCCATCCTCAATGGTAAGGTTCTTAGCACGGATTGAACCGTCGATGTAAGCCTTAGCGCCACTCTTGAAAGTGATATTCTGGGTAGGGTTAACCTTTGATTCTACAGCACCGAAGCCGCCATGGAGAATATCCTGTTCGCCCTGGCCTTCCCATGCAGCATAGAGTTCACCTTCTACAACGATATTTTTGTTGCTATTGGTAGCCTTGATAATACTGCTTGCTGCGCCATATACCTTATCGGTAGCCTGAATCATAGAGCCAGTTCCTGTATATTCAAGGGTAGCGCCCTTAGCCAATACGATTGTGTTACCACCGAGAGACTCATTGTAAGTCATCTTGCAGTCTCCACTAACGAAGATGGTTACACCCTGAATCTTATGGTCTGTAAAGTCAAGCTTCTTCTGGTTCTTGATAATGTAAGTGTTTGTTGGATTGTTCTCATTGAAAACCAAATCAGTAGCAGCATTGAGCTCCTTGATTACATTTGGCTTTGTTGGGAAATCCGGCATTGCAGTTACGAAGTTTGTAGCTGAAGCTCCTCTTGTAGCGAAGAACTTGCGAGCCATAGCTGTGCTGTTCTTGTAATTGATTACAGAACTTGGGGTTGAAGCTGTAAGTTCAACAGAATTAACCTCTGGCTTTACACCATCGCCTCCAGTAGGATCGCTGTTGCTGTCGCTACATGATGCGAATACGAATGCCGCCAAACCGATGGCAGCAAGCTTGGAATTGATTACTTTCATATCTTTCTACTAAGTTTAAATTGTACTATTTCCGATATTTATATTTATCTTATTATATGTCGTTTCATAAGTCGTTTTATACGTTCTTAATCCGCTTTTCAACTTGATATACAGTAGTTTATGCGTTTGATAGTGTATTTAGTTGCTACGCTATTTTACTCATACTTGCTATTCACGCTGCAAATTTAGTGTAAATTTCCCACAATTAGTTACTTTTGATAGTTAAATAAGGTTAATTTGTCATGCTTGGTGCTGATTGCCACCATGTTGACTCGTTGTAAACGGAAACAAGGGGGAATTTACTTGTTGGCGATGCCTTGTGCCCATTCTGGTATTTCCGTTACGTACTCCTTGAAGACCTTGCCGTCGGTCATTCGGAATAGAAGCTGGGCCTCTACGCCTTCTGTAGAGTTATCGTAAACGTAGGTGCGGTCGGCGTATTGCGATGCTATTCCGCAATTGATGATAGATTTGGCGTATCTTGAAATGATTTTTGAGATTGGGACATCGTGACCACCCTTCATGACTCTTGCTGCAATTCTTGAAGCGTTGATGGTTGGTGATGCGGTTCCAACAAAAAAGAGGCGGATGAAGAAGCCAGCTTCTTTCGCTTTTTGGATGAAGTTTATTTTCTCGTCTGTTGACATGACAGTCTCGAAAATCATACTATGTTTGCTTTTCAGGCACTCTTCTCTTTGCTCTTGGCAATATTGGGCAGCTTTGAGAACGGCTTCCTGGTTGTTCCAGTCGCCAAACATGTGTTGGGCTACATTGTCAGGATTGATATAGAGCGAATCCTCTAACCAGTCGTGTTGCAGAACTCGGCTAGTTATGGTAGTCTTTCCGGATCCGTTGGGTCCCGCAATGACTATGAGAACTGGTTTATGTTGTTTTGTGTCCATTAGTTCAAATTGTATTTCTGACGTTGTTCCTTTGCCATTTTTTGCATGTCGGCGAAAAGCTTGTCATGGGCTTCCTGGTTTTCTCTGTTGTAGATTTCCGCAGCCTCATGCATAATCTGGGCCAGCATTTCGTCTGTTGGCTCTTCCATGCTTGTCAAGCGATAGCTATTTAGTTCTTTTTCTGAAATCATAATTCTATTCGTTTTAAAACCGCTGCAAATATACGATTATTTTGTGAAACCTACAAGAAAAATCGGTTTTTTTTCGTGAAAACAGGTTTTTTATCGGTTTTGGTGATTGTCTGGTACCCCCGTTTTTGCCTGTGATGTGAACCCTATGCTTCCGAACTTTGTATATACAGCGCGTTATTAAAGGTAAATGAAATGAATATCAGGGTTTTAGATATAGGTTTTTATATGAAATAATATAGTTTTTTTAGGGAGTAGGGTTCACATCACACCCTGCCTTCACCATTTTCGCCTCGATTTGGCCTCTGTTTTTGACCTCTGTTTTGACTCAATTTCACCAATGACTTGTTGAGGATTCTCTGTTAGTCACTGGCGATTCTCTGTTAGTCACTGAGGATTCTCTGTAAGTCATTGGCAGAACTTTCAACTACTTGTGAAATGATACGAATGCAGCCGAAAATCGGAAAATTCTGTGTTTTATGTTGTTTTCTTCTCGAAAAATTTGGTGGTTACGAAAAAGCAGCGTATCTTTGCGGCACATTTTAAGCAGAAAAGATATGAGTCAAGTAAAACCATATAAGTTGCCGGAAGAAAAAACTAGTGTAGTTTCAGATTCTATGGCAGTCCGTATTGCTCCTAATACGGATATTGCTACTCTGCGCCATAATGTGATGGATGCAGTATATGCTACAACAGACCAGAATGCTTTGTATAGTTGTTTGGTTTTCTTGTCAAATCAGGAACAATTTTTGCATTCTTCGGTAAAGACCGATTTCTTGAATCGTCTAGATGAATTGTCTAGGCTTTCAAATGGTTGGGATGGGGAAGGTAGTCTTGCCCTTTCTAGGAATATTCTAGATTTTTTGAAGCGAACAATTCTGCTTGCTGCTGATAGTAGTCTCCAAAACTGGGTAGCTTTTCCTGATGCACGAGGTTATGTGTATTTAGATTACACGGAAGGCAATAATATAGCTGGTGTAACTATTGCCGATCAGCAGGTGGTAGCATTTATCAAACGTGATGGTCATTTGTCTAAATTCAGCTTTGATAAGCTGGATGAAAAAGAAGTATTGGCATTATTGGATAAAGCTCATGGATAAAGTTATTTCAGAAATTGCAGATGAGGAAAAGGTGGCAAGAATCTTGTTTTCGCCTTCTCATGTCTATAAAGGGCAGGTTTCACCGAAGGCTTTTAAACTTGAAAAGTTGAAGAGCGGAGCAGAAGACTATATAATGCAGATCAATTGGATTCTGTATCAGCGGTCTTTCAACCTAGAACGAAAGGTGATTCTCGGTATGGATATACTTTTTTGAATGCTAGGGATGTTCGAAATCTGGATTATGAATTTAGTAATAGGAAGGTAGAGCTATTGCCAAAGCCAAGCAAGCGATTGCCATTGCATGCTGGGATTTTTTTATCAATTGATGGGAGGCTACAGACTGCCGATGATGTTTCTCCAGATATTGATTTTTTCCAAAAAGAACTTGCTATGCTTTGTGATGGGGTGCATAAGTTTTAATTCAACTACTTGTATGTGTGGGCTTTCTTGAAGTTGGAATGAGGCTTAAGTAAAGGTTAAATGAGCCTTACGTAAAGGTTAAATGAGGCTTAAACCAACTTGGAATGAGGCTTACTTCGATTTGGAATGAGGCTTATTTCGATTTGGAATAAGGCTTATTTCCGTTAGGCGTTTCGTTCGTTAGGTTTTCAGTCCGTTAGGCGTTCCGGCGGATTTGCAATCCGCCGTTAAAAAATGTCCTAACCTATTGATGAACTGCGGATTTGTAATCCGCAGCAAGCAAGTTTGTTCTTTTGAAGTGTTGGGGGATTACAAATCCCCCGGTTTAATAGGTCGAACCTTTTTTTACGGCGG
>ERZ1026882.1220-NODE-1220-length-11289-cov-7.199662_pt1 | contig 11289 bp, 9 predicted proteins | sample MGYA00380171_ERZ1026882 | MGnify/ENA primary metagenome ERZ1026882 (study PRJEB33269, sample SAMEA4719807) | human gut metagenome | biome: human-associated habitat; feature: organic feature; material: feces | place: Cameroon | collected 2013-10 ...
ATGTCTCCGGAGAGATGCTGGGAGCCATGTATGCGGTACGGTTTGCCTTAAACAGCGGCTTTACAGCCATCGAGATCCGCTACGACTATGAAGGAATCGAGAAATGGGTCACCGGTGCCTGGAAAAGTAAGAATGATCTGACGAAAAAATACGCACAGACCATGCTGGGCTGGGGACAGAAGATTCAGATCCGCTTTACCAAAGTACCGGCTCATTCGAAGGTAAAATACAACGAGCTGGCAGATGAGACCGCAAAGCTGGGTGTGGCAAACGGAAACGGTATTCCCAAAGTCAAAAGTCTCAGTGACTTCGAAGCGGCAGACGGTGTGGAAGCGTGAAAACATATACTTGCGGCCGTGTGTCTGTAGCCCGGAAGTTAAGTGCTTCGGAAAGGAATGAGGAATAGAATGCGTCTGAATAAATATCTGGCACAGTGCGGTGTATGTTCCCGAAGAGATGCGGATAAGCTGATCGAACAGGGAAAAGTACTGGTCAACGGTCAGGTGGCCGGAATGGGACAACAGGTGGAAGAAACGGACACCGTGCAGGTGGGTAAGAAGATTCTGCAGGGAAAACAGACACAGAAGGTACTGGCATTTTACAAGCCGGTGGGAGTGACCTGCACGGAGAGAGATCCTCATGCAGAGAAAAAGATCATGGATATGATCCGCTATCCGGAACGGCTGACCTATGCGGGACGTCTGGACAAAGATTCCGAAGGCCTGATCCTGCTCACCAATGATGGAGATCTGATCAATGCCATGATGCGGGGCGCCAACCGTCATGAAAAAGAATATATCGTAAAGACAGATAGGGAAATAACACCCGATTTTTTGGAGAAAATGGCGAAAGGTATTTATCTTAAAGATCTGGACATCACTACCAGAGAATGTGAGATTGAACAGATCGGAAAATTTACCTTCCGTATCGTTTTGACTCAGGGAGTCAACAGACAGATCCGGCGGATGTGTGAAGCCTGTGGATACCGGGTAAAAGCACTGAAAAGAATCCGGATCATGAACATTCTGCTGGGGGATCTGAAGCCGGGAAAGTGGCGTGAGGTCACCGGAGAAGAGCTGGAACAGCTTCAAAGAGACACCGGAATGTTAAATCGCAATTAAAATATATAAAGGCAGGAATACAAGATGCAGTCTTCCAAAATAGACCGGATCAAAGATCTGGTAGAACAACTGAATGCAGCTTCCGAAAGCTATTACGCCAAGGATCAGGAGATCATGAGCAACTACGAATACGACAAGCTCTATGATGAACTGGTGGAACTGGAAAAAGAGACAGGCGTTACCCTGGCGAACAGCCCCACGGTGAATGTGGGCTACGAAGCGGTGGATGAGCTTCCCAAGGAGCGTCACGAGAGCCCCATGCTGTCTCTGGGCAAGACGAAAAGCCGGGAAGAACTGCGGGAATGGCTGCAAGGCAATCCTGCAATTCTCAGCTGGAAACTGGACGGGCTGACCATTGTATTGACGTATCGTGAAGGAAAACTTGCAAAAGCGGTTACCCGTGGCAACGGCGAGATCGGTGAGGTCATTACAAATAACGCCCGTACTTTTAAGAATCTTCCGCTGAATATTTCCTATACCGGAGAACTGATCCTGCGGGGAGAAGCGGTGATCACCTACAGTGATTTTGAGAAGATCAACGGGGAGATCGCAGATGCAGAGGCAAAATACAAGAATCCCCGAAATCTGTGCAGCGGCTCTGTAAGGCAGCTCAACAATGAGATCACGGCAAGACGAAATGTCCGCTTTTTTGCTTTTACGCTGGTAAAGGCGGATGGTGTGGATTTTCATGATTCCAAGGAAGCCCAGTTTGCTTTTTTGCAGGAGCAGGGCTTTGCAGTGGTGGAACATGTGGCTGTAACGGAAGAGAACATTTTATCGGCCATTGAAGATTTTGAACACAAGATCGAGCACTACGATATCCCTTCCGACGGCCTGGTACTTACTTATGAAAGTATCAGCTACGGACAGTCCCTGGGCAGAACCGCCAAGTTCCCCAGAGATTCCATTGCTTTCAAATGGGCGGATGAACTGCGGGAGACCACCTTAAAAGAGATCGAATGGAGTGCCAGCCGTACGGGACTGATCAATCCGGTGGCTATTTTTGAACCGGTGGAGCTGGAAGGTACGACGGTGAGCCGCGCTTCCGTGCATAATATCAGTATCATGAGATCCCTCAGACTGGGAATCGGAGACCATATCACGGTCTATAAGGCCAACATGATCATTCCCCAGATCGCTGAGAATCTGACAGGCAGTGATAATGTGGAGATTCCAAAGGTGTGTCCGGTGTGCGGACAGCCCACGGAGATCCGACAGATGAATGAGGTACAGTCTCTGTACTGCACCAATGAGAAATGCCCGGCCAAGGAGATCAAATCCTACACTCTGTTCGTCAGCAGAGATGCGCTGAATATTGACGGCCTCTCCGAGGCAACGCTGGAGAAGCTGATCGATCAGGGCTTTATCCATGAATATGCGGATCTGTTCCGGCTGGACCGTTACAAGGAGGTCATTACCGGAATGGAAGGCTTCGGAGAAAAATCCTATCAGAATATGATGGACAGTATCGAGACTGCAAGACATACCACACTGCCCCGGTTGATCTACGGACTGGGGATTGCAGGAATCGGCGTGGCTAATGCCAAGGTGCTGTGCCGGTATTTTGACTACGATCTGGAACGAATGCAGGCAGCGGACGAAGAAACACTGAGTGCCATTCCCGGTGTGGGAGAGGTGCTGGCATCTGCATTTACGGATTATATGCGGGATGCGGAAAATCTGGAGAAAATAGCTCATCTGAAGGAAATCCTGACGATAGAGACACCACAGATCGATGAGAGTGCACAGACATTGGCAGGAATGTCCTTCGTGGTGACGGGAAGCCTGAACCATTATGCCAGCCGGAATGATCTGAAAGAGGTCATTGAGGAAAAAGGCGGCAAGGTGACCGGAAGTGTCACCGGCAAGACCACCTGCCTGATCAACAATGATATTACATCTACATCATCGAAAAATAAAAAAGCAAAAGAATTACAGGTTCCCATTCTGACAGAAGAGGAATTTCTGAGAACCTATAATATTCCTTACGAGGAATAAGCAAGAAAGACCCGGAGGAAAATAAAATGCCTATCAAAACACAAAATGATCTGCCTGCCAAAGAGATACTGGAAAATGAAAATATATTCGTCATGGACGAATTTCGTGCGGTACATCAGGACATGCGTCCCCTGCAGGTACTGATCCTGAACAATATGCCGGTAAAGCAGGATACGGAGCTGCAGTTGCTGCGGGCGTTGTCAAATACACCGCTGCAGGTGGATGTCACTTTCATGAACACCAAGACCCACGTGTCACTGAATACCCCGGCCAGCCATCTGAACAAATTTTACACTACCTTTGATGAAATCAGGGATCGTAAATTCGATGGACTGATCGTTACCGGAGCACCGGTGGAGGATATTACCTTCGAGGAAGTGGATTACTGGGATGAGACCTGTCAGATCCTGGACTGGGCGGAGACCCATGTGACCTCCACCTTACATATCTGTTGGGCGGCACAGGCCGGATTTTATCATTATTACGGAATCAACAAGAGACAATTGTCCCAGAAGCTGTTCGGCGTCTATGCGCATAAGGTATCCAACCGGAAAGTTCCGTTGGTCCGGGGATTTGATGATATTTTCATGGCTCCGCACAGTCGTCATACGGAGACTCCGTCGGAGGCCATTCATGCCTGTAAGGACCTGACGATCCTGGCGGAATCGGAGAAGGCCGGTGTATTCCTGGCAATGGCGGAAGAGGGCAAAAAGATTTTTGTAGCGGGCCATCCGGAATATGACCGTTATACACTGAACAACGAATATCATAGAGATCTGGACAAAGGACTGCCCATTCAGATTCCCTATAATTATTACCCGGACGATGACCCGGAGCAGAGACCTCTGTTACAGTGGAGATCTCATTGTAACAACCTTTACAGCAACTGGCTCAATTATTATGTATACCAAACAACACCATATGACTTAACGGAAATTCGATAATTTCGATAGAAACAGGACGATGGTCATGGAGAATGGAAAAAAGAAAGGAAGCAGAAGATGAATCAGACACTGACAAGAAAACAATTTGATATTTTATCGATACTGGCAGAGGAAAAAGGTACTTTATCCCAGAGACAGCTGGGAGAAAAGAGCGGACACTCTCTGGGAACGGTCAACCGTGTCATGCAGGAACTGACCGAATTACAGTATGTGACAGAGGGAGAGATCACAGGTGCCGGAATCTCCGCACTGGAGCCTTACCGTGCAAAGCGCGCCATCTTTATTGCAGCTGGATTCGGCAGCCGGCTGGTGCCCATTACCTTTAACACCCCGAAACCACTGGTACGTGTGCATGGACAGCGTATTATTGACGGTCTGATCGATGCCTGTCTGGATGCCGGGATTAATGAAATCTATATTGTCCGGGGGTATCTGGCAGAGCAGTTTGATCAGCTGCTGTACAAATATCCCATGATCAAATTCCTGGAGAATCCGGTCTACAATGAAGCTAACAATATTTCCTCCGCCATGGTGGCAAGATATATGCTTTCCAATGCCTATGTATTTGAGGCGGATCTGCTGATCTCCAATCCGCAGATCATTAAAAAATATCATTATACCTCCGATTTCCTGGCAATTAAAAAGGACAGAACCGATGACTGGTGCTTCACGGTAAAAGATGGAGTCATTGTAGAAGAGAAAGTCGGTGGCCTGGATTGCTGGCAGATGGTGGGAATCTCTTACTGGAACGAAGAGGATGGACACAAGCTGTCAGACGATATCAAGATGACCTACGAACAGCCCGGCGGCAAGGAGCGTTACTGGGAACAGGTACCCCTGGTATTCTGCCAGAAGCATTATAAGGTAGAAGTACGTGAATGCCGGGAAAATGACATTATTGAGATCGATACTTTCCGGGAGCTGAAAGCCATCGACAAGACGTATGATGTTTAAAGAAAAATAAGTATTGCTATTTTGTGCGAATGGTATTATTATATGTTCATATTTGACACAAAGTGTCTGCGAATGGAACGCAGACATTTTGTGTACTTATTTTAGCCGAAACCCCATAAAAACCGTTCAAATAATTAAAATATACCATGTATAAATGAACGATTGAAAAACGAACGTGAACAAAAGGAGGAATACCGTAATGGAGCAACTGTTACAAACACCGGTCAAAAGAAATATTTTGCTGAATCCCGGACCATCCACCACCACAGATACCGTAAAATATGCACAGGTCGTACCGGATATCTGTCCCAGAGAAAAAGAATTCGGCGGATTGATGAAAGGACTGCGGGAGGATCTGGTCCGTATCGTCCATGGAGATCTGGAAAAATACACCAGTGTCCTGTTCTGCGGGTCCGGAACGATCAATATTGATGCCTGCATCAGCTCCCTGCTTCCGGCAGGCGGCAAAGTACTGGTGGTGGATAACGGAGCCTACAGCACCAGGGCTGTGGAAGTATGCCAGTATTACGGACTTCCCTATATTGACCTGAAATTCCCGGTGGACGAACTGCCCGACTTAGAAAAAGTGGAGCAGACCCTGAAGGAGAACCCGGACATTGCCCTGGTACATACCACTCATAACGAGACCGGCACCGGCATTCTCAATCCGATCCGCGAGATTGGTGCACTGGCCCACAAATATCATGCCACCTTTACCGTGGATACCACTTCGACTTATGCCATGCGGCCGATCAATATAGAAGAGGACAATATCGACTTCTGTATGGCCTCCGCACAGAAAGGACTGATGGCCATGACGGGGCTATCCTTTGTAGTAGGCAGCCGGGCAATTCTGGAGGCTTCGAAGGAATATCCGAAACGTTCCTATTACTGTAACCTGTATCAGCAGTATGATTTCTTCCAGAGGACCGGAGAAATGCATTTTACCCCGCCGGTACAGACAATCTACGCTACGATCCAGGCATTGAAAGAATACTGGGCAGAGGGCGAGAAAGCCAAATGGGCGAGACACACCAGAGTCTTCGAAGCTATCCATGAGGGACTGGATGCACTGGGATTCCACGATGTGATCCGCAGAGAATGGCAGTCGGGACTGGTTGTGTCTGTACGTTATCCGGATGATCCCAACTGGAATTTTGAAAAGGTTCATGATTATTGTTATGAACATGGATTTACGATTTATCCCGGCAAAATCTCTACTACCAATACCTTCCGCCTGTGCGCACTGGGTGCGATTGACAGACCGGATATCGAAGCCTTTTTCAAAGTGTTCAGAGAAGCGCTGGAAGTCAATAAAATTCAGATTCCGGCAAAATATAAGGAGGCATAAGATCAAATGAAGCGAGTATATACCTGTTTCTGTACAGATGTCATTCATGAGGGGCACCGCAATATCATCAGAGAAGCCGGAAAATACGGTGAGCTGACCATCGGCGTCTTAAGTGATGCGGCAATGATCCGTTTTAACCGTTTTCCCACCATCAGCTTCGAGGAGCGTATGCAGCTGGTAAAAGATATCCCGGAAGTCAGCAATGTGGTCGTGCAGGATGATGTAATGTATGATAAGGTCATTGAAGAATTGCGCCCTGACTACGTGATCCATGGGGATAACTGGCAGGAGGGAGCTTTGAAGGCTATCCGTGACAACGTGGAAGGACTGCTGAAGAAATACGGCGGTGAGATCATAGATGTCCCTTATACATATAATGAAGAAGTAAAAAGAATTGATACGAGGATCAAGGAAAAGCTGGCCATGCCGGAATACCGCAGAAAGCGTCTGCGCCAGCTCATTGAGATCCGCCCCATTGTAAAGGCATTGGAAGTTCACAGCGGACTGACGGGGCTGATTGCAGAGAAGACCATCGTGGAGCATGACGGCGAGCTGGATCAGTTCGATGCCATGTGGATCAGCTCCCTGTGCGATTCCACGGCGAAGGGCAAGCCGGATATCGAGCTGGTGGACATGACTTCCCGTTTCCGTACCATTGATGATGTGACGGAAGTGACCACGAAGCCCATTATTTTTGACGGAGATACCGGCGGACTGACGGAGCATTTCGTATACACAGTGAGAACACTGGAAAAAATGGGTGTTTCCGCCATCATTATTGAGGACAAGACCGGACTTAAGAAAAATTCCCTCTTCGGCAACGAAGTGGAGCAGACCCAGGACAGCATCGAGAACTTCAGTGCCAAGATCGCAGCCGGCAAAAAGGCACAGCTGACGGATGATTTCATGATCATTGCCAGAATCGAAAGCCTGATCCTGGAGCGGGGCATGGAGGATGCACTGAACCGTGCCAGAGCTTTTGTGGCAGCGGGAGCGGATGGCATCATGATCCACAGCCGCAAAAAATCCCCGGATGAGATTCTGGAATTCTGTGATAAATTCCGGGCGGAGGATCCGAAGACTCCCATCGTCGTGGTACCGTCTTCCTTTAACAGCATTACAGAGAGTGAACTGGCGGCCCATGGTGTCAATATCGTGATTTATGCGAACCAGCTGACCAGAAGTGCCTTTCCGGCCATGCAGCAGACCGCCGAGGACATCCTGCGGTATCACAGGGCACAGGAAGTGGACAGCAGACTGATGCCGATCAAGGACATTATTACGTTGATCGATGAGATATAACTGACAGGGGCATAATCCATAAGAGCCGCGATGTGCTTGCACGGGAGCGGCTTTGTGGATTTATGACCCGCACCGATATGAGCATAAAAGCGGAGCGTGAGCTTCGCAATATGCGAATAGCGGGCAGGATTGCGGGAGCGCGTCGCGCGGAGCAATCCGTATGACGGTTAAGCGATGAAAGGAGCAATATGAAAGCGGAAAATTTTGCGAAAATTTTAAATGCGGACTTTTATACCGGGGTACCGGATTCCCAACTGAAGGCCCTCTGCAATTACCTGATGCACACCTACGGCATTGATCCGAAGCATCATGTGATCGCAGCCAATGAAGGAAACTGTACTGCGCTGGCCGCCGGCTATCATCTGGCTACCGGCAAAGTCCCGGTAGTATACATGCAGAACAGCGGAGAAGGCAATATCATCAATCCCGTGGCATCCCTGCTGAACGATAAAGTCTATGCCATCCCCATGATCTTCGTCATCGGTTGGCGCGGTGAGCCGGGGATCCACGATGAACCCCAGCATATCTACCAGGGCGAAGTGACCCTGAAATTGCTGGAGGATATGGGGATCCGCTATTTTGTCATCGGGAAGGACACCACGGAAGAGGAAGTAAGTGCTGCCATGCAGGAGTTCCGCAAGGAGCTGGATCGTGGTGAGGATGCAGCGTTCGTGATCCGTAAGGGTGCCCTCAGTTATGAGGAAAAAGTGGAATATCATAACGACAATCCCATGATCCGGGAAGAAATCATACGTCACATCGTGCAGGCTTCCGGCGAGGATCCCATCGTCAGCACCACAGGCAAGGCCAGCAGAGAACTGTTTGAGATCAGAGAACATAACGGACAGAGTCATAAATATGATTTCCTCACGGTCGGCTCCATGGGACACAGCAGCAGTATCGCCCTGGGTGTGGCAGTACAGAAGCCCGGTACGAAGGTATGGTGCGTGGACGGTGACGGCGCAGTGCTGATGCACATGGGTTCCATGGCGGTACTGGGCAGTACGGCACCTGAAAATATGGTACACATCGTCATCAATAACGGTGCCCATGAGACCGTGGGCGGTATGCCTACCGTGGCAGCCGATATTGATCTTGTCTCCATTGCAAAGGCCTGCGGTTATCCCCATGCAGTATCCGTTACCACCTATGAGGAACTGGACCGGGAACTGACCGCTGCAAAAGAGAGAGAGACCCTGACCTTTATCGAAGTAAAATGTGGTATCGGAGCAAGGGAAGATCTCGGAAGACCCACCACCACGGCACTGGAGAACAAGCAGAACTTCATGGAATATCTGAAAAATCTGGGTTAAATTTTGTTGACAGTAATAAAAAAGAAATGTAATATAACAGATATAGAAAAGTCATGTCGAATAATGCTCTAGGATGTAAGTTTCTCAGAAGATGAGTAGAACAAATTCCTGGGGCATTTTTTGCTAGTGAAAGTCAGATTGTGTATTGACACGATTAAAAGGGGCGAAAATGGGAAACTTACAATATCGGAAGGTCACGAGAGAAGTGGAAGATACTTCTTTTACATGTGGTATTCCATCCATAGATGAATATGTGAAAAATTCATATTATCCTACCATAGTACAGCATGCATATGGTTATAGTATAAGTGGCAGGGGGATTGTTCTTGGATATTATATGATAATGTTCCGAGAGATAGAATTAGATGATTTTCCGCCGGAGATAGCAGACTATGATCCGGAAATTAAGGACCGGAAAGTATCGGCTGTTCATATTCGCTATATAGCAATAGATGAAAAATATCAACATAATAGGATTGGTACGGCTGCAATTCAGACAATAATAAAAAGTGTGAAGATGTTGGCAGCTAACTGGCCAATTCGGGTAATTACGATAGATGCCAGAGAAGATCTGGTTACATGGTATGAAAAACTTGGCTTTCGTAAAATGGTTTATAATACACCGGGCCAGGATGGCATTACGGTTTCAATGTTTTTGGATTGTATGCAGAAAAAAGATGAATTTATGGAATACATAGACAGTATATATGAATAGGAGGGAAAATATATGAATGGTGAAAGAATTGGAGACATTGTACTACATGGCAACGATGCCATTCGATTTGCGTATATGCTTTATCACCCGACGGAAGAGGAATTATTATACAACAGGAGCGTTCTGGAACGGATTGATAATAATATTACAATCACGGAAAGAGATAATGGGTATGATGCGGAAATTAAGGATCTGGATTTAAACTTTTTAGAAGAAAAGCCACAATGCAGTCTGGATAACATAGAGGTTACATGGACAATCAATATTCAAAAAGAAGAATTTTTCTATTCAAACAGCAGTAATGAAAATCAGGTGCAGATGGTAGTGGATACGCAGAAAACACCGATATATGAAAAAACAACAAGTGATGGAATGAGCTTGGTGGCTGCATAGGAGGAAATATGGAAAGTGCATTTCAGTTTAGTAATCCATCATTGACAAAAATGGAATTTTGTATCAACGAAGATTTTGAAAACAGCTGGGATAAAGAAGTAAAGATTGCAGTGAACATGGGAATTCAGATTGACAGAAGTTCAACTGATAACAATGCAAGAGTCAGTCTGACCCTGGAAATTGGAAAAAAGGATTCATCAGATCCGTTCTATGTGTGTGCAACAGAAATGGCGGAATTCAGATGGCCGGATAGTCTGAATTTGGAAATGGTAGAAAAATTGCTGAATCAAAATGCTCCTTCCTTGCTGCTAGGGTATTTAAGACCTATTATTTCGCAGATTACGGCAGCATCGCCGTATAATGCCTATAATTTACCATTTATAGATTTTTCAGAGAAATAAGATGATGTATCGTGCACTTTTTGCACAGTTATTTTTCATAAAAGAATGAAAATTTATCTATATAAAAGGCTGCCTGTATGGTAAAATAATACCATACAAGCAGCTTTTCATATATTACAAAAGCAGAAAGAATGAGGGAGTACATATGGAAATTAACATTGGTATTATCGCAATTATTGTATTGGCCATTGCCATCCTGGCCATCCTGGCATCCGGTTATGTGAAGGCGTCACCGAACAAAGCTTACATCATTTCCGGTATCAAGAGAGAACCTAAGGTTCTGATCGGTCGTGCCGGCATCAAGATTCCTTTTCTGGAGAAGAAGGATGAGCTGATCCTGAAGCAGATCAGTATCGACATCAAGACCAACGGTTATATACCTACCAAGGATTTCATCGGTGTGGATATCGACGCCGTGGCAAAGGTCAGAGTCCTGACCCAGAGAGATGTCACCGTAAATGCGAAGGGTGAAGTCGTGGCAGGTGCGGATGCGAACAAGAGAATCACCACCGAGATGGCTAACGCAGCCATGAAGAACTTCCTGAACATGAACGAAGATCAGATCCGCGATGCACTGACCGATTCCTTACAGGGTAACATGCGTGAGATCATCGGTACCCAGTGCCTGAAGGAACTGTGCAACGACCGTAAGACTTTCGGTGATGAGGTACAGGCAAAGGCGCAGAAGGATATGAACGCTTTAGGTATCTGGATTGAGTCCTGTAACATCCAGAAGATCGAAGATGAGAACAACCTGATCACTGCTTTGGGACAGGATAACATGTCCCAGATCCAGA
>ERZ1026882.1223-NODE-1223-length-11264-cov-5.245160_pt1 | contig 11264 bp, 10 predicted proteins | sample MGYA00380171_ERZ1026882 | MGnify/ENA primary metagenome ERZ1026882 (study PRJEB33269, sample SAMEA4719807) | human gut metagenome | biome: human-associated habitat; feature: organic feature; material: feces | place: Cameroon | collected 2013-10 ...
GAACGTGCTTTGACAGATTCATTAGATTTATTGAATGTAGGTGGACGTGTTGCAGTCATCAGTTTCCATTCATTAGAAGATAAGATCACTAAGTATATGTTTAATGAAAAGACTGCAGTACCAGACTTGCCAATGGGTATGCCCGTTATTCCGGAGGAATATCAGCCTCATTTTAAGAAAGTAACAAGAAAACCTATTGTGGCAGATGAAAAAGAATTATCTGAGAACAGACGTTCTCATTCAGCTAAATTAAGGGTTATAGAAAGGATACGTGATGAATGATGAAAAGAAGAAAATCAAGATTTTTAAAAATGACAGAAGTGTTGCTTGCTTTCTATTTTTGGTAGGTAGTATTTATTTGAATTCTTATGAATCAAAATTAAATGCAAATATTAAAGAGACACAGGATGAAATTTCTGAAGTACAATCAGATATTGATGCTTTAGAAATGTCTAAACAGGAATTGGCTTCTTTTTCACGTATGAAAGATGTTGCTACAAAGAAAGGTTATGATTATCAGCCTAGTTCTGCAGCCGCTGCAGTAGTAGGAGCTGAAGAATAATGAAGAAATCTAGAAATAGAAGTGGTCAGGTTGTTATGCTTGTATTCCTCTTTATGATGATTATCTTAGGAATCAATGTCTGTTATTTGTGTACGACAGGTAAGACAATGATCAGTAATGTCAATGTGAGAGACTTTGCGAAAAATCGTGGAGGAGGACAAGTGACTAAGGTTGTTCAGGCAGCCCGCGGTACTATTTATACAAGTGATAATGAAATTGTGGCCTCTGATGTAAAAAAATATAAGTTAAGAGCTATTCTTGCAAAACGTGTTAATGCAAAGGAGGAACCTCAATATGTAGTGGATAAGAATAAGACAGCGGAGTTATTAGCACCTATTCTAGGTGTTTCAAAAGAAACAGTCTTATTACGTCTTAATCAGAATACATATCAGGTAGAATTTGGTAACTATGGTCGTAATCTTTCTTCTATTACAAAAGAAAAGATTCAATCATTAGAATTACCAGGCCTTGAATTTGATGAAGTGACTTCTCGTAATTATCGTTTTGGTGATTTTGCAAGTTATGAAGTAGGATATGCAGCTGTGGCTGCAGAAACAGACCCTTACAATATCGTTGGACAGATGGGTATTGAAAAGAGCTACAATAACTGGCTTAAAGGTACAAACGGTGAAAGAATCTACTTGGTAGATTCGAAACGTAATACATTGCCTAATGGTGTTATTTCTGATAAGAAGGCAGTAAGTGGTAATGATGTTTATTTGACAATAAATTCTACTCTTCAGACAGAACTGGATTCGTTAATGAAAGATATGCAGGAAAATACGCATGCAACGAAAGCCTGTGCTGCTGTTATGAATGTGAAGACAGGTGCATTGCTGGCGATTTCTAACTATCCTTCATTTGATCCTAATAAACGTAATTTTTCAAATTATAATGATACATTCCTCAACGAAGCATTTGAATGTGGTTCAGTTTTCAAGCCATTTGTATATGCGAATGCTTTAACGGATGGTGTATTAGACTTAGATAGTAAATATAACTCAGGAACATATGACTATATATCTAATGGCCGTGTGATTGCAACAATTCATGACCATAATAGAACAGGATGGGGTCGCATTACTTATCGTGATGGTTTGTACCATTCTTCAAATACAGCTATTTGTCATATTCTTGCTGAACATACAAATATGTCCAGTCTTATTGAAGATTATAAGAATCTTGGATTATTCCAGACAAGTAAGGTGGATGGCTTGTCCTCAGGAAGTGGTGTAAAAGGCTTTGATGGTAAAACAAAGAGTCTTGAATATTTTACAACTGGATTTGGTCAAGGGTCTTCTATCACGACATTACAGCTGTTAAGAGGTTATTCAGCATTTGCGAATGATGGACGTACAGTAGAGCCTTATTTAGTAGAAAAAGTTGTTAATCCAACAAATGGTAAAACACTTTATAGTGCCAAGACTTCTTATTCTAAGAAAATCTATTCTACTGAAGCAGTTGCACAGATGAGAACACTTCTTTATGGTGTTGTTAATATTGATGGTTCTACAGGTCGTGATTATAAGGATTCATCCGTTGAAATCATCGGTAAGACAGGTACTGGTCAGATTGCTGAAAACGGTGCTTATTCATCGACAAAACATACACATTCCTTTGTTGGTATGGCACCTTATCGTGATCCTGAGGTAGAAGTGATCGTCTGGTTCCAGAATGAGAAGAGCGGTACAAATTATTCTGGGGCACTTGTTAAGAGTATTATTAAATCGGCATTAAATATCTTAAGTAAAGATACTGAAAAGGTGAATACAACACCTTATGTATTAAATAACTATATGAACCAGAGTACACAATATGTGGAAGGCATCTTAAAGAAGCATTCATTAACACCTGTTGTAATTGGCGATGGTTCTACTGTTATTGGGCAGTATCCATCTGGTACAACTGAAGTAACAACAGGGTCTAAGGTTCTCGTGTTAACAGATGGACAGAAATATACAATGCCTTCAATGCTTGGCTGGTCTCGTAAAGAAGCAGAAGCCTTTGCATCATTGACAGGTGTTGAAATCAAGATGAATGGTCTGGGTTCTATTTATGCTCAGAGTATTACAAAGGGAACTGAACTGAAACAAGGCACTGTTATTGAGCTTTATGCAAAATAAAGTGACATTGTATTTACACCCATATTATGCTACACTTGTGGGGTAAAATAGAGGGAGGAAATTTTCATGTTTCTATTAATGATCAGTTTTATAGTGGCATTAGCGCTCGTACTTGTCGCAATGCCTAAGGTTATACCTTACTTACATAAATTAAAGTTTGGACAGGTAGAAAGAGAAGAGGGACTCGCTTCTCATAAGAAAAAGGGTGGTACACCTACAATGGGTGGTGTGGTATTCATTGTAGCTGCTGTGATTGCTTCTTATATCTGTCACTATCAGAATTTCATGAATCCTTATGTCAACTTATTGACATTCTCATTATTAGGATTCGGTATCATTGGATTTATTGATGACTATCTCATTGTTGTACAGCACAGCAATAAAGGGCTGAAGCCAAGCTATAAATATGCAATGCAGTCAGTTGTGGCAATTGCATTCTATTTCTTAGCGAAAAAATTCTTACCTAATTTCTCAACAGAAATTATTATTCCTATTGCTCATATTAGTGTGAATCTTGGATGGTTCTATCCAATCTTTGTTTATTTCATGTTTACTGCAGAATCGAATGCCGTAAATTTAACAGATGGATTAGATGGACTTGCAACAGGTCTTATGATCATTGCATTAACACCATTTGTCGTTTTTGCAATTTTAAGCAAGAATGTAGAAGCAGCTATCTTTGGGGCTGCATTAATGGGTGGTTTGACTGGTTTCTTAGTATTCAATGCACATCCAGCTAAGATTTTCATGGGTGATTGTGGTTCTCTTGCATTAGGTGGTATTCTTGCGGCATTTGCCGTCATCACTAAACAGGAACTTCTTGTGCTTATTATTGGTATTGTGCCACTCATTGAAACTTTATCTGTATGTATTCAGGTTATTTCATTTAAGACAAGAGGTAAGAGAGTCTTCAAGATGGCACCTATTCATCATCATTTTGAAATGTGTGGATGGAGTGAAAATAAGGTTGTTGTCACTTTCTGGGCTGTTGGATTTATTGCTGGTATTATTGGATTATTGTTAGGGGTGTTATAAATGTTTAAAGGCAAAAAAGTACTTGTATTAGGACTTGCAAAAAGTGGAAAGGCTGCAGTTGAATTATTAAAGTTCATGCATGCTGATATCACTATAAATGAATCAAAGAAAAAAGAAGATATTCCTGAATATGACACATATGTGAGTGAAGGAATTGAAATGGTATGTGGCGGACAGCCAGATGAATTATTTGAAAGAGATTTTGACTTTGTAGTTAAGAATCCAGGTATTAATTATCATGCGCCATTTATCTTACGTTTAAAAGAACGTGGTATTCCTGTTTATACAGAAATTGAATTAGGCTATAAGGTGGCTAAAAAGCAGCATTATATTGCTGTAACAGGAACAAATGGAAAGACTACGACTGTGACTTTGATTTATGAAATCTTAAAAGCTGCAGGTCGCAAGGCACATATTTGCGGTAACTACGGTATTCCTTATTGTGAAGTCGTATTAAATGAACATTTATATGAAGAAGAAGGCCATGATATCGTTGTTGAAATGTCTAACTTCCAGTTAATTGATATTGAAGAATTTAAGCCTGAAGTGGCTGCTGTATTAAATTTAACACCGGATCATCTTGATTATATGGATTCTTTAGATGAATATTATGCATCTAAGATGCGTATTTATATGAACCAGGATGAGAAAGATTTATTTATTAATAATAGTGATGATGAGACTTTACAGTCATATTTAGCAAAGTATCCAGTTCCATCACGTATTGAAACATTTTCTGTCAAGGGACAGGGAGATGTAGAACTTAAAGACAATGCAATTTATTACAAAGGTCAGAAGGTTATTGATCGTGATGAAATTAAGATTGTTGGTTTGCATAATGTAGCCAATATGATGGTGGCTATTGCATCATGCGCATCAGTAGGTGTCTCACTTGATTCTATACATGATACACTTGCAGCATTCAAGGGTGTAGAGCATCGTATTGAATTTGTAAGAGAACTTGATGGAGTACGTTATTATAATGACTCTAAAGGAACAAATACAGATGCCGCAGTGATTGCGATTAAAGCATTTGAAAAGCCTGTTATTTTATTGATGGGTGGTCATGAAAAGAATCTAGATTTAAAAGATGTAAGAGAACAGAATCCTCTTATTAAGACGTTGATCTGTTTTGGTGAAACAAAGGAACGTTTCTCTAAAGATATGGCACATCCTCATACTATTGTTGTAGATCATATGAAAGATGCTATTTTAAAAGCAAAAGAAATTGCCAAAGAAGGCGATGTTGTATTGCTTTCTCCTTCAACAAGTTCATTTGATGAATTCCATAGTTATGTTGAAAGAGGAAATGTCTTCAAGGACATCGTGAACAAGTTATAGGAGTGAGTTAAATGAAAATTATAGTAAGTGCTGGTGGAACAGGAGGACATATTTATCCTGCTCTTGCCTTAGTTGATTATATTAAAAAATGTGATCCAGATACAGAATTCTTATTTGTTGGAACAACAGATAGACTAGAGTCTCAGATTGTACCTCAGATGGGACTTAATTATCGTGGTTTACATGTAAAAGGTCTTGTAGGTAATCCTTTGCAGAAGGCAAAAAATGCTTTAATTTTCTTAAAGTCTTTAAAGTCTTCTAAGAAGATTTTAAAAGAATTCAACCCTGATATCGTGATCGGGTTTGGTGGATATCCAAGTGCATCCATTGTTTTAGCGGCAACTCAGAAGGGTTATAAGACAATGATTCATGAACAGAATTCCATCATTGGTTTAACAAATAAAATCTTAATTAAACGTGTAGATGAAATCATCTGCTGTTATGAAAAAGCTTTAAAAGCATTCCCTCAGGATAAGACTAAGCTACTTGGTAACCCTCGTGCTTCTGTTGTATCTGAAGGTGTACTTAAAGATGTACATGATCTTTATAATATTGCTACTGATAGAAAAGTTATGGTGATTGTTATGGGATCATTAGGATCTGCCACAGTCAATACAGTTATGAAGGATGCATTACATAAGATGGATCATAAAGATTATGATGTGCTTTATGTTACGGGTAAGACTTATTATGAAAAGATGAAGGAAGAACTTAAAGACTTAAGTGATTCTATTCATGTATTGCCTTATATTGATGATATGCCAAGCGTATTACATAGCTGCGATTTAGCAGTCAGCCGTGCAGGAGCTACAACTCTTGCTGAAATGACTGCACTTGGTACTGCATCTATTATTATTCCTAGCCCATATGTGGTAGCGAATCATCAGGAATATAATGCCCGTGAACTTGTCAACAAGGGTGCAGCACATCTTATCCTTGAAAAGGATTTAAATGCAGATGCATTTGTAGAAGTCGTTGATCAATATATGAACAATGAGGAAATGCGTAAAGAATTATCACAAAAAGCACTTGCTTTAGGTAAACCTCATGCATGTGAGGATATTTATAAAGAAATTTTAAAGTTAACAGGAGGACGCTAATATGGATGTGAAGCAGGTATATGAAGATCTTATGTCTATGGAAGTAGGCAAGGTGATTGAAAATGAACCTATGTACAAGCATACAACCTATAAAGTAGGTGGACCTGCCAAGATATTCGTTAAAGCAAAGGATATCGATTCACTTATTCAGACTCTAAAATATTGCCGTGATCATAACATTAAACACATGGTTATTGGTAATGGCAGTGATCTCCTATTTAGTGATAAAGAATATGATGGTGTGATCATCTCAATGAAATCATTTGATGATGTTAAGATGAATGGCAGCACTATTGTGGCACAAGCAGGTGTTTCTATGATTGCCTTAGCTTATTCAAGTGCCAAAGCAGGATTATCAGGCTTTGAATTCATGGGTGGTATTCCTGGAGATATGGGTGGTGGCATTTTTATGAATGCTGGTGCTTATAAGTATTGTATGGCAGATGTATTCAAGTGCGCACGCGTACTTGATGATGAACTCAATGTGATTACATTAAGCAAGGAAGATATGGAATTCTCTTATCGTCATTCCGTATTACAGAAGCATCCAAATTGGATTATTCTTGATGCAACATTTGAAATGACAGCAAAAGATCCTGGGGAAATCCGTAAAGTGCTTGATAAACGTAAAGAACGTCGTATGAGTACACAGCCATGGAATTTCGCATGTGCAGGAAGTGTCTTTAGAAATCCAGATGAAAAACCTGCATGGCGTTATATTGATGAAGCTGGGTTGCGTGGGTATGAAATTGGTGGTGCACAGGTATCACCTAAACATTCAAATTTCATCGTAAACAATGGTTATGCAAGTGCTAAGGATATCCTTGACCTTATTCGACTTGTTGAAAAGACTGTTTATGAGAAGTTTGGAGTTAAGCTTCATAAAGAAGTTATTTTAGTGAATTGGGATTAAATATGGATAAGAAGCCCGATTTTCTATTCAATGAATATGATCGCAGCCCATCACGTGAATTGATTGAAAAGAGCAGACGAAGAAGAAAAAGAAGAAAGCGTCGTTTGATGCTTATTGGTATAATTCTTCTAGTTATTTTAGGATATATTGTATCCCCATTATCAAAAGTCATGTCTATTCATGTCACTGGTAATTCTCAGCTATCAAAGGATCTGATTGTGAAGGAATCAGGTATTACAAATCATACTTATCACTTGTTGTTGAGCAATGACACAATTAAGAAGAAGTTGAAAAAGACAGGGCTCGTTACTAAGGCGTATGTCACTCATAACATCTTAGGTGGTGTCTCTATTGAAATCCAGGAAGCAGGTTTAGTGGCTTATATGGAACTTAACAACAAGACTTATGTGGTGACTGAAGAAGGAAAGCTTATTGAAGTTGTTGAAGGTATGAATTATACAAGTCTTAAACAGATCCCTAAGATTTCAGGATTTAATGATTTAAAGGCAGTAGAAGAACTCGCAGGTCAGTATGCTTCTGTTCCTGTTACTATTAGAAATGCTGTAAGTGATATCGTTTATTATCCAAAAAAGGGATATGATGAACGAGTAGCCTTGATTCTTGATGATGGAAAAAAACTGATTGTAGATATTGAAGACATGAAGGATACATTATCACCATCACGCTTCAATTACTCGGCTTATATGCAAAGTAAAAGTGATATTTGTGTATTCTCGTTTGAGGGAAGAAATCTATATATGACTAAATGTGAGTAAGAAATGAATTAAGTAGTCATATAAATGTAACTCGTGATAAGTAATCTATAAATCGTTTTCATTAGTATGTAATTATGATAAAATAAGATTATATATAAGGAGAGTGTCTATGAAAAGAATATATGCTGTTTTAGACATCGGTTCTACGACACTGAAGTTACTTGTCGCAGAGTTGATGAGCACAAATATTAATATACTCTTCACGAAGAAACTAGCGAGTCATGCTATTGAAGGTGGCTTGATTAAGAATGAAGAAGTACTGGTTGATGAAATCAGATCAATCATAAAAGAAGCAGATGTTGAATTAAATACAACAATTACATCTGTGGCTCTTGTTCTTCCTAGTAATTATGCAAGAACATATGAATCTAAAGGTATTACTAAGGTGAACTCACCTCAGGATAAGATAGAAATCAGCGATGTTGTGCGTGCATTAAAGATTGCACAGCGTTTTGAAAAGAGTAAGAAAGAGGAAATTGTATCAACTATTCCTGTAAAGTATCGTTTGGATACTAAAGAAGTAGATCGTATGCCTCTTGGCTTACGTTCAGCTTCATTGAAGGTAGAAACACTTGTGATTACTACAAGCAAGAAAGTATTGTATTCTTACTTAACGGCTGTAGAAAAAGCAGGATTAGATGTTATTGATATTACTATTGATGCTTATGCTTCTGCAAAAGAAGCATTTGATGCAGCTTATCTTCAAGAAGGTGCTGTGATGATCAATATCGGACATGATCATTCAACAATATCTTTCTTTGAAGAAGGATACCTTAAATACTTAAAGACTATTCCTATGGGTGGTTATACACTCACTGCTGCAATTGCGGATGCATGGCAGATTTCAATGGAGCAGGCTGAGATTTATAAAGTGAAATATGGTACATGTGAAAATGATCTTGGTGAAGAAGATGTTATCCATACTACGATAGTAGATGGAGTTAAAAAGAACTATACTCAGAAGGATTTGTCTGAAGTATTACAGACAGCAGTCTGGGAAATGATGGCTCAAATCAAGAATTGTTTGGAAGCCATCAATGATGGACGTACTTATGAAACAGTTGTCGTAGGTGGTGGAGGCGAACTGCCTTGCCTGAACTTAATCGCAACAGATGTTTTAGGTACACCTGTAAGATGTTATCGACCAGAAACAGTAGGGGCTAGAGATATGTCTCTTGTTCCTTGTTTGGGTATGTTATATTGCTTAGATGATCGTAAAGAATTGATTGGTGATGACCAAGTTTCACTGGTTCTTCCTGATCTATCTAGTACGATGAGTTTGAAAGTGAGAGGCTTAACGATGGCTAAGACAGAAACAACTCATCATCAAGGCAAGTTTAGAAAGTTTTTTGATTCGATATTTAATGATGATTAAGCGAGGGTATGACAATGGATGAAAATTTAGACTTTGTTAAAGTTGCAAAAATAAAAGTTATTGGTGTAGGTGGCGGTGGAAACAACGCCGTAAATAGAATGGTCACTGATGGAGTAAAAGGTGTTGAATTCTATGTTGCAAATACAGATGCTCAGGTATTAAAAGGAATTACTGGTGTTAATAAGATTTTCTTAGGAAAAGATTTGACTCAGGGATTAGGTGCTGGAGGAAATCCAGAAGTTGGACGTAAAGCAGCTCAGGAATCAGAAAATGAAATCAGAGAAGCTTTAGCTGATGCAAACATGGTCTTTGTTGCTGCTGGAATGGGTGGCGGAACAGGTACTGGTGGTGCACCAGTCATCGCTAAGATTGCAAGAGATTTAGGTGCCTTAACAGTAGGTGTAGTGACTTCACCTTTCACATTTGAAGGACCAAGAAGAAAGAAACAGTCTTTGGCTGGACTTGAAGAATTACGTAAGAATGTAGATTCTATTATTGTTGTTTCAAATGATCGTCTTCTTGAAGTTATTGGTGGACGTCCAATGAATGAAGCGTTCAGAGAAGCAGATAACATTTTACGTCAGTCTGTTCAGACAATTACTGACTTAATTGCGATTCCAGCATTAATCAACCTTGACTTTGCTGATGTATGCTCAGTTATGAAAGATCGTGGAGATGCACTTATTGGTATTGGTATGGCTGATGGTGAAAATAAGGCTCAGGAAGCTGCAAAACGTGCCGTTTCTTCACCATTATTAGATATTTCTATCGCAGGTGCTAAGGATGCGATTGTTAATATTACAGGTGGACCAAGCATGTCATTATTTGATGCAAATGAAGCGTTTGCAACTATTCAGGAATCAGTAGGTGAAGAAGTCAATACTATTATGGGTGTTGCAACTAATGATCAGTTAGATGACCAGATTATCGTTACTATCATTGCAACTGGTTTCGAGGAAGATCAGCCTGAAGAAGAACCTGTTACTACAAAACAGACATATACAGTACATGGAAATAAAACTTCTTCTGTCATTGATGACGATGATGAAGATCCATTACCAGGATTTATTAGAAATAGAAAAATCTAAGCTAACATTATGTTAGCTTTTTTTACAAGGGGGATTTATTATGTATAAATTTGGTTTTATTGGCATGGGAAATATGGCAAGTGCTATTGCCCAGGGATTTGTAGAATCTGGTTTTATTCCAGGTGAACAGGTATGTGCTTATGATTTAAATAAAGCACAGCTTGATAAGATGAGTGCTTTTGGCATAAAAGCCAAAAATAATGCACATGAAGTTGTTTCTGAAAGTGAAATTGTATTCTTATGTGTTAAACCACAGGTTATTGAGTCAGTTGTTTCTGAAGTGAGAGAAGCTCTCAAAAACAAGGCCGTTGTTTCCATTGTTCTTGGTTACGACTTTGATAAATACAACACTTTATTAGATGCCTCAACGAGACACTTAACTGTTATGCCTAATACGCCAATGGCTGTTAGAGAAGGTATGTGCTTATTAGAACAGGAACATTCTTTAACTGAAGAAGAATTTAACTATATTAAAGAAGCATTCTCTTCAGTAGGAGAAATCGAAGTTGTCCCTAATCACTTAATGGGAGTAGGAGGCGCATTATCAGGATGTGCACCTGCTTATATCTATATGGTCATTGAGGCGTTAGCAGATGGTGCTGTGATGCAGGGAATGCCTAGAAAGATGGCTTACAAGCTTGCAAGTCAGACAGTACTAGGATCAGGTAAGATGCAGTTACAGACTGATCTTCATCCAGGTGTCTTAAAAGATAATGTTACTTCACCGGGTGGATCTACTATTAGAGGTGTAAAAGCATTAGAAGATGCAGGTATGCGTTCAGCATTTATTAATGCGATTGAAAAGTCAATGAATAGATAAATCATAGTCTGTAGGTGCCAAAATAGTGCCTATAGACTATTTTTTACATTTTTTAACAAAAAATGAATAAAATCGCAAAAAAAGGCTTTACAAGCGAAATGAATGATGGTAGTATAAGTGAGCACTCCGGT
>ERZ1026882.1232-NODE-1232-length-11228-cov-4.137116_pt1 | contig 11228 bp, 7 predicted proteins | sample MGYA00380171_ERZ1026882 | MGnify/ENA primary metagenome ERZ1026882 (study PRJEB33269, sample SAMEA4719807) | human gut metagenome | biome: human-associated habitat; feature: organic feature; material: feces | place: Cameroon | collected 2013-10 ...
TTGACTTGGTCTTGCGCTTTCGCGCTCGACCCGCACATTCGCTTTTTTCTAGGTTCAATGTTCAGTTTTCAAGGTTCAGTTTCTGGCTTCGATAAATTGTTATCTTCTGCGTCAACTCATCGCTTCACTCGTTCAATATACTATAAGTATTATCTCACTCGCTCAGCTTGAGTTTCCTTGAATCTAAGCAATTTTTCTTTGCCAGTGCCTAGCGATTTTGGCTTTTGTTTTGTTGCCGTATCGCGTCGACTTGTATATAATACCACGTGACCTAGGTTATGTCAACACTTTTTTCGGCACTTTTTTTAAGATTTTTTCGTGAAACACTAGGATTCGTGGAAAAAGAAGCATGCTTGATTATCGCCTTTATCGGCATTAAAATTTCTTCAAAAAATCTCAAAAAAAGTGCTTTTTTCAGCTGTTTTTTCCATAAAAACCGCCGAAAATCAGTAAAATTTTTCTTTATTCCGCAGATTTTTTTCTTAAAATCATGTAGGTTTTTTCTTCTATCTTCATTATCCGCAAGCTGCCGATTCAATACATATCCTTCCGGAGCATACTTTTACATACTTTCCTTTAAAATAAATACGCTGAGTTTTCAATAATTCTATGACAAAGTTGTCTGAAAATGCTATAATAAGATGACTTCTATTTGCAGCCTTTGGTATTGGCTGCGCAGTCAATATAATGAAGAAGAGGTAGAAAATGTTTAAAGTACTAAAATTCATTGTCATCAGTGTTGTTTGCCTCATTATAATGGGAGCGTCAGTGCTTTATGGCTTCTCCAGTCTTTTTGCACCTCCTAATATGGATGAAACACTGATTCCGGACGCTGCTTCACAGTTCTACGATATCAATGGTAACGCAATCTATACTACGCTTTCGGAAGAACGCAGAGTACCTGTTACTATTGATAAGATTCCTAAGCATGTGCAGCGTGCCTTTATTGCTATTGAAGATAATCGCTTCTATGAACACGGTGGTATTGACTACCGCGGCACAGCACGTGCTCTGCTTTCTACATTAAGCGGTCACGAAGTACAGGGCGGCAGTACCATTACCCAACAGCTGGCAAAGAATGCTTTCCTTACCCAGGAACGTTCCATCATCCGTAAAATTAAGGAAGCTTTTATTGCCAAGGAACTTGAGCACAAATATACTAAGGATGAAATCCTCACTATGTATCTGAACCAGATTTATTTCGGTCAGGGCGCATACGGTATTGAAAGTGCTTCCATGTATTACTTCAATAAGCATGTCCAGAATCTGGATATCGCCGAAGCTGCTACTCTGGCAGCTATTCCCAAAAGCCCTAACTACTTTAATCCTTTTGAAAATCCGCAGGAAAGTAAAAAGCGTCAGGAGCTTGTTATCGACCAAATGGTTAAATACGGTTTTATCTCTGCTGCCGACGGTAATGCTGCCAAAGCAGAAAAGCTTGTCTTCAGCACAACACATAAAACCAATTCCGATCCTCGCTCCTATTTCTTCGATATGATTACCCAAAAGGTTATCGAAGAGGTTGGTGCAGACGCTCTCTATAAGGGCGGTCTTAAGATTTACACCACTTTAGACCCGGATATGCAAAAGGCTGCTGAAAATGCTATGAAGCATCTGCCGGGCTATTATACAGACGGCAAGAAGCTGACTCAGCCGCAAATGGCTCTGGTTGCCGTTGACCCGCATAACGGTTATGTTAAAGCTATGATCGGTGGCCGCGGCCAGGATAAGTTCAACCGTGCTACTCTTGCAGTACGTCAGCCCGGTTCTGCCTTCAAGCCTTTTGTCTATCTGACCGCAATGCAGAACGGTTATTCTCCTGCCAGCGTTATCGAAGATAAAGAAGAAGAATTCTCTCCCGGCTGGAAACCGCAGAACTCCGACAGAGCATGGCATGGTAAGGTAAGCCTGCGTACTGCCTTGGTACGTTCTATGAACGTGCCTACCGTTAAGCTGGCCCAAGAGGTTGGTGTAAGCAAAATTATTAACAATGCCGAAAAAATGGGTATTACTACTCTGGTTGATTCCGGCGCTTACAGCGATGCAAACCTTGCTATGGCACTCGGCGGTCTCAGCAAGGGCGTTAATCCGCTGGAAATGGCTGCAGCCTACGGCGTTCTGGCAAGCAACGGTATGTATTGCAAGCCTATTGCTCTGCTGAAGATTGTTGACCGCGAGGGCAAGGTTCTGTACGAAGCTAAGCCTGAACCAAAACGTGTTATTGATGCCGAAGCAGCATACCTGACTACTAATATGCTGCAGGATGCTCTTATCAGCGGCACTGCAGGCGGCATGGGAATCGGCCGTCCGGCAGCAGGTAAAACCGGTACTACCGATACCTACATTGATGCCTGGTTCGTTGGTTACACTCCCGACCTCAGTACTGCCGTATGGGTTGGCGATGATAACAACAAATCTATGAACCGTATGTACGGCAGCGGCGCTCCGCTTTCTATCTGGCATGATTTCATGGTCAACGCTCTGGCCTCTACTCCGCGCACCGGCTTCAGCAATCCGGGCGTAGCTGTTCCGCCGGAACCGGAAATCAAGCAGGATGATAAGGACAAAGATAAAGACAAGGATAAAGATAAGGACAAAGACAAGCAGGCTCCCACTACAGTAACAACTGAAGGCAATGCCAACCAGGCACCTGTAGTAAGCAACCAGCCCACTAAAAAGAAACGCAGCATTAAAGAGCGCGTTAACGAAATCATGGGCAAGCCTGTTGTCAGCAATCAGCCTACTCCGCGTAACTAATTCACTTTTATGGTGGTCACCGAGTGTGGCCACCATTTTTTATTGCTCGAAACTAAGTATATTGTATACATGAATACAGATTTATGCTATAATAATGACAGCTATAAATCAGCTTTAATTATCGAACTATACTAATAAAAGGAGTACTGCCATGGAGAAGAAACCCGTAAAAATAGTTGAAACCGTCCTGCGTGACGGCCACCAATCCCTTGCTGCCACCAGAATGCGCATCAGCGACATGCTGCCGGCACTGGAACAGTTGGATAACGCCGGCTACTATGCTTTGGAGGCTTGGGGCGGCGCCACCTTTGACTCCTGCCTGCGCTTCCTTAACGAGGATCCCTGGCAACGTCTGCGCACGCTCAAAAAGCATCTGCGCAAAACCCCAATTCAAATGCTGCTGCGCGGTCAGAACATAGGCTATAACCATTATGCCGATGACGTTGTACGCGAATTTGTGAACCGCTCTGTTGACAACGGCGTATCTATTATCCGTATTTTCGATGCTCTTAACGATACTCGCAACCTGGAATGCGCAATGCGTGCCGCTAAAGAAGCAGGCGCACATGTTCAGGGCTGTATTGTATATACCATCAGCCCCTACCATCAGGACAAAGACTTTGTTCAATTAGGTAAAGAGCTGGCACAGATGGGCGCAGATTCCATCTGCATTAAAGATATGGCCGGTCTGCTGCGTCCCTACGCTGCCGAAAGCCTTATCCGCAGCCTGAAGGCAGAGCTTAACCTGCCTATCGACCTGCACACCCACTTCACCAGCGGTATGGGTGATATGACTTACCTGAAGGCTGTTGAAGCCGGTGCGGACATGATTGATACCGCGCTTTCTCCGTTCTCCGAATCTACCAGCCAACCCTGCACCGAAGCTCTGGTAGCAACGCTGGAGGGCACTCCCTACGATACAGGCATCAACCTTTCCGAGCTTAATGCATTGGCTGACTATTTCAAGGATGTACGCAAGAACCTTATCCACGATTTCAACCTGAACGCCAACATCCCCATCGATCCCAAGGTACTCACCTTCCAGATTCCGGGCGGTATGCTTTCCAACCTGCTGAACCAGATGAAGGAAATGGGCGTTGCCGACAAATATCCGCAGCTGCTTGAGGAAATGCCGCGCGTACGTGCCGAGCTCGGTTATCCGCCGCTGGTTACTCCTACCAGCCAGATTGTAGGTTCTATGTCCGTATTGAACGTTGCTTTGGGCCGCTATAAGATGATTCCCCGCGAGGTTAAGGATTTGATTCTTGGCAAATACGGCCGCACTCCGGGACCGATTGACCCTGAGGTTAAACGCCTGGCCATCGGTGACGCGCCGCAAATCGACCACCGTCCTGCCGACGATATTCCGCCGCAAATGAAAAAGCTGCGCGAAAAGCTGGCTGAGGAGGGCTTCCCCAACGCACCGATTGAAGACGTTTTAAGCTATGCCTCCTTCCCCGAGGTAACTCTTAACTTCCTGCGTCACAGCAACATCGGTATGAAATTCCACGATTTATAAGCATGAATGCTAAAGAGCACGCTGAGAAATCAATCTCAGCGTGCTCTCTTTTTATGCGGATATTATTTTACATCCTCCAGATGTTCTTCCTGAAGCTCCTCGTGAATCTTTTCCGGCTCGTGCAAAAGCTGGATACCGACGCGCACAATACGCATCTTATCAATCTCTTCTACCGTAAAGGCAGCAGCAGGTGTCTGTACCTTCTGCCCCACCTTAGGCGGATAATCAAGCTGAGAATAAACCCAGCCGCCGATAGTATCACAGTTTTCGGTATCCAAGACCAGCTCAAAGGTATCATTAACATCCTCCAGCAGCATTTTGCCGTCGACAGAATAGGTTTTGCTGCCCTTTTCTTCTACCTCCGGACGTTCCTCGTCAAACTCGTCCTGAATCTCGCCTACGATTTCCTCCAGGATATCCTCAACGGTAACCATACCTGCGGTACCGCCGTATTCGTCAACGAGGATTGCCAGCTGGCTGCGATGCTTCTGCAGAATACGCAGCAACTTGCTGATAGGCAGAGATTCCGGCACCAGCAGCACCTTACGCGCCAGACTGCGCAAATCAGGACGCTCGCCGGCATTTAAGCTGCGCAGCAAATCCTTGATATGCAAAAAGCCGATAATGTGGTCCTTGTCCTCATCACAGATAGGATAACGCGTCATGCGCTCCTCCAGCGCCGTCTTGATATTATCCTCCCAGGAATCCTCCAGATACAGGCAGATCATATCAGTACGCGGAACCATGATGTCGCTGGCGCGACGGTCGGAAAAGTCAAAGACATTATCCAGATAAGTAAGCTCTGTTTTATCAATATAGCCATGCTTATGGCTTTCTTCCATCAGTATGCGGATTTCGTCCTCATTGTGCGCCTCTTCTGCCTCGCTTGCAGCCTCAACGCCCAATTTGTGCAGCACCCAGTTGGCAACGTGATTGAGGAACCACACCGCAGGATACATCAGCTTATCAAACAGAATCAGCGGAGCTGCCACAAACAGAACAATCTGCTCCGTCTTTTGAATAGATAATGATTTAGGCACCAGCTCGCCCAAAACAATATGCAAAGCGGTGATAACACCAAAGCCGACAACAAAGGCTATTGTATGCTCAACCTGCGGCGGCAGCTGCAGCAGATTAAATACAGGATGCATCAGCTTCGCCACCGTCGGCTCGCCAATCCAGCCTAAGCCCAGTGAAGCAATGGTTATACCAAGCTGCGTAACCGAAAGATAGGCATCAAGATGCTCCGTTACCTGCTTAGCGCTTTCCGCCCGCGTATTGCCTTCCTTAATCAGCGCATCAAGACGCGAAGGACGCACCTTGACGATAGAAAACTCCGAAGCAACGAAAAAGCCGTTCAGCGCCACCAAAAATAAAATCGCTATAACATTAAACAAACATATGAGATAGTCCAAAAATCTCTGTAATCCTGCAGATTGCAGAAAAACAGTTTCACCTCCGTAAAATATATAATATTAACAGTATTGTACCATAGATAGGCCATAAAGCAAAATAATTTTTTGTAAAATTTGTAGCAAAAAAGCCGCCGTATCAGCAAAATTTACATGATACGACGGCTTTAAGCTTTTATTTGATGTCGGCTACAGCTTTATACAAGGACGATGCCTTATTTAACTGCTTCAGCGCAGCGTTTGCACAGAGTCGGATGCTCAGCGTCCTGACCAACCTCGTCGCTGTAAATCCAGCAACGCTCGCACTTGTGGCCTTCGGCAGCAGCAACGGTAACCTTCAGGTCCTCACGGCCGGTTGCTTCGGCACCTTCTGCAGCGCCTTCAACAATAACAGCCTGAGAAACGATCAGCAGAGTTGCCAGATCTTTTTCTACGGATTTCAGGATAGCCAGTGCTTCGCCTTCGGCGTGCAGCTCAACCTTAGCGTCCAGGGAGTGACCGATTTGTTTGTTACGACGAGCCAGCTCCAGCACCTTGGTGATTTCGCTGCGGATTTCAATGAAGTTATCCCATTTAGTTTCCAGCTCTTCGTTGATGTATTCTTCCTTAACCTCCGGCCAAGGCAGCATTTGTACGGATTCCGGAGCATTAGCAGGTTTCTTCATGAACTGCCATACCTCTTCCATAGTGAAGCTCAGTACCGGGGACAGCATAACGATGAGATCCATGAGGATTTCATGCATAGCGGTTTGTGCGCTGCGACGCTCTTTGCTGTCTGCCTTATAAGCATACAGGCGGTCCTTGATGATATCCAGATAGAAGCTGGACATTTCAACGGTGCAGAAGTTGTGGATTGCATGATACAGTACATGGAAATCATAGCTTTCGTAAGCAGCGGTAACTTCCTTCTTCAGCAGCTGCAGATGCATCAGCGCCCATTGGTCAAGCTCCAGCATTTCGTTGAACGGAACTGCATCGGTTTCATAGTTGAAATCGTTAGTGTTGCCAAGGATGTAACGGATGGTGTTACGGATTTTGCGGTATACCTCAGCCAGCTGCTTCAGGATTTTCGGGGAGATACGAATATCTGCCTTATAATCGGAGGAAGCAGTCCACAGGCGGATGATATCAGCACCGTATTGTTTGATTACGTCCTGCGGAACGATAACGTTACCTACGGATTTGGACATCTTGCGGCCATCGCCGTCAACTACATAACCATGAGTCAGTACGGATTCGTACGGAGCACGGCCTGCAACAGCAACGGAGGTCAGCAGAGAGGACTGGAACCAGCCACGATGCTGGTCACTGCCTTCGAGGTACATAGCAACCGGCCAGGACAGCTCCGGACGCTTTGCGGCAACAGCCATATGAGAGGAACCGCTGTCGAACCATACGTCCATGATATCGCTTTCCTTGTGGAAGTGCTTACCGCCGCATTTCGGGCAGACAGTGCCTTCCGGCAGCAGCTCTTCTGCAGTATGAGCCCACCATGCATCGCTGCCTTCTTTTTCGAACCAGTTAGCAACGGAGTCGATGGTAGCTTCGTTAATCAGATGCTCGCCGCAGTTATCGCAGTAGAATACCGGGATAGGAACACCCCATACGCGCTGACGGCTGATGCACCAGTCGTGACGGTCGCTTACCATGTTATGGATACGTTGTTGGCCCCAGGAAGGAATCCACTGTACATCGTCGATAGATTTCAGTGCTTCATCACGGAAGCCGTCGATAGAAGCGAACCATTGAGAGGTTGCGCGGAAAATAATCGGGTTTTTGCAGCGCCAGCAGTGTGCGTATTGGTGCTTAATGTTTTCTTTGCCCAGCAGGCAGTTCAGCTCAGCCAGATATTTCAGTACCGGGATATTAGCGTCGAATACAAACATGCCCTTGAAGCGTTCGCCGGCTTCTTCGGTCAGCTTGCCCTGAGAATCAACAGGGCAGAGAATCGGCAGCTTGTATTTCAGGCCGGTTTCAAAGTCGACATCGCCATGACCGGGAGCGGTATGTACGCAACCGGTACCGGCTTCGGTAGTTACATAGTCAGCCATAACCACGAGAGAACGGCGGTTGTTGTATTCAGGGAACGGATGCACGCATTCAGCGTATTCCATATCTTTACCAAGAGTAGTGCCGAGGATATTGCTGAGGTCCTTGTGGCAGACAGCGCCAACCTGAGCCAGCAGGTCTTTTGCCATGAAGAGAACTTCGCCTTCGCATTCAACCCAGGCATATTCCAGAGCAGGGTTCAGAGCAACAGCAACGTTGGCCGGCATGGTCCACGGGGTGGTGGTCCAAATTACCATGTAAGCTTTTTTGCCTTTAGCAGCTTCCGGAGTCTGGCCGTTGTCTTTTACCAGCGGCATTTTTACGAAGATAGTCGGAGTTTTTTGTTCGCCGTATTCGATTTCTGCTTCAGCCAGAGCGGTTTCGCAGTGCGGGCACCAGTAAACGGTCTTTTTGCCTTTGTAGATATAGCCTTTGTTAGCCATAGTGCCGAATACACGGATTTGCTCAGCTTCAAAGCTGTGATGCAGAGTGATGTACGGGTTTTCCCAATCGCCCAGAACGCCCAGACGTTTGAAGTCTTCGCGCTGGATATCAACCCATTGCAGAGCGAAGTCGTGACATTTGCGGCGCAGAGTCAGCGGATCCAGCTCATTGCGGTTCAGGCCCAGCTCTTTGATAGCAGCGTGCTCAATCGGCATGCCGTGAGTATCCCAGCCGGGAACATACGGGGTATCGAAGCCGCGAGCATATTTGTATTTCATGATGATATCTTTTAAGATTTTGTTCAGGGCATGACCCATGTGGATGTTGCCGTTTGCATACGGAGGGCCGTCATGCAGAACAAATTTCTTGTGGCCTGCATGCAGAGCCTGCTTTTTGCCATAAATATCGTTTTCTTCCCAGAATTTCAGAAAATCAGGTTCGCGCTGCGGCAGACCGGCACGCATAGGGAACTCTGTTTCGGGCAGATTCAGTGTTTTACCATAGTCCATTACTAATAACCTCCAATTTTATTAAACAAAAAAATATAGCAATAATAAAAAAAGCTTCGTCCCTCAGATAAGGGACGAAGCTGTAGACTAACAACGATTAATACGCTTGCGTATCATACATCATTAACAAACGTGTACTCCGTGGTACCACCCTCATGACGACAGCCTTTGCTGCACGCCACTCGTGTGCGCAATATCGGGCGCTCCCGTATGCAGCTACTAAGCTTCGCCGCACCCGCTCCAAAGTGATTTTCACCTGCTTTACTTCGTCCGGGCTTGCACCATACCCCGGCTCGCTTATCCTGCGCCGCAAGCTACTGTCTTTTTCATCGCGTTAACAAATATCAATAAACGCTAATATTATACATTAGACAATGTGATAAGTCAAGGAGTGAAGAGCCTTGCACTGCCAAAATTTTATAATACACATCTTCAGACTTCTTACTGCTAAAGTCATATGTTAACAATCCAGTCGCAGAATTATTCTTAATCCTGCTCTGTTAACATAAATTATTTGAACTTCAGTCTTTAACCAAAACGTCACAAACACTCGCTTGCGAAAAACGCCTCTTTATGTTATATTATAAGCAAGAAAGACAACCGCCTAAGCGGTTCGTGCCAATCCAATCGGCTACGCCTCTTGGGGCACTATCGCATGGCGTGCATGAGCCAATCAGCATTGTCCTACGGACTCGCTTCTTGGATGCACCCGCAACAAGATGGGTTGCCCGAAAAAAGAGTAGAAAAGCCACTCCGTTACCGGTCAAAGTTCAGGAGTGGTTTTTCTATGTCCGTAACTGTCTTATTACTTTCGGTTCTGAAAAATGAACGTCAGCAACGCTACGATAAAAATTCCAAAGGACATTAAGTCCTGAAAACTGAAATATACCATAGACATCACCTCCATTCCTAAGAATTTCGGCAATGCCACCCTGCAACACGGTCGTCTTGCATAGTATTTTATCATACCGAATCTAAACATACAACGAACAAACTGTGAAGTTTGTGTTGTATGTTTTTTGTTTTTACAAAAATCTCCCCAGCCTTACGCGAGAGTAAAGCTGGGGAGATAAACAATTTTACCTATTTATTCTTTTAACAACAGTTCCATACATCTGCAAATAAAAATATTGAAATCCACTAGTATCAAGATCTATATCCTGACGCATGGAAACTACAGCATCTCCACCAAGCATTAGTGCTCTTTTCTTCAATTCTTGAGTAGCAACAAAAAATGCTTTTTCAAAATCATTCTGACCGACAGAATATTCTCCCCATAAGAACCCCCAATCGCTCCTTCTCTCAGACATTAAAGCACTGTTCTTCATATCTTCAATTTCAGCGCTATACTTATTGACAAGATCACTCAAGGTACTACTAAATAACCCTTTGTTAGAAACCTGAAAATATACGGGACCAATAATTTCATAATCCTCTTTTAAATCACCAGTCGTAACAATTACGGCATTAACCTTTTGCCGATATTCGGCTGCTCTTTGTTTAGCCTCAGCTGCTTTTTGTTCGGCAGCTTCCTTTGCAGCCTTAGTTTTCATTGCTTCTTTTTTGTAATCAGTATCCCAAAACGGCATATGGATTCCCCCTTGATAAATTATTCATGAGAAGTGTTCATAACTTGAAATTGATACTTTCCCGGTTTATCTGAATACTCATATACATTCACGTAAACTCTATTGCCATTTTTACCACGACCTACTAAATGCAGAACATATTGTGTACGCTTTCCATATGTATTGATTGAAGTTGAAGAACTATCATTATACCATGTATCCAATCTACCTCTTTCAAATCCAGCACTAAGCATAGGACCAAAATGTTCCTTATACTCTTCTGGCGTACATCCTAAATAATTAGCAAATTCTCTCGCTGTTGCTTCTCTTTCCGCTGCTTCAGCGGCTTGTTGAGCTTCCCTAGCCTTAGCTTCTTGTTCAGCCTTAGCATCTGCTAATTTATGCTTAGCTAACATATCGCTATAAGAGCCAAGAACATTTCCATTTTCCACTAAATTAAACGACCCATTGCAATTTTCAGCTTTATGAGATACGTTTACTTTATCAATAGCTCCTTTATTATTAACGAATACCATAGTATCTCCCTGTTCACCATCTTGGTACGGAATTCTATAGTAATGCAATTTTCCATTTTCATCAGTAAAGCTAATTAGATTATCAGTAGGAACTTTTAAACCAATTTTAGCCAAAAACTCCCTATGTTCTTTCGGTATAGCAGTTGTGACTTTACTCGTAGGAGAAAATATCATTCCAACAATTGCTAAAGCAACAACTACTCCGACAATAATTTTCTTTTTTGAAGTTTTCGTTTCTTCCATTTCTACTTTTTTATTTATTGGTTCAGCACAATTTTTTATATCACCCTTAGAACCAGCTTCCGCCTCTTTTACTACTTTCGTTCCGCAATTTTCACAAAATTTAGCATCTGGTTTAAGATTCTCTCCACAAACTTTACAATACATAAACACACTCTCCTATCCAAATAAAATTTCAAGAATAGCTATAACGT
>ERZ1026882.1234-NODE-1234-length-11198-cov-4.419546_pt1 | contig 11198 bp, 6 predicted proteins | sample MGYA00380171_ERZ1026882 | MGnify/ENA primary metagenome ERZ1026882 (study PRJEB33269, sample SAMEA4719807) | human gut metagenome | biome: human-associated habitat; feature: organic feature; material: feces | place: Cameroon | collected 2013-10 ...
GTGAAGCAGAAGATGTGGGGCGACAGCATAGCCACCGCAGAGTCGAAGCGCCAGTACATACTGCGCGCCGAGTGGCGTCCGGGCATAGAATACAGCCTCGAAATCGACTCGCTCGCCTTCACCGACATCTACGGCAACGCGTCGCGAAAGCTGAAGAAGGGCTTCAAGGTGGGCGCCATGGACGACTACAGCAGTCTGGTGCTCAACATAGCGCAGCTCAAGGGCGAGAACCTCGTCGTCGAACTGCTCACGGGCGAGGACAAGGCGGTGAAGAGCGTGCGCACAACCAACTCAACGGCAGCGTTCTACTACGTACGACCGGGCAAATACTACGCCCGCCTGTTCGTCGACCGCAACAACAACGGCGTGTGGGACACGGGCGACTACAGCGCCAACCTGCAACCCGAAGAGGTGTTCTACTATCCGTACGAGATAGAGTGCAAGGCAAAGTGGGACGTAACGCTCAACTGGAACATCAACGAGAAACCACTCGACCAGCAGAAACCCGAGAAGATAAAGAAACAAAAGGGCGAACGCCAACGCAAGATACAGCAGCGCAACATGGAAAGAGCGCGGAAAATGGGCATCGAGTATCCGTTCTGACAGTTGAGAGTTGAGAATTGAGAGTTGAGAGTTATGATTACCATATAAATCATAAAAATAAAATAAAAAACAGAGTCTGAATAAACAACAAACCATCACCCACAAGACATATCATAACTCTCAACTCTCAATTTTCAACTCTCAACCGATCTGCCCCAACAGAATTACAAAAAATAAAAATAATATGAAGACCAGACACTTCCTCCTCGTCGTAGCCCTGCTATTGGCAGGTCTGCAGACCACAACGGCACAATGCAAGTACCGCAACACGGCAGTAAAGCCGGGCGAGTTCCTGTCGTATAACCTCTACTACAACTGGCAGTTCGTATGGGTAAAGGCAGGCACGGCGTCAATGTCGGTAGTGAAGAGCAACTATCACGGCAAGCCGGCGCTGCGCATGGCGCTTATCACACGCACGTCGAAGACACTCGACAAGATGTTCGTGATGCGCGACACGCTGCTCTGCTACAACACGCTCGACCTCGAACCACTCTACTATCGCAAAGGAGCGCGCGAGGGCAAGCGCTACACCGTAGACGAGGCATTCTACTCGTACAGCAACAACCATCAGCACGTGAAGCTGCACCGACAGAAGAACAACGGCGAGCACGTATGGAACGAGTTCAACCGCACGGCGTGCGCCTACGACATGATGAGCATCTTCCTGCGCGCACGCTCGTTCAACCCCGAGAGTTGGAAGAAGGGCAAGCGCATACACATACCCATCACCGACGGACCGAAGATCATCAACGCCATACTCGAATACAAGGGCAAGACCACCGTCAAGGCCGACAACGGCGTGAAGTACCGCTGCCTGCAACTCTCGTATATCGAGAACGAAGGCAATAAGGAGAAAGAGATTACGCGCTTCTACGTTACGGACGACGTGCATCATGTGCCGGTAAGACTGGATATGTTCCTGAAGTTCGGCGTCGCAAAAGCGTTCCTCTCAGGCATGAAGGGCGTGAAGTAACCACCGATCGCGTCCGCCGTCCGATCGGACGGCGAACGGAATCTGATCGAGCGGCGGACGGAATCCAATCGGGCGGCGTTCGGGTAACGATGACATATCGTAGGAGGCTACGGCATTCTTGCCGTAGCCAATGAAAATAGTTATAGTGAAGTAAGTTTCAATTGGCAATGGCTACGGCAGGAATGCCGTAGCCTCCTACATTTGCACAGCATATCATAACTCTCAACTCTCAATTCGAAAAAACTCTCAACTCTCAACTCTCAATTTTCAATTCGAAAAGATGCGCAAACTCATTATACTATTCGTCACACTCGCAACCATCACCTCTTGCGACCTGAAACGCGAGAACTTCAACTCCTCGAAGAAGCGCTTCACCAACGAAGTGCTGCTCGGCTACACGCCCGTAAAGGACCAGGGACACAGCTCGCTCTGCTGGGCGTACGCCATGCTCGCCACCATCGAGAGCGAGCACATACAGATGGGCGACTCGGTGAACCTCTCCGTCGACTACATAGCGCGCTACCAGCTCGACGAACAGGCACGCTTCCACTTTCTCTCTAAAGGATTCAACCGCATGACGCTGCGCGGAACGGCGCCGCTGCTGCTGCGCCTGCTCGACGAGTACGGCATCATGCCCTACGACTCCTACCATGCGCGCGACATCAACTACAACGCCCTCACGAAACGCCTGGAGCTGCTCTCCAACTCGTCGCGCAACCTGAGCCAGATGAAGGCACGCACGGAGCGACTCTTCGACGAGCGCATAGGAGCGCTGCCGCGAAAGGTGTACATGCTCGGAGCCGAATACACACCGCTCGAGTTCGCCCACAGCGTCTGCATGCGCGGCGAATATCTCGCCATGACGAGCTTCACCCACCACCGCTTCGGCGAGGCGTTCGTGCTCGAAGTGCCCGACAACTACAGCAACGAGCTATACTACAACGTGCCCATCGACGTGATGATGAAGCGCATAGAACGTGCGCTGCGCTCAGGACACCCCGTCTGCTGGGAAGGCGACACAAGCGAAGTGGGCTTCGACTTCAAGCGCGGCGTGGCAGAACTCACCAAGCAGCGACCCTACACGCAGAAGCAGCGACAGATAGAGTTCGAGAACCACCACACCACCGACGACCACTGCATGGCGCTCATAGGCATAGCGCACGACGAGAACGGCAAACTCTACTACATAGCCAAGAACTCGTGGGGAACAGGCAACCAGTACGGCGGTCTCGTGTACCTCTCGGAGCAGTACGTAATGATGAAAACCGTAGCCATCGTCGTGAAGAACATAAATATGTAGGACACAGGGGCTGCATACAAAAAGACATATATAGGACAAAAGCACGTAATGTTTGCGCAATTGTTTGCGCAAACATTTTTTTTGATTCGTAAATGCGACATATTTTAACGTTTATTACATGTTCAAAATGTCACCCAATCAGACATTTAGCTATATTTGCAAAATCTAAAGACTCTGATAAATTTTAATAACTACAATATTATTTAACCTAACCCTTAAAGACTATGCAGAAAAGATCATTTCTTACAGTCGTAATGTTCCTGATAGGAATGTTTATGACGGGGGCGTACGCACAAGTACACACAGTTTCTGGTCTGGTGAAAGACAAAGAAATGGGTGAACCCCTTGTTGGAGTAAGCGTGTCTGTAAAAGGCACGAAGAATGCAACCATGACTGACCTGAACGGCAACTACACCATTCAAACCAGCCCGAACGACGTGCTCGAATTCAAGTATGTCGGCATGAAAAATGCAGAGGAGACCGTTGGCAACCGCAAGGTTATCAACGTTATGCTTCTGCCAAACGCAGAAAGCCTCGGCGAAGTCGTAGTGACAGCCATGGGTATCAAGCGTCAGTCGGAGACCCTTACCTACTCGGCTCAGACCGTAGGCGGAAAGGACGTCAACGACATCAAGTCAATCAACATGATCAACTCGCTGCAGGGCAAGAGCGCAGGTCTTCAGATTACACCTAACTCTACCGGTGCGGGCGGTTCTTCAAAGATTTTGTTCCGCGGCAACAAGTCAATCTCTGGTAGCAACCAGCCGCTCATCGTCATCGACGGTGTGCCGACAATGACCAATACCGCAACCTCTCAGGTATCAAGCGACTACGGTGGCGAGCGCGACGCAGGTGACGTTATGTCTACCATCAACCCCGACGATATCGCTTCTATCACACTTCTGAAGGGCGCTGCCGCTTCAGCTCTCTACGGTGCGGTGGCTGCCAACGGCGCCATCATGATCACCACAAAGCAGGGCATGGCAGGCAAGGTGAACGTGAACGTATCGAGCAACACCACAATGGAGGTTCCGATGATTCTGCCTGAGTTCCAGAACACATACGGCGCAGGCGCTGACGGCACATTCTCTTGGGGCGACAAGCTCAGCAAGGCTTGCAAGAACTACGCAGAGTCGTTCTTCCGCACAGGCTTCACAACCAACAACACCGTATCGCTCTCGGGCGGTAGCGAGAACTTCAAGGGCTACTTCTCTTACGGCAACGTGTTCTCTCACGGCATGACTCCTGAGAACACATTCCGCAGCCACAACCTCAACACTAAGGTAGACTTCAAGGTGCTCAACAACGTATACGTCGACTTCTCGGCTAAGTACAGCAACCAGTACTCTAAGAACCAGGCTGCTGCCGGCTACCTCTGGAACCCGCTCACAGGCGTATACCTCGCTCCGCGCGGCATCGACTGGGACCACTACAAGGACAACTACGAGGTTTACGACCCCACACGCGGCTGCAACGTACAGAACTGGAGCAACACCGAGCTGCAGCAGTTCGGCAACCCGTACTGGATGCTCAACCGTCAGACTCCTATCTCTAAGCGCAACCGCTATGAGTTCGGTGGCTCTATCAAGTGGGACATCACTCCCGACCTCAACATCCAGGGACGTATGCGCTACGAGCGCGGCGAAGAGCAGTTCATCCACAACGCTTACGCTTCGTCTGTAGGCAACCTCTACAAGATGGGACGCATGAAGAACAACCGCTACTTCAGCGACCAGCTCTACGGCGACGTGCTCATCAACTACAACCATACTTGGAACGACTGGGGCCTCACAGCTACAGCAGGCTCAAGCTTCACCAAGACCAAGACCGCACACGTAGACCTCTGGGGCGAGGGCGAACAGTACAAGTCGCCGGGCGACGGCAACATCTACTATCCGAACATCTTCACTCCGAACAACTTCTACGGCAACATGTCTAAGCTGGGCAGCGGCGACGCTATGGAGACAGAAAAGCGCCTCAACGCCGTGTTCGCAACAGCTCAGGTAGCCTTCAAGGAGGCTGTGTTCCTCGACCTCTCTGCACGTAACGACTGGTCGTCAGCTCTCGCATTCACCGACGGCTGCTCGTTCTTCTACCCGTCAGTAGGCGCCAGCGTACTGCTCAACAAGCTCGTGCCTATGGGCGAGCAGGTGAACCTCTTCAAGTTCCGCGGCAGCTACTCTATCGTAGGTAACGACGTGCCTATCTACATGTCTAACCCACGCTACACTCTCGGCGAGTCGGGCTCTATCTCAGCTCCCGACAAGGCTGCGTTCCGCACATTGAAGCCAGAGAAGACCCACTCTATCGAGGTTGGTTTCGACGGTACATTCTTCAACAACCGTCTCGACTTCTCTCTTACATACTATAAGACAAACACCAAGAACCAGTTCTTCTCTGTTTCGGCTCCTTACGAGAGCGGTCTGCGCAACCGTTACGTCAACGCCGGCAACGTACAGAACCAGGGTATCGAGGCATCTATCGGCTGGCACCAGCAGTTCAACCCCGACTTCTCTTGGTCTACCAACTTCAACATCTCTTACAACGAGAACAAGATCAAGGAGCTCGTAGAGGGCTTGGAGAACGGTCTTACCATCGCTTCTTGGCAGGGCGCTAAGGTAGTGCTCAACGAGGGCGGCTCTTACGGCGACCTCTACGTACGCCAGATCAAGCGCGACGAGGCAGGCAAGCCGGTCAAGAACGACAAGGGCGAACCTATCCTCATGGGCGACAACGTTGACGAGATGAAGTATGCAGGCAACATGAACGCCAAGGTGAACTTCGGCTGGACAAACACATTCCACTACAAGGACTTCACATTCTCATTCCTCATCGACGGTAAGTTCGGCGGCAGAGTGCTCTCTGCAACTGAGGCTACTCTCGACGGTTGGGGCGTATCAAAGCGTTCGGGCATCGCACGCAACGCAGGTAAGGTTGTGGTTGACGGCGTAGAGTTCGACCCGCAGGCATGGTACACAACAACAGGTTCTTCTAACTTCAACAACTCTTACGCTACAGAGTTCTACGTATACAAAGGCACGAACGTACGTCTGCGCGAGATGAGCCTCGGCTACACCTTCCGCAACCTCTTCGGCAACGGCAAGAACCTCACTGCTGCGCTCATCGCACGCAACCTCTTCTTCTTCTACAAGGACGCTCCTTGCGACCCGGACGTATCAATGGGTACCGGCAACGGCGTGCAGGGTGTCGATGTCTTCAACCTCCCGTCGGCTACAAGCTTGGGTCTGAACCTGAAGTTGAACTTCTAATTTTTGAGCGAGTAAAAACAAGTTTTACAACCGTTTAAAATCTAAGGAAATATGAAAAAGAGAAATATATTCGCGGTGTCATCAATGCTGGCACTGGCTGTGATGAGCAACGGAATGCTTAGCTCATGCACAGACGACTTCGAAGATCTGAATACAAACAAGACGCAGGTAGACCCGGGCGATCTGCCGTTTGCAGCACAGTGTGCCGAGGCAATGAACTATTGCTACCCGCCTCACCAGAACATGTTCCAGTTCTGGACAAACCTTACCATCGACCTCTACGGTGGCTACTTCCAGACACCTCACGGCAACTTCACCAACTGCGATATGGGTGAGAACCGCGGACACAGTGGCGGTATGTACGAGAATTACTATCTGCATATCTTCAACAACACACGCCGCAACATCGCCAACCTCGACAAGCAGGAGAATGCCGGACTGGCTGGCACAATGCGCATCGTGCAGGCTGTAGGCACTATGCAGGCTACAGACGCATACGGACCGCTCGCCTACTCGTCAATCATCAACGCCGAGAGCGAGTCTACCTACCGCTTCGACAGCCAGCAGAAGCTCTATGAGCAGATGCTCGACGACCTCGACAAGGCTATCGCCGGACTGCAGAAGATGGACGACACAGAGAAGGCTTCGCTCGCTACATACGACACATGGGGCGGTGGCGATCCGGCTATCTGGGTGCAGATTGCAAACACCATGAAGCTGCGCATCGCGCTGCGTCTCTCTAAGCGCGAGAGCGAGATGGCTGCCGACGGCTACGACCTCAAGGCTATCGCTACGGCTGCTGCTGCCAACACCCTCGCCGTTTCGGGCAAGGACATCGTCGTTAAGGACCAGAGCAACGAGCTGAAGCGTATGTTCGACTGGCAGGACTGCGGCATGAACGCTAACCTCGTAACGCTTATGGTGGGCATGAACGACCCGCGTCTGCCTCTCTACATGACAAAGAACGCTGACGATATCACAAACGAGAAGGGCGAAGTAACACCTAAGAACTCTGTTTACTGCGGCATACGCTACGCAAGCGGCATGCCTCAGAAGGGTTCTGACGGCTCGTACGGCTACAAGATGTCGCAGTGGGTCGGCGCTTACAACACTCCGCTGCCTATCTTCAAGGCTGCCGAGGCTTACTTCCTCCTTGCCGAGGCTAAGCTGCGCTGGAACATCGGCGCTGAAAGCGTAAAGAGCCTCTACGAGAAGGGCATCCGCCTCTCTATCAAGAACGAGCTTGCTTATAAGGGATCGTTCGCTGGCATCGAGAACATCAGCGACGCCGACATCGACGCTTACGTAAACGGCACAACCGGTCAGGCAGACTACGTTGATCCGGGCAACTCGGCTAACAACTGCAAGGCTGTCAACACGCTCGGCGTGAAGTGGGACGACGCTGCAAGCAAGGAAGACCAGCTCGCACGCATCCAGACTCAGAAGTACATCGCTCTCTTCCCGCTCTCTAACGAAGGTTGGGCTGAGCAGCGCCGCACGGGCTATCCGAAGTTCTTCGTAGCTTTGGTTAACAAGAGCAACGGTGCTGTCGACACTCAGGAAGGCGTTCGCCGTGTTATCTACAGCGGCAATGCTTACGACACCAACGCAGAAGGCGTAAAGGGTGGCATCGAGCTTCTCGACAAGGAGAACACCAGCAAGAAGGGTATCTCTGGCGATAAGGGCGGCACACACCTCTGGTGGGACAACGCTAACAAGGGCAACTTCTAAGCGTCAGCTATAGAATAATTAAAAAACGGACTCTGCCAAGCACATTTGGCGGAGTCCGTTTTTTTTCATAGTAGCGGAGGTATCCTGCCTCCGCCACAGCAAGCCTCCTGCAGAGTATATTCTCCCACAGAACGCGCAGAATCCACGGAACCTCTTGCTATAATTATTCTCCCACAGAATACGCAGAATTCACAGAACTTTCTGCTGTGGATTTTCTCCCACAGATTGCACTCACAGAAGTTAGGCTGCCTTCCAGGGGGTGCACTTGTCTCAAGTGCACCAAACAATCAAGAAGTGCACCAAACAAACAAAATCGATATTCTCCCACAAATTGCACAGATGGTTTGAGTGCGTAGAAATGAAAGCGGATTAAACCGATTTTTAATAGTAGCGGAGGTATCCTGCCTCCGCCATAGCAACTGGTTTCATTAATTTTTAGTAACTTTGCAGAAGATAGTGCAGAACTATAAAAAGCTGCACATAACTATAAAAACAAGCAATATGAAGAAAATCGTGATTCTCGACTTCGACGGCACCATCGCCGACACGAAGCCCGTTATACTTAACACCTTCCACCGCACCTTTGACGCTATGCACCTGCCGCAGCACAGCGACGAGGAGATAGCCGCTACAATCGGTCTGCCGCTCGTGGAGGCGTTCCCCGTGCTCGAGCCGATGGACAAGGAAAAGGCTGCGGAGTGTACTGCCAAGTACCGCGAGATTTTCGAGGATGTGAACCGCGAAATCGGCGTGCCTATGTTCCCGCACGTGGCTGAGACGGTGCGATTGCTGCACGCAAAGGGATGCATAGTGACTATCGCTACGAGCCGCGGATACAAGTCGGCTGTAGAGTTCGTGCGCTCTTTCGGTCTCGACGACGTCATAACGCTCGTCGTGGCTGCCGAGGATGTGCGCCACGCAAAGCCCGACGCCGAGCCGGTGATAAAGACGCTGAAGCACTACAACCTGAAGCCCGAGGACGCCGTCGTCGTAGGCGACACCCACTTCGACATCCTCATGGGTCGCAACGCCCACTGCATGACCATCGGCGTTACGTACGGCAACGGTTCGCGAGAGAGCCTCATGGAAGCCGGCGCCGACGCCATTGTCGACGATTTCGCGGAGATTGCAGAGATGGTGTGATGGTGATGGTGAGGTGGTGTGATGGTGAGATTTGTTCAAACCACTATATAAACATGCTCATATATAAAGGCAAGTAAACAACACCATCCTCACCTACTTCTACATTATTTCCACTCATCACTATCCTGCGGTTTATACTATCCGCAAAGAGCGACTGTGCCATATCTAACGAAGTGTGTTGCTTGTAATCCTTGCCCGACTTCACCTCCAGCACTGTTATCTTGCCTTTCTCCTGAAAGACAAAATCAAGTTCGTGCTTGCTTTTACGGTCATAATAGTTGAGTGATATGTCGTGCTTGACGAGTTCGCCTGCCACATAATTCTCCGTCAACGCACCCTCGTTGACATAAATATCTCCTGTGAGCACCTGCGCCTGAATATCATCAAGCATCATGGCACACATCAAGCCACTATCAACAAAGAACAACTTATACAAGCGTATATTCTCATGTAAAGGAAACGGCAATTCAAACGACCCTACATTAAACGAATAGTAAGCTATACCAGCATCTACAAGCCACTGTGTCGGAGCGCCATACTTGCGGCGTGATGCGTTCTTCTCTATAGAAGACAGAATAAAACGCTTGTCCTGCTTGCTAAGCTGACCTGGTATGGCGTCGAATACCGACTTTACAAGTAGTTTTTCATTGCCTGCATACTTGGATATATCGTTGCGATAACCATTCAGAATATCTTTCTGATTGGCTATGGTCTTGCCAAAATCCTCATTATTAAGAAATGTCGCAACCACCTCCGGCATACCGCCTACAACAAGATACTGACGATAGCGCTGCATTATCTGTTGATGAAGGAAATCGGGTACAACACGAAGCGAATTATAGCAGTCGTTAAGCAACGAAATAACATCTTCGCTTATGTTGCAAGCCCATAAAAACTCTTCAAAGTCAAGCGGAAACATCTCCAACTCACGCTCAAAGCCAACAGGATAGGAAGACACATCCTTATAATTGATACCTAACAAAGAACCAGACTCTATGTAATCGTATTGTCCGTCTTCTACCAAGAACTTTATGGCTGTACGGGCATTCGGACACGATTGTATCTCATCGAAGAAAATAAGCGTCTGACCAGGTATCAGCAGTCCAAAACCCATAGCTGAAAGGTTTATCAGAACTGTTCGTGCATCAAGATTTCCTTCAAAAGCCTGTCGCGCTAACGGCATCTGCTCAAAGTTTATCTCAATAAAACTCTTATAATGAGCTTTAGCAAACTGACGAACAATAGTTGTCTTACCCACCTGGCGCGCACCCTTAATAAGAAGAGCCTTGCCAGACGAGTTTACCTTCCAGTCTTCTAATTCCTTTATAATCTTTCGTTTAAGCATATTCTTGCAACTTTTTGCCGGTTATATGATTGCTTTTATGCAACTTTTTTCCAGTATATTGATACTACTTCTACAACTTTTTTCCAGTAAATAGCTCCCAAATTTACAACTTTTCGCCAAAACATAAAAATAAAAACCGAGAAAAGTGTGGGTCAATATCCTCTCTCTCAATTATAATTGCTAAATTTGCATACTGATACTCAACAATACTCAGCAAACTGCTGATACGCAACAACGAATAACAAAAAACAAAACAAAAATATAATGGAACAAGCACTTTGGATTTACAATACGCTGTCGCGTCGCAAGGAAGTGTTCAAGCCTCTGCACGCCCCTAACGTGGGCATGTACGTCTGCGGACCTACCGTCTATGGCGACCCACATCTGGGCCATGCGCGCCCGGCTATCACGTTCGACATTCTCTTCCGCTACCTCAAGCACCTCGGCTATAAGGTGCGCTACGTGCGCAACATCACCGACGTGGGCCACTTGGAGCACGACGCCGACGAAGGCGACGACAAGATAGAGAAAAAAGCTCGCCTGGAGCAACTCGAACCGATGGAGATTGCGCAGTATTACACCAACCGCTACCATGCGGCTATGGAGGCGCTGAACGTGCTGCCGCCAAGCATCGAGCCGCACGCTACGGGTCACATCATCGAGCAGGAGCAGCTCGTGCAGCAGATTCTCGACAACGGATTCGCATACGAGAGCAACGGCTCTGTCTACTTCGACGTGAAGAAGTACAACGAGAAGCACCACTACGGCATTCTCTCTGGACGCAACCTCGACGACGTGAAGGACGCTTCGCGCGCTCTTGACGGCGTAGGCGAG
>ERZ1026882.1240-NODE-1240-length-11172-cov-5.995952_pt1 | contig 11172 bp, 8 predicted proteins | sample MGYA00380171_ERZ1026882 | MGnify/ENA primary metagenome ERZ1026882 (study PRJEB33269, sample SAMEA4719807) | human gut metagenome | biome: human-associated habitat; feature: organic feature; material: feces | place: Cameroon | collected 2013-10 ...
GCGAAACACCACTTTTGAGCCCTTGTGGCGAGGGTAAGTCCCCTCCCCGAGGGAGCTGACGCCAAGTTGAGCGCAATCAAGCTCGCTTGAATTGCCGAAACGCGAAGGAAGATGCTCGATAGAGCTGACGATTTAGGAGAGGGGTAACGTGGACAGAAAAAGTGCGTGGGATTTGAGAGGTTGATAAATGAGATAAGTTTAATATTCGCAAGATGTTAGAATACTTGCGAAACTTAAGTAAGATATGACAGAAAAGATTGTAATAGTTGATTTCGGTTCGCAATACACCCAGCTCATCGCCCGAAGAATCAGGGAGATGCAGGTCTATTGCGAGATTGTTCCCTACAACAAATTCAGACAGGAGGATTCCCGATCGGCCGCAGACATAAAGGACACACACTCCCCTTTCGGTCAGGAAGTAAAGGGAGTGATTCTCAGCGGCAGCCCTTGCTCGGTAAGAGGGGAAAACGCGCCGCGAGTAAATCTTGAAGGCATCAAGGGAGTGCTTCCCCTTCTCGGAGTTTGCTACGGAGCTCAATATCTCGCACAGTTCTTCGGTGGTAGTGTGGAAAAGTCCCCGACCAGGGAGTACGGCCGCGCGATGATGAATGTCCGTGATGACGATGACCCTCTCATGGCGGGACTCAGCGCAAGCTCTCAGGTATGGATGTCACACGGTGACACCATAACAGCCATTCCGCCGACCTACCGGATCATAGCATCAACGGAGGACGTGAACATAGCAGCATTCCGGATCTCCGGCGAGCAGACATGGGGACTCCAGTTCCACCCGGAGGTTTACCACAGCTCCGAAGGAACGCAGCTCCTGCGCAATTTCGTGCTCGGCATCTGCGGATGCTCCGGCAACTGGACCAGCGAGGGCTTCATCGAGCAAACAGTCCGTGAGCTTAAGGAAAAACTCGGCAATGACAAGGTTGTGCTCGGGCTTTCCGGCGGAGTCGATTCTTCTGTCGCCGCAATGCTCCTGCACCGTGCCATCGGCGACAACCTCCATTGTATCTTTGTGGATTCCGGTCTGATGAGAAAGAACGAGGCCGCTGAAGTACTTGAGTCCTACAAGGGTATGGGGCTGAATGTCAAAGGAATTGACGCTGCAGAACGATTCCTCGGCGACCTGCGTGGAGTGACCGACCCTGAAGCGAAGAGAAAGATTATCGGCAAGGATTTCATTGAGGTTTTCAACGCGGCTGCCGGCGAAATCAAGGACGTGAAATGGCTCGGACAGGGCACGATTTATCCGGATGTGGTCGAATCCGCCCAGGTGAACGGCACGGCTGTGGTCATCAAGTCTCACCATAATGTGGGAGGCCTGCCCGAGAAGATGAATCTGAAAATTGTGGAGCCGCTGCGTTTGCTTTTCAAGGACGAGGTGCGCAGGGTCGGCCGCCAACTGGGCATCAGCGAAACCCTGATCGGGCGTCATCCGTTCCCGGGTCCGGGACTTGGAATACGTATCATCGGCGAGGTGACTCCGGAGAAAGTCCATATCCTTCAAGAGGTTGACCACATCTACATCAGCATTCTCAGGGAGACAGGTCTCTACGACAAAATCTGGCAGGCCGGAGCCATACTCCTCCCGGTTCAGAGCGTAGGAGTCATGGGCGATGAAAGGACCTATGAAAGCTGCGTGGCACTGCGGGCGGTGACATCAGTCGACGGCATGACGGCTGATTGGGCTCGGCTGCCCTATGAGGTGCTGGCGCGGCTCTCAAACGAGATAATAAACAAGGTCAATGGGGTTAACCGCGTGGTGTATGATGTGTCATCGAAACCACCTGCTACCATAGAGTGGGAGTGACGGAGCGCAGAAAAGGCGACCTGCTTCGTTGGACGGCTGCCTGACACAGAAACATGCAGTCAATGCGAAGCATTTGCGGGGAAACTATAGCGCTGACAGTCGTACTAACACCACGCAGCCCTGACGGATTATCTCCCCATGGGGGCATAATAGGATGAGAGTCTGCTGACTTGACGCCTCCGCTGCGCGACATCGTCAAAGTCAGCAGACTTCTTAAATATTCATTAAATCCTCTGGGTTTGTGAATGGGCCACTGAGCGAGTATTCCGGATAGTCTTCAACATCGAAATGTCCGTGAATATTGCATGATTCACATACTGCATGGTAGATCTTGATCTCGTTATAGTTGATGTCCTTGTCTATGACAATCATTTCACCCATGAGGCGGGCGATAATCTCTTTCTGTTCTGGTGCCAGTTCACGAATAATTGATAATGCCTGCAGAGTTACAAGGTTATTCAGGTCTGTCTCGTATCCTTCTGACAGGCAAAAAGACGCTGTGATTCTCTTTAGATATTCAATTTCACCTTCATGTACGATATTATCGGCATGAAGAATATCATTCAACAGCCTAAGTGTTGCAATCTTTGATATATATGTTAACTCTTTCATAATTAGTTGCGTTTTATAGTGAGACATACCCAATTCCAAGTTTCTTTCTTTTTGTCATAGTCATAAACAATAAGGGTTTTTATGGACTCGCCGTTGCAGACATTAAATTTCTGGACTACGGAAGGAGACATAAAGCAGCGATTCTGACCGACTTTCACAAAAGCAAACAGCTTGTCTTCTCTCTTGTCAACTACGCCTTCTGCAAACATGGCGTAATCGAGATTCAACGGCAATGATATCTTTGATGCATTTATAACCTTGGCCTTGCCATCGGAGTCGTTTATGAAGTTAATCTTCAGCACATCACCCGGATTCACCTTGAACCTTAACTTTTGTCCCATGCGTTTCTTATTTCCGTAGATAAGTGATGCGCGATGACTGTTAGGGTCGACATAGGTGACAATTGCCACCGCTTCTTCTGAACCATTGCATAAAATTTGGTTTGTCAAAGTCATATAATCCAAGCTGTCTGTGCTATCAGGTGTCGCAAAATTAATCCATGGCTGACGCATCCATAGGTCAATCTCATTTGGCAGGCGCCATCCGTTTGAAGCATAACAACGTGTTACTGCATCAATATGGAATCGAGCTTTATCATATTGACCAAGTTGAATATATAGATTGGCAAGTTTGATTCTAACTTTTCCAAGGAATGCTTCCTTGGTTCTGCTGTTCACGGATCGTAGAAGACATGCCCTCTGCATTTCCGGCTCTGAAGAATAGACATCACTGATAAGCTGCCAAACCCAAAACTCGGTGGCTTTTCTACGAGCAAATGGAACTAGAACTTTCAACGCCTCGTCTTTGTCGCCACCCAACGCCATAAGAAGCTTACCATAGAAATATCCCGGGTATGTCATTTCCGGATGCGAGTCCATAAGAGCATCCATTCTTGGAAGGAACTCCTCGATACGAGCTGTATCGTTTAGCCTCAGGAGAGCTTTGGAATATGCTATGAAAGCTCTTTCTGCGAGTGACATGATTTGGCGGCCATTCTGCGTTACAAATGGCGTGTAGTCTTCTTGAGAAAGATTATCAAGATTCCACCAATCGAAGAAATCAGCCAATTCTCCCCATGATTCGAATTTCAGGAATCCCTGAAGGAGGAATGAGTAACCTCTCGATGGATTGAAGGTATAATTCTTCAATCGCGAGAATATTGCGGACAATTTTACCGGCGAGTCAACATCATCAAGGTCGATACAATTTTTAATAAACTCCCCTATCTTGAAAATCACATTATCGAATATCAAACTGTCATTGGCAACAGTCAATTGCTCAAGATTGTTCAGTTCATCGAGATGAGCGAGAAGCGCATCATAATTGTTCTGTTCAACATCTGATTTAATTATGTAATATAAGGTCCAACCCAAACCTCTCTGTTCCCAAACACCTAAAGGGTTTGCATTTAGGTCGGATTTTGCCTGTTCGTATGCTGCCGATATATTCCCGGACTTACACATCGTAGTGATTTCTTTTACCGTTGCCATAAGTTCTGAAGTGTTTCAAGTATTGATTTCAACTGAATGTCATCATCACCCAACGTTGACGATGGTAATACTGAAGTAATGATCTTCTTTCCGTTGTAGAAGAGCTTGATGTATGAGTATGCATAAGCAGACCTGAAGCAATAAACGCATGCATAGCTTTCTTCGAATATGTTTGTATTACATATGCCAAGTTCCTGACACTTGGCTTGGATTATTTCATGAACCGCCTCAAAGCCATGATTCTGTGGCAGATAATTGAAGCAGATGTTGTAGTTGGACTCGTTGTTCAAATAAGGCATTATAGACGCTGCATTCTTGCAATTCCCTCTTGGAAGAAAGGTGAACTGTCCGCTTCCATTGAAATGGCCGTCATATGTTTCAATACCATCAGGCGTATTGATACAATATGCATCAAGATACTGTGAACTAATCACATTCACGATTGAATACTCAGTATCTTGTATGTTTACTGTTACTGACCAATACTTCGCCTTCTGGAATTCATTTGCATTCAGAGTAGGATATGGAGTGTCTTCCTGAGGGGCAAGAGAATAATATTTTGCCGGAATCCTGTTTACCTTCTGAATAGGCTTAAAGCTGATCATGACACTTGCAGTAGACCTCGCTCCAAGGGGTGGAAGATCAACAACATCTTTGGATTCATCCGTTTTTGCTGATATCTGCGGAGCAAGTGCTTCCTTTACTTGTTCTGTTATTACCTGATCACTAACGGTATCAAGTTCAAACGGCAGGCCATCATCTTCTTCTTTATCATCACGTTTGAAAAACGCTGCAGCTTCTTGCGCATTCATAGGCTTTGCCTGCTCTATATTCTCTGTCGCATCTTCATCACCATCGGTTATGAGTTGGTCATCACATAGGTACAACTCCTCTTTCGGCCTTGTAACTGCCACGTAATGAAGGTTGCGCTCCTGAGTTTGTTCCCATTCAAGTTCACGCTTAAAAGGGAGCTTGTTGTATTCAAGAATAAATACCCTATCGTTTTCAAGTCCTTTTGCACGGTGTATGGATGAAATCTTGATTGCGTCATCATCCGGGCTTGAAAGAGTATACTTCAGGCGCATTAGGATGCTGTCGAGGGTATTGAGACGCCAGTCAAAGTATTTCTTTTTGAGGAAAACCAGGGTATCTTCCATATCCTTTACTTCTTCGTTGATAATCATCTGACGAATGATAGGGTCTGCATTCTGATTCTCTCGAATAATACGCTTCTCATTGCGTTCTCGAACCTGGTCAAAGAACTTGTCAATATTATCCTCAGAAAGGATCCCTCGCAACTCCTGCGGTTTGAAATTGCTCTTGTAATTTCCCATGAACTCCTGAAGTTCATCTGGATGAAGCTTCACCTTGAAGTCCTTGGTTATAAGTTTGAGAGCCATTGTCATCAATGGCTGTCTTGTCCTACAGATGACAAGGTCTCCCCCGCGGATATTGTGTACCACTTCTCGCTGAGGGATAACATATAATTTCCCCTGATAATCCTTGAATCCCTTAATATCGGGGCGGATAGACTTTGCGATTTCAATTATTGATTGCGGGCAGCGGAAACAATCCGTAAGGCCAAGAACTGTGCAATTAAATGTCTCTTTAACACGATTGAACGATTCACAATCAGCTCCAGCAAAACCATAGATTGCCTGATAAGGGTCACCAACAGCGAGTAGCCTGCCATCAGATTTCTGGTATTGCTTGACTACATAGAGTTGGGCCTTTGAGAGATCCTGACATTCATCAACGAACACAAATCCGTACTTCTTTCTTGATGTGAGATTACGGATGTATGGCAAATACAATTGATCAGTAAAGTCAATAATACCGTGTGATATGGCTATTGAGTTTCCTTCCTTCAGCAATTTCTGGTGAGCCCTGAAATAGCACTCAAGTTCCTGATGGAAAGTGTCGCTCTCAAGTTCCCATAAAGGGAATATACCAAAATGCCTTACGAGGCTATCGTATTCGGTCACATCGGGATTTGTAAGTGTACAGCGGTATTTCTGATTTATGTCAAGGATTCGCTTGATGATAGTATAGACATACTGCTGGCTCTCATTCAGCGTGTTTTTGTCATCCCAGTCAAGCGTATCACGACGTTCTTCAAGAGCCTTAATCTGCGCAACAGAGCAATGGTCGTGATAACTTAGAATTTCATCAATCTCCGGTGTAAGGGATTCGAAAAACTCAGTATTCTTGATTATGTCAGAATACTTTCCATCATCTATCTTGAAATCTCCTGTTGCTCGAAGCATCTGAAAACCAAGACTGTGAATCGTGCATATCTTGACATTCTTCTTCGCTGCATGGAATTTTTTCTGAAGTTCCTTCCGGATACTCGTATTGAAAGCACAATAGATAACATCGTCAAGGTTTGGGATATGAGTCACGCACCCCATAAGAGTTGTGGTCTTTCCTGCTCCAGCGACGGCATCAATAATACCATTTCCTGTTCCGTGCTCAACGAAGTCGAATATCTTCTTTTGTGCCTCTGTTGCTTTATGTCCCATAACGTAAATGATCTTTAATAGACTTTTGTGTAAATAATCTTTATCTCCTTGCAAGGTCTCAGATCCAGATCGCAATATTAAGTTTCGCAAGTATTCTAACTTATTGCGAATATTAAACTTAAATGATTATACAATGTTATACCTAAACTCATTTTTATAAGCCCCAGCAGCGACCTCGAGCCTATCAAAGAGTTTGTCTCCAAATGTCCTGCGGTTGAACTTGTTGCATAACTCGTTCAGATAGCTCTGGAGGTAGTCGGGTCTGATGTCGTGATAGACGTACAACTGGAGCTGTTTTGCATTGCTGATTGCGATATAAAACCACAGGAGCAGCTTTCCGACATGCTTTGTTTCTATGACCTGATGCACGTGCTTACTCACGAGTGACTTTATGTTTGTATATGACGTTGAATCGTCCGAGGTTATTGTTGAACTTGGATTGACATACATCATCACCTTTCCGTCGATGGTCTCCGATTTGAGATCATCGATGACGATGTTCGGCTGTGCAAAAACACCGTCCAAACTATAACTTAGGTACAACATCAATTATTCATTTTGCGTATTCTGTCAGTTTTGTCATTGTGGGCGGTTTTTCCATTCTATCGCTCGCTCTGACAGTCGATATTGCTGGTGCGGATGATTTGGCGTTTCTGGATATTTCCGCTCTATCATTCCGTTCTGTAAAGCCGGGAGTATGTAATTTTCTCTAAATTTTTTGCGATTTCTCTTTCCGCATATTTCCATAAGTTGCGAAACTGAGCAATATCCGGTAGGCATTATGGTGACCAACTCTGCAATAAGTGAAGAACTTGGAGTATGCTTAGCTCCTACTTGGGTCCTACTTGAGTCCCACTTAGGTCCTACTTGGGTCCTACTTGAGTCCTGCTGTCCTCCTACGGAAACATCAGCCACATAGTCGTGCCTTCGGAAAGTCGCCTTGAAACATCCTCCGGACATCTCGAATTCCGGCCTCGGGACACCTGCGAGTGTACACTCGTCATTCATCAGTTCAATGCCGCGGCCCCAAGTCTCAAGATATTTTCCGTAGTACATAATCTGCGCGATAAGCGGATTCTGGGCATGTGAGATGTGTGGCTTCATCATATCGTCAAGAGTGAAACCTGCCGGTAGAGTTCCGAGATTTTCAATCTCAACGCGGTCGTCATATATTGCTATGCTCACGAAACCTGACGGCGAATCGTATAATCTATGTGCCAGAGCGTTTAGAAGACACTCTCTCAAGGCCTTGTATGGGATTGTCAGGGACTCGACCCGCTCCGGTTGTCCGTCAACAAATGTTCCTGATATATTCAGATGCTTGAAAAGGAATGCCATACCGTCATCGTAGAGATGGAAGATATTTCCTATTGAACGCCTATTATCTATGAACTCCCTCTTGTTCGTACCTTTAAATCTGGCCAAACGGATATGAAGTTGGATTGGTGCGTAATCTTCCTTGGTAAACAAAGCTACCGCGGCATTCTTGATGTGTCCGTTCTCGCTCAACTTCATCTTGTCAAGAATTTCCGGAATAGACTTGATACGCATACTTTCCGGAATTCTTCCGGCCTGAATGCCAGAACTGACAAGCCGTCTCACAGATTCTTCGTCAAGGCTGTCCACACTAACTTTGGTATCGATTTCCTCTTCCCATTTCCTCTTGCGTATGTCTCTTTGCAAAAGAAGTTCCTGATACATCGACTGCGGCATCAATGAAGTGGTGCTCTCGATCCTATAGTATGGCCTTCCATCGTACACATACGGACGGTTTCTGTCCGGCTCTGTCGGTATATCAATCACGATGACATAGAAGTCAGCCTTCTCGTCCAACTCAATATAGTTCACATCCAATGAGACCGCCGGCTCAATCTTGGTCAGTTCACGGGCAATCTCTCTGCGTGTGTTATCGGTTACCTGCTGTCCTATGACCTGCAAAGAACCTGGCGCTATGCCAAATAGGAGCTGACCTCCAGCGGTATTGAGAAATGCGCATATAGTATGCATCGCTTCCTTTAGTTCCCCAGTAGTCTTTTTCAGTTCAAGAGTTCTCGTTTCGTCCTTCTTGATGAGTTCCTGTATTTCAGCAATAGTCATAATCGTCATCTCCTTTGTATTTGCAAAGTTATGAAAAGTTACGAAAGATTCTAACAGAAAAAACCGCCTTCACAAGCGGTCCTTTCTTTTTTGCCTTCCGGCAAATCTCATAAAAATGGCTAAACGATTATTGATGTTGCAAAGGTAGTGACGGCGTGGGAAGCGGACAATACCAAGATGTCGGTATTTTGACAGTCTGTCATCGCTTAGTGACAATATTGCAGGGAAACGGGACGAAATGTCGCGACAAAGTTCCAATAATCCAGAGGTTTCACATTATGATTGAATGGCACTTGATTTGCTCCGAATTTCTGTGGTTTTGATGTTAAACTTTTAAAACTATAATATTATGATTACAGAAAAACTTCAGAAAGAATTCAACGAGCAGATTACCGCTGAGTTGTGGTCTTCACAGTTATATCTCCAAATGGCATTCTTCCTCAAGAAAGAGGGTTGGAACGGTTTCGCACATTGGATGGAGAAACAGTCCGAGGAAGAGAGAGGGCACGCCTGCTCTATGGCTGATTTTGTCATAAAAAGAGGCGGTGAGGTCAAGCTTCAGATGATTGACGTCGTTCCTTGCGGTTGGGGCAGCGTTCTTGAGGTTGTCGAGCATGTCGCAGAACACGAACGCCATGTGTCAAAACTCATTGACGACCTTGTTGCCGTTGCCCATGACGAGAAAGACAATGCGGCTCAGGACTTCCTTTGGGGATTTGTCCGCGAGCAGGTCGAGGAAGAGGCTATTGCCGATGCTCTCGTTGCCAAGGTAAAGCATGCAGGAGAAGCCGGGCTTGCATGCGTTGACGCTGAACTCGCAAAGAGGTAGACGAATACCTATTCGGAAAAAGCGGAAAATCTTTTGGGTAGCCGCCCGAGGGTTTTCCGCTTTTTCCGTTTACCGTTTTCTCAACGAAAAGAAGAACTGAAGACCGTGGGGAGCACGATTGACGACGCGAATTTCGCCACCATGGAACGCGATGGCGTTGCGCACGATGGAAAGTCCGAGGCCAGAGCCTCCGTCATCGCGGGTGCGGCCTTCGGAAATACGGTAGAAACGTTCAAAAAGACGAGAAAGATGCTGCTGAGGAACTCCGCAACCGGTGTCATAGTAGCTCAAGTGGATTATGTCTCCCGCTTTCCTCCTGTCTTCGGGCACGTCATCGCGGCATTCGACATGGATTCTCACGCCGTCTCCGGCATATTTCAGGCTATTCTCGACGAAGTTACGGAATATCGCGTGAATCAGCGTCCTGTTGCCATATATCGTAAGATCTGAAGGCAATGCATTCTCCATCACATCACCTCTCTCAGACAGGCGTTCAGAGAATTCAGAACCCACCTCATCCACTATTTCCTTAAGATTAACGCTCTGGCGGACAAGTTTTTCGGGAGATTCTTCAATCTTGCTGATGAGCGACACATCACGGATGAGGTCCGACAGGCGCACGGATTGGACATAGGCTCGGTGTATGAAATTCCGTCGGCGCGCCTCGTCCATGTCCGGACAGGATTCCAGTGTTTCAAGATAGCCCATTATGCCGGTCACAGGAGTGCGGAGCTCATGGGAAATGTTTCCCGTGAGTTGCTGTTTCAGAGTAGCCACTGCCTTATCGCTGTCCCGAACATACTGCGTCTGAAGCCTCTGCACGTCTGAACCGAAATGGGAAGAAAGGAGGATGATCGCCAGCAGGGCGATGGCGAAAAGCAGGGCAGACGCCAGAAGGAAGATATTGTTAGGGCGCAGGCGTGGTTTCACGTCAGCATCGTATGGAAGTGCCACACGGATAATCCTGTCCCCGTGAATCTTGGAATAGTAGAGGTATTTCGTTCCCGTCGTCAGCGACACTCGAACCGCAGTTGCAACCGAATCACGCAGCGAACCTGTAACCTCAGGACGGTCGGAGTGATTTTCAAGGTGAAGTTTCTCGATGCTGTCGAAAAGGACATTGCCGGCAGTGTCAAGCACCGTTGCTCGCAGGTCTTTGGGAAACAGATTTGTCACGTAAGTGTAATCGTCTGTCTTTGCGAGAATTCCAGCATACGATGCAAGATCGTTTTCTACATATTGAGCCTTAGTCTGTGTGTCGATACGGACCTGAAACACAACGAGAACGAAGGCAAACACGGCAAACGCCGCCGCAAAGCTGACAATCAGTTGGCGGCTGTAAATCCTCCTGATGGAGCCTGTAGTCCTGTCTTCCGTCATGGCAGTGGATGAAAACTATATCCGAACCCGGAACGGTTGGTAATGCACGATTTCATCGGGCCGAGTTTGGCACGTATCCTCGCAATATGCACGTCAATCGTCCGGTCAAGCACATACGGTGCGTCTTTCCACAGCCGGTCTATAATTTCTTCCCGCGAAAAAACCTTTCCCGGATGGGCAGCGAGAAGAGAAATTAGTTCAAATTCCTTCTTTGAAAGCGTTACCGGTGTGTCTGACACATACACCATCTTGGACTTCGGGTCAATCTGGAGACTCCCCGTTTCAAGGACGCCCGTATGCTGTTCTCCCGAAGGAGGGGAACTTCGTCTCAGCACGGCCTTCACCCGGGCCAGCACTTCTTGAATGGAGAAAGGCTTACTGCTGTCTCTTATACACATCTGACGCTGCCGACGACTCCTTACG
>ERZ1026882.1244-NODE-1244-length-11140-cov-6.509608_pt1 | contig 11140 bp, 6 predicted proteins | sample MGYA00380171_ERZ1026882 | MGnify/ENA primary metagenome ERZ1026882 (study PRJEB33269, sample SAMEA4719807) | human gut metagenome | biome: human-associated habitat; feature: organic feature; material: feces | place: Cameroon | collected 2013-10 ...
GTCGGCAGCGTCAGATGTGTATAAGAGACAGCTTATGTAGATTCTAGTATATATGAACTTCAAGCTATTAACAGTATTTTACGAGATATAGGCTTTATTACTCAAAATTATCCTCTTCTTAAAGATAAGCCAAATACACACACAGTATATACTTCTAATTTAGAACGATCAAAAAAATTAGCTTTAATTAATGCAATTGATGAAGTTTCTATTATTGAAGCTACTGCTGAAAAAATAGGGTTTACTCCTGGAATGAATCCAAAAGATGTAGATATTGAAGGTGTATCCCCTGAAGATGCAAAACTTTTTCTTTCATTGGCTTCAAAAATATTAAGTAAAAAAACAATAAACGATAAAATAATTGAAATGTTAAAAAATCAAAAAAAAGGTTGTGAAGATCGTATAAAAGAATCCCAAATTTCCTTCTTAGAAGCTTTACATAGATATTTTCGTGGTTTTGGCTTGCTTGAGTCATATTTAGCAAAATATCAAAACGAATGTATAAGCTCTGGAACATCAAGTTTAAAATATGATTTTTCTACACTTCAATTTGATAAGGATTCTGTTGGTCTTGATGATGTATTTTGTGAAGACTACTTAAAATCCTTAGATGCAGAGGAACTTTGTTTCCTTAGTGCATTTTGGTGTAACCGATTTGCAAAAGAGGCAACTCGTATGGATAAAGCCTTTTCTGCAATTAATTCTTTAGATTTGTGGCAAGATATAATAGATGGAAAAACTCAATTTTCACCTAGTGAAAGTAGTTTAGTTTCAGCTTTGCAAAAATATACATTTCTTTCTGATTTGCTAGGAGAATCATTTTTATTGCATCAAAAATATGTATTTACAAAAGAAGTTGAACAGGGTTCAAATTTTTCTGATTCTCTTTCTAGAGATTATACAAGTTTTTATAGACAAGTTAATAAGCAAATCGGAGAAGCATATGCTAGTCATTTCGCAAAGGAATTGCATTCTGATAATAACTTTTTAATGGATTCCATCTTTTCAGCTCCTTTCACAAATTTGAGAACCTTTGCTTATTATAAAAAGGATACAACTCTTGTTCCTATTGTAAAAGGACTTTTAGCTAATCCACATTTAAAAAATTGGGGTATTATAAGGAATGAATTCTTAGATAATGGTGTGTTTGTCGACTCTGTTGCTCAAGGTTCTAAAGTCTTACTTGGATTTGATGTTGAAGGTTTTAATAGACCATTTCGTTTTCATATGAAAAAAGATGATTTGATGGATATATTAAAGTGCCAAGGTAATGGCTATACCTTTCCTGAATACCAAGGAAGTCAAGACTTTATTGTAAATACTAGATTATTAAAATCTAGTATTATTATGCCAATACCTAAAAGGCACAGACCTATTATCAGAGAAGGTACAAAAAATGGTCCAAACAAAGATCTCTGGGAACATTTATATTTTTTAACAAATGGAAAATTTCCTCCTCACTTAATGCAAGAAACACCAAGTGCTTCAAATGGAAAGCCTATCTTATCCCGTCAACCTATTATTTACACTGATTTAAGAACCGGGAAAAGATATACTAAAAAACAAAATAATTATGTAGAAGTTGGTGAAGATAATGTTAGATAATGATATTTTAAAAAATTACTTTCAAACCAAACAATATAATAAATGTATTGAACTTTTAAAAAATAAAATAACCTCATTTGTAATTAATCAAATACAACAAAAAGATAGTAGTATTGAATTTACTACTATCTCTGATTTGATTTCTACTTCAGAATTTTATTTAAATGATAATTCTGTTGCAACTGCTTTGTTTTATGCCTTAAAGCAAGATGATGAACTTAAACAAATTGAGTTACTTCTTTCTATCTGCGAAAACAGCGATATAAAGTAATTACATAGCTCTTGGGTTAAATGTAGATATATTCTGTAGTTCTGTAAATAATGCTTTTTCTTTTTCTGAAAGCTCTTTTGGAACTACAGTTTTTATTTCTGCAATTAGTTTTCCTCTTCCACCTAATCCATCTTTATATCCTTTATTAGGTATTACTATCTGTTCACCACTTTGTGTTCCTGCAGGTATATTTAAACTTATATTTTCCTCTATTGAATCTATACTAATTTTCTTTCCTAGAGCCGCTTCCCATGGAGAAACTGCTACACTTGTAATAATGTCACAACCCTTTAAAGTAAACTTTTTATTATTCTCTATGTTAATTTTAATAAATAAGTCTCCGTTTTTTCCACCATTTATACCTTCTTTGCCTTGCCCTAGAAGCCTTATTTTTTCGCCATTTCTAATGCCTGCTGGAACTTTTACAGAAAAAGTTTTCATTTGTCCTTTTACTGTTCTTAATGAGATCTTTTTTTCTGCCCCATAATATGCATCTTCTAATTTTACGTTTATCTCTGTTTCTATATTTTCGCCTTTTGCTGGAATGTTTTTATTTTCTTTCATTGGAGCTTTTTCTGTTTCACCAAAGAACATATTGAAAAATTCGTGTGCTACAGAACCTCTTTCTTGTTTTGTTTCTGCATTTTGTTCTTGTTTTTTCTTTCTGCCAACCTTTGAATTCCAAATTCTATCATATTTTCTTTTGCTACTGCTATCTGATAGAACCCTATATGCTTCATTTATATCTTTAAAGCGTTCCTCATATTGGCTACTTTGGTTATTAATATCTGGATGATATTTTTTGGCCTGTTCTCTAAATGCTAGTTTTATTTCGCTTCCGAGTTACTTTGCTTGTATCTAAATTCAATATTTTATAATAATCTTTAAAAACCATAATTTTCTCCTTGTGTAAATTATGTTACCTTTTTGATTATACCATATTTTACAAGTATTTTCCACTTTTTTTCTTGTTTTTTCTTGTTTTTTTTTGAATTTATTATATAATATATGCAGAATAATTTTTTGGAGGTATATTATTATGCGTAAGAATATTCATACAAGTGAAAACCTGCAATATAGAATATTAGCTGTTGATGATGAAGTGGGAATTCTTGATTCTTTAAGAGTTTTCTTATCTAAAGCTGGCTATACTTTTGTTGGTGTAACTAACCCTTTAGAAGCAATTGAAAAAGTAAGAACCGAACATTTTGATTTAATGCTACTAGACTTTTTAATGACACCTATCCATGGTGACCAAGTTGTTGAAGAAATAAGGAAATTCAACAAGGATTTATATATCTTATTGCTTACTGGCCATAAGGATTTAGCTCCCCCCCTTGATACAATAAAAAGATTAGATATTCAAGGATATTGTGAAAAAAGTGATAAATTTGACCAGCTTCTATTGTTAATTGAATCTGGAATTAAGGCTGTCTCTCAAATGCAGCTTATAAAAAAGATTAATGATGAATTAAAAAGTACATATGATAAACTAGAATCTGCTTACATGGAAACTATTGAAATACTACGTTTCACTGTTGAAGCAAAGGATGCTTATACTAGAGGACATTCAGATAGAGTTTCTGCTTATTCTGTTTTAATTGGTGAGGCTCTTGGACTTTCTGAAGAAGATATAAAAACGCTTAGAATTGGTGGTTTATTCCATGACATTGGAAAAATTGGAATTCCTGACAGTATTTTACTAAAAACTGATAAACTAGATGATGAAGAATATTCTGAAATTAAAAACCATCCCGCAATTGGTGCACATATTCTTTCAAATGCAACCATTTTTAAGGATATTATTCCTATTGTTAAACACCATCATGAACGTTTTGATGGACATGGCTATCCAGGAAAACTTAAAGGTGAGGAAATACCTTATCTTGCTAGAATTGCCACAGTTGCCGATTCTTTTGATGCAATGACTTCTAAACGTTCATATCGTGATTCTCTTCCTATTGATGTTGTAAAAGAAGAAATCAAAAAGAATTCTGGTACACAATTTGACCCAGAAATTGCAGAAGTTTTCTTAAAAATTTTAGATGAGCAACCTGAAGAGATTAGAAGAATACAATCTCTATAATTAAAATGAAAAATGAAGTGAGCCTTATTTAGGTTCACTTCATTTTTATTGTTATTTAATTACAAATTTTTTGATTAGAACTATACCAACTGCTATTAATACTAAGCCTCCTGTTATTGATACTATAAGTAATATTGGTGATTTTTGGTCTGCACCTGTTTCAACTGTAATTATTACTGATTCTGCAATAAATTCATCTTGTTCGTCCATATTAATGATTTCTGAAAGTGTTTGAATTCCTACATCACCTTGTATATACTTTAAGTTTCCAAGTTTTGATGATTTATCTAAAGTACCTGTTCTACTTGTTTTTATGCCATTTGATGGTACCAACTGTGCTGCATAACTCCTAAATGTATAATTTTTATTTGTGCTTGTTGCATCTATATCCCTAGTTGTCTTTAATGTTGTTTTGTATGTTTTTTGTCCTTCTGCATTAAGCTCTATTTCGTTTGTTTGTAGCACATCAACTTTTTGCTTCTTTGAACTTGGATTATTTCCATCATATATGTAAAATTCTTGATCCTGTCCAACTCTTGTAAAAGAGCTTTCTGTAGCTATTGCATTATTTAGATAATCTTCAATTTTAAACTTAACACCTACTTCTTTATCATTGCTTCCTATATTTCCTGTGTAATATCTTGTTCCAACATATGTACCTATTGAATAATGATCTGAATTTTTCATTTTTTCCTTAATTTCTGCCGCAATTTGCAAATATGTTTTTCCATCAACATTCAATTCATTATTTAGCTGTGTTCCAATATATTCCTGTTCTCCATTATTTGAAACAACATATGTATACCCAATTTCTATAGTTCCATTTATTTTCTCAATTTGTGTTTCTAGTTTCCAAGATCCTACTTCATCTTTTTGTTTACTTGTTGCATCTGATAATGTACTAAATTTTGAACTTCCTTGAGTATGCGTAATTTGCACCATTCCGTTAGCTGTCGTATAATTATCTATATCTGCATTTGCTGTTGCAACACCTGCAAGGTTTACATATGTTACATGTTTTTCCAATGATAACTTTGAAGCAGGTCTTTCCTCTAAACCAAAATTTATGGCTTTTGTTACTATTTGAGAGGTATCATCTGTTTCTGATATTGGAATTTGAACTAAAGATGTTTCTGCGCACATCCAATTATATTCATTAAGTTTTCCTTTGCTATCAATTATTAAATCTGATACATTTCTTTCTGGTTGCATAGCATAATTCATTTCTTCTAATCTTCTTGCTTCATTATCTCTTGCCATTGAACTGTTTTCATCATATGAATTATTGTCAAAATATGTCTTATCATAATACTTATCTGCAGTTGATTTATAATCTTGTCCATTATATTTTAAAATATTTTGTGTATTTATTGCTGTATCCCAGTATGTTCCATCTCCATAAATAAATCTTACAATATATTCTCCTGGTATGAAACCTTCAAATGTATATTCTCCCTCATTGTTTGTTACATTATATTCTGGAATATCACCATAAACACCATTTGTTGGTATATATTTTACCTTATTTGAACCTGTTGTTGTCTCTTGCCAAATGTATTCAAGTTTTGTTACATTGCCATTTATGTTTATTTTTTTAATTTCAATTAACTGAACTATTACATCGTTAATCTTTTGTTCACCATTTTCATATGTGCCATTTCCAGGAGTTACAGTTCCGTGATCATTGCCTTTAGCATCTTCAAACACATAACCAGAAATTTTTCTTTGTGCATTGTTTAATTGAATATCTATTCCTCTTGCGTCATCTGTATCATCCTCTGTTTTGTATTCTCCAATATTATCTGGTGCAGAATTGCTATCTATACAACCAGTATCTGTTGAATAAGATGCTATTTCTATCCATGTTTTCATGTCACCGGTTTTTACACCATTTCCGTCTTTAGCAACTTTAAAAACAATATTTGTAATACCTTGGTTTATTGTAGCAGTAAATGTTTTATCTATTGGTATTAATATTCTGTTATATTGTATACCATCTATATATACTGTTCCATCGTGTACTGCTCCAGAAATTGCAGTTGCAAGCGTTAATTTTGAATCATAGTAATATGCAATTGAATTAACAGTTGCCGTTGTGGCACTTTTATTGTTTAATAGTATTTGATATTTTAGTTCTACATCCAATTCATCTGAAGTTGTTTTATTCATATCACCACTTTGAACTGGGTTCATTTCGCTATACATTTTACTTGCTCCGATTCCTTTATAATCTCCTATTCTATAATTGTAATCTGATTGGTATAAATATAAATTGTATGAAGGTTGAAATTCACCATTTACTGGTAATTTACCATTTAGCCTACTTATATCATTATAATTATATGTTTTAGATACCCCATTGATTGTTACTGTAGCTGAATATAACTCAGTAAATGCAGCTAAGTTAACTTCTTTTTTTACAAGACCTAAATCTATATCTTCAGTATTTTCGTTATATCTTGTTGGTTCTGTTGTTGCTACCATTGCAAACTCTGGTTTTACATCTTTTCCATCCATTGTTTTCAATTTTGCATCTGATCCAACATGATCATATTCAAGATTTGTAATTGTTCCATCAGTTCCTGTTGCTTTATCCTTAGTGATTGTAGCAAATTTTGCATTAAATGCAGCCCTATCCTTTTCTTGAGCATCAGAATCCTCATTTGCAGCCCCTATATGTGGAGTTACTGCAATATAATTAATTCCATCATATGTAAATTCTATTACATATTGAATGTTACCTGTTATACTAGCTGGAAGATCTTCAAATATATATTTTCCATTTGCATCTGTATATTTTGTATCTACTACTGCATTATCAGAAACTCTTTTTGCAACAACTTTGATATTTTCAATTCTATCTTCTGCTGCCCCTTTTTTGTTATCTGGTTCTTTTACTGGTTTTATACCTGTTTGTCCATCAAGCCATACTTCTCCAGATAAATTTATTGTTACTTCATTATATACTTCTAGAACTATCATGTTTTTTTCTAAGTCATAGCTTGCGTTTATAACGTCCTTATCTGCGCCTGTGACACTTACATCACATCCATTTTTAGCATGTCTTATTGTAATTTTGGCAGATCCTCCAGGGTATAAACCTTTATAATTAACTTTTGCTGAAGATGAAACTCCTGTTTCTTCAAGCGTAATTTCAATATCTTCATTTGGATCTGTAACTTTTAATGTTCCAAGTTTTATATTTCCATTTGAATCTGTTTTTACTATTATAACTGAATTGTTTTGCATATCTGTTGCATTTTTTAAAGTTATTCTAAATTCAATTCCAGGTAATGTTTCCCCTGGCACTGATTTATTAAGTTTAGTTAACACTAAATCTTCAATTTTTGCAATATTTACAATTTTTAATTTGAATTGAAACCAATCTCCTTCTTGTTTTATTGAAACAACATCTCTAAGTGCTGTTTCATTCTTAATGCTCGCATTCCATGTTTTACTTACAGTATTAAAAGTAAAATCAATTTCTATTGGTCCATTATCTATATAAAATTTATTATCCCTCTCTGTGAAAGTTACTGTTATATTCTCTTTTGTTGTAATTATAGTTAGTTTGCTTTCACCATTAGAATCAGTTGTAAGTGTTGTTGATGTTGCTTTTGTTCCATCTGGTAACTGAATGAAAGCCTTATCATCTCCTGAAATAGTAACATCAAATTGAATGTCCTTTAAAACATTAGCAAGTTTACCATTATCTACTTTAGTTAAATCAATTTCAAGCTTTCTTCCTGCCCAAAATTCTATAGATGCATTTAGTTCTATATCCTCTGGTGCCACCATTACAATAGCTACATCTTGTGTATCAACATATCCATCGCTAAATGCGGCATTAGTCATATCAACGTCATAACTTCCACATGAACAAGCAACACGTCCTACACTACTATCTAAAGCGATTTGCCCATTTTGTCTTATCGCAGTTACTTCTTTTGAAAAAGTATTCCCACAACTATTACATTTAAAGTCTACTCTCGCATCTCTTATTTTTGTAAATTCATCCATTTCACCCGTATATTTTGTAGCCTTATATTTAATTTCAATAGTGTTTTTTTCTCCTAATTTTATTCCATCTTGCTCTGTAAGATAGAATTCTTTTCCACTTTCAGGAATATTGGTTAACTTTTGTCCATTAACTAGAACTTCAAAGCTTTTTCCCACTGGTTTTCCATTTACACTTGGATAATTAATAACAAATGGTCCAAATTTTCCATCTGCTGATGGCGTTATAAATTCTCCATTATTGTTTATAATACTAATTGAATTACTATTTAGGCTTTCTACAATATTTGCTTCTTGTTTTAAAGCATCAATATCCGCTGCCATTCCTGGATAATCATACTTGTGTGAACTTCCATTTAGAACTTCCCATAAATAATTTTGTCTTATGTCTGTTCTAAACACTCCGTCATTATAACTATATTTCGTTGGATCTATATTTCCTATAACATATGCAGCATCATTTGATATGTTGGCATGAGCATAGCAATAATAGTCTCCTTCTTGAAAGTTAATTCCATACTCAATACAATAGAAATTAGCATTAGGATTTAATTCAGAAAAATGAACAATCTGTCCGCACACTATACCCATATACATCTAATTTGTTACTAAAAGCCATTATTCCTAATATAGTCATTGCAATTATAATAGTAGATATAATTAGTAGTTTTAATTTGCATTTATTCATATTAAGTTCTTACCTCCTATTTTTTTGTTTATTCCTGTGTCAAGATTAATTTTATTGTTACCTCTTCTCCTGGTTCAAGTTTTTTATTAATTAATGCTGAAGAATAGATTTTGCCATCATTTCCTTCATACCAATCAATGTTAATTTCTGAAGTAAATAACATTTTTTCTGGAATCTTTTCTGTTAATGGTGTTATATACCCCTCTGCATTTCCTTTATTTGTAATTTTAAATTCATATTCTACCAATACTACTTCCTCTTGTTTTTCATTACTAATTTTTGTTGTTTTTGGGAACATTGAATTTTCAAAGCTATATACAGTAATTCCATTTTCATCAAATCTAGTTATTTTATTAATCTTCTTTTCTACTATGATTTCAGATTTCTTACTTACTACAAATCCTGCATTAATATTTTCAGTATCACCATCTTTTAGTTTTAAAACCTCTGTCTTTGCTGTTGTTTCATTGTTTTGTGTTGCATTAACAATATTTGATTCTAATCCATTTGAAGTGTTTTTACTTGTATAATTTGTTACATCAAAATCTTCTACATCATATTTAAATACTACTACATAATTTCCATCTGGTATCTCGTTAAATACATATTCACCTTTATTATTTGTAATTTCTTTAGCAATTTCTTGTGATGTTGTTGTGTCTACTAAAACGGCTTCAATACCTGTTAGCAATGTTTCATCCATATCTTTTTGTCCATTTTCATTTTCATCTATCCATGCTATACCTGTAATTGTATTTAAAGTCTTTTCAACATTTGTAATATCATTTTCGCTTGAAATTTCCTCTTTCTTTTCTCCTTGAATATTAGTAACTATTTTATTTGTGGTAGTCTCATTTATATTGTCCCCAATAATATTTGCATAAATAATTTCTGTTGCATCATTCTCAAGTGTTTTTGCTATTGCTCCAACATATATTTCAACTTTTTCACCAGATTTTATGGCTATGTTTTGTATTATACCCTTTAAGTCTCCACTACTTATCTTTTTTGTTTCTCCTGTTGCTGTATTTATACTCTCCATAGTTTGAATGCTTATTTTGTCAAATTCTGGCATAGCTACATCAACATTTGAATCTGCTTCTCCTCTATTTACTAATGTTATTTTATAAGTAACTATTTCATTTGAGCTTACCAGTTGATTTCCCTTGTCTGATGTTATTGTTGCTTCTACCTTTGTTTGTGGTTTTTCAATAATTTTTACTCTATCAAAAATATTTTCTTTCTTATTATTATAACTTATATCTGCCCCTAATTTTTGATTTGCCTCTTTTACTCCATTAGCTTTTATTGTTAGATTAATCTCAACTGTTGTGTTAGCATCAATATTTAAGCTTTTTATATTAAGTACATTTTTTTCTGCCTTAACAAGGGATTTTACATTTGTGCCATTAGCTTCTATTGTTGTATTTTTTCTTTCAAGATTTTCTGGTAAATCAATGTTTATTTCCATTCCTGATATTATTTCATTTGTTTTATTCTCAATTCTAATTGTTCCATCAAAATTTTCTCCAACAATTATATCTTTGTTTTCTAGATCTATTTGTGCTTTAATTTGTTCGTCTTCATATATATTAAACTTTCTTGCTTCTTGTAATATTTTTTTATTTGAAACATTTAAAACTTTATTATTGTTATCATAAACTTCAAAAGCTCCTTCAAGTTCAATATCTTCTTCTGCATTTTGTGGTAAGTACATATAATATCCAAAATTCACAATCTCAGATTGCTTAAATTCATCTAAGACTATTAAGAACTTTTTGGCATTTGTTGTAAATTCTTTGCTCCATTTGTTATTTGAATTTTCTAGGTTAACATCAGCATTTGGATTTTCTGTATAATAAACTGTCTCTACACCAGAAATTGCCCCCATATTAGTTACTGTACCTAAAATTTTTGCATTTTGTATGTCTTCTCCAACGTTGTTTATTGCTGTTCCAATTATTGTAACATTTGCATAGCTATTTGGTTCCATAATAATAGTATCCTGATTTTCTCTTGAGCTAATTGATTCTTCCCCAAAAACTACTTTACTTTCTACCATAACTTCTTTGTTTGAAGCTAATTCTATTTGTGTAGTTTGATTGCCATTTTCTTGTTTTTCAATTCCATCATATGTTGTCACGTTTTCATTTTGATAATACAAATTAATCTGTTCCAATGTTGTTGGCATGAATTCTTCAGTTTTAATTCTTGCATTAACTACAATTTGCATATTTTCTTGTTCGGAATTTGTATATTCTGTTTGTTCTCCTTCAAGTTTTATAACAATCATTTTTTTATCAGTTTCATTATTTACAATATCAATTGAAGCTCCCTCAAAACAAGCATTGTTTAAAGCAACAGCTTCATCTATACTAATACTTTTTACTTCTTTTGGTAATTCAATAGCAAAATATGGATTTTTATATAGATCATATATTACTCTATCTGCTGTCTCTTATACACATCTCCG
>ERZ1026882.1245-NODE-1245-length-11130-cov-5.122528_pt1 | contig 11130 bp, 6 predicted proteins | sample MGYA00380171_ERZ1026882 | MGnify/ENA primary metagenome ERZ1026882 (study PRJEB33269, sample SAMEA4719807) | human gut metagenome | biome: human-associated habitat; feature: organic feature; material: feces | place: Cameroon | collected 2013-10 ...
TTGTAGTTCCGTTCGGCATGGGAAATAAAGAAATCAAAGGCTATGTAACCGGATTCTCCGAACGTGCGGAGTATGCACCGGAGAAGATGAAAGAGGTCTTAAAAATTGCCGAAGAAAGTGTGGCGATTGAAAGTAAACTTGTTGCACTGGCAGCCTGGATGAAGGAATCTTACGGGGGAACGATGATCCAGGCACTGAAGACGGTACTTCCGATCAAGAAGAAAGAAAAAGCAAAGGAAAAGCAGAAGGTACGGCTTCTTTTGCCGGAAGCAGAGGGAAAAGAAAAGCTGGAACTGTATCTGCACAAGAATCAGAAAGCAAGAGCCAGACTTCTGGCGGCACTTCTGGATCAGCCGGAACAGGATTATGATTTTCTGATCCATAAGCTGAATCTGACGAGAAGTGTGGTAAGGGCACTGGAAGAGCAGAAGGTTCTGGCACTGGAATCGGAACAAGTATACCGTAACCCGGTGATTTATCAGCAGAAAGAGCAAAAAGAAATCATTTATACAGAAGAACAGCAGGCGGCAATCCGGACATTTTCGAAGGATTATGAGCAGGGAATCCGTAAGACTTATCTGTTATACGGGGTGACAGGAAGCGGCAAGACAGAAGTATATATGGAAATGATCGATAAAGTCCTAAGTGAGGGCAGACAGGCAATCGTACTGATTCCGGAGATAGCACTGACCTATCAGACCGTGATGCGGTTCTACACAAGATTTGGCGGACGGGTGTCTATCCTGAATTCCAGGATGTCACAGGGAGAGCGTTATGATCAGATGGAACGTGTGAAAAAAGGTGAAGTCGATATCATGATTGGTCCGAGATCGGCTCTGTTCACACCGTTCGAACGACTGGGACTGATCGTCATTGACGAAGAGCATGAACCGACTTATAAGAGTGAACAGGTACCGAGATTTCATGCAAGAGAGACGGCAATCGAAAGAGCACGGATGGAGGGCGCAAGTGTAGTACTTGGTTCGGCAACTCCGTCTCTGGAAGCATTTTATGCGTGTGAGTGTGGCAGATATCAGATGCTGAGGCTTAGGAACCGCACCGGGAAGCAGGCACTCCCGGAAGTATATGTGGCAGATATGCGGGAAGAATTAAAGCATGGGAACCGTTCTATCTTAAGTGACCGGTTAAAAGTACTGATGCAGGATCGGCTGGAGAAGAAGGAACAGATAATGTTATTCCTGAACCGGAGAGGATATGCAGGCTTTGTTTCTTGCAGAGCCTGCGGATATGTAGTAAAATGTCCTCACTGTGATGTATCACTGTCGGTACACCGGGGCGGAAAAATGGTCTGTCATTACTGTGGGTATGAGACACAGACTGTTAAGAATTGTCCGGTGTGCGGGTCTCCGTATATCGGAGGTTTCCGGGCGGGAACACAGCAGATTGAAGATCTGGTGAAGCGGGAATTCCCACAGGCAAGGGTTCTTCGGATGGACATGGATACCACGAAGAACAAAGGCGGACATGAGAAAATCCTGGCGAAATTCGCAGACGAAGAAGCAGATATCATGATCGGGACACAGATGATCGTAAAAGGACATGATTTTCCAAATGTGACGCTGGTCGGTGTTTTGGCGGCAGATATGTCGCTGTATTCGGATGATTACCGTTCCGGAGAACGTACATTCCAACTCCTGACACAGGCGGCGGGCCGTGCGGGACGAGGCAGACGTCCGGGGGAGGTAATAATACAGACTTACAGTCCGGATCATTACAGTATCCGGATGGCAGCGAGACAGGATTACGAAGGCTTCTATGAAAAAGAGATGAATTACCGGGATCTGATGGGATATCCACCGGCATCACAACTGATGGCAGTCCTGATGACCGGATCTGATGAAAATAAGCTTACAATGGCAGCAGAATATCTGAAGAAATATGCAATCCGGGTAAGCGCAGATGGAGAAGTGCAGGTGATCGGACCGGCAAGTCCGTCGGTTGGAAAAGTCAATGACGTTTACCGGAAAGTCATATATCTGAAAAGTGAGGAATATCAGGTACTTGTGCGGATCAAGAATCATATGGAACGCTATATAGAGATCAACAGAGGATTTGCGAACATGAGGATACAGTTTGACTTTAATCCGATGAATATTTTTTAAAAGATAAAGGAGACAAAAGAGATGGCACTTAGAACAATCAGAGAATTTGGGGATGAAGTTCTGAATAAAGAATGTAAAGAAGTAACGAAGATGACGCTTCGCACAAAAGTACTGATCAACGACATGTTAGATACCATGTATGAAGCAATGGGCGTAGGGCTTGCGGCACCACAGGTTGGGATCCTGAAGCGTATCGTAGTCATTGATATCGGAGAAGGACCGATCGTCCTGATCAATCCGGTGATCCTGGAGACATCCGGAGAACAGACAGGCGAAGAAGGATGCTTAAGCCTTCCTGGAAAAGCAGGAATCGTGACAAGACCGAATTATGCGAAAGTAAAAGCATTGAATGAAGATATGGAAGAAGTGATCCTGGAAGGAGAAGGTCTCCTTGCAAGAGCATTCTGTCATGAGATCGACCATCTGGATGGTAAGTTATATACCAGACTGGTAGAGGGTGAAGTACATGACGTGAACTATGAGGAGGAAGAATAGCATGAAAGTAATATTCATGGGAACACCGGACTTTTCGGTCGGAACACTGGAAGCACTGATCGAAGCCGGACATGAAGTCGTACTTGCAGTCACACAGCCGGATAAGCCGAAGGGACGTGGCGGCAAGATGCAGTATACACCGGTCAAAGAAGCAGCACTGGCACATGGAATCCCGGTCTTTCAGCCGGTGAAGATCAGAGAAGCGCAGGCCGTAGAAGAACTTCGCAAATATAATGCAGATATCATGGTCGTTATCGCATTCGGACAGATCCTTCCAAAAGAAATTCTTGAGATGACACCATACGGATGCATCAATGTACATGCGTCCTTATTGCCAAGTTACCGTGGTGCGGCTCCGATCCAGTGGGCAGTTATCAACGGGGATAAAGTGTCCGGTGTAACGACGATGCAGATGAATGAAGGCCTGGATACGGGAGATATGATCATGAAGACAGAAGTGCCACTGGCAGAAGATGAGACAGGCGGAAGCCTTCATGACAAGCTTGCTAAAGCAGGTGCAAAGCTCTGTGTTGAGACATTAAAGGCACTGGAAGATAAGACCGCAACGTGGGAAACACAGGGAGAAAGCCCGACAGCATATGCGAAAATGCTGGACAAAAAGCTCGGAGATATCGATTGGAGCAAGTCTGCGAAGGCAATCGAATGTCTGATCCGGGGTCTGAATCCATGGCCGAGTGCTTACACAGACTGGAATGGTAAAGTCATGAAAATCTGGGAAGCAAAAGTTCTGGATGAGAATACCGATGCAACCCCGGGAACAATCGTGAAAGTGGAAAAAGACGGATTTTCTGTACAGACAGGAGACGGACTTCTGAAAGTACTGGTACTTCAGATCCCGGGAAAGAAGAGAATGGAAGCGGACGCTTTCTTACGAGGTTATCAGATCGAAACAGGATGTGAACTTTCTTCACAAATGATTAAGAATTGTTAAAAATGTATGAAAACCTGCTATTTGGGGAAATTTTCATATATAATGCAGGTCATAGAGAGCAAGGAGGCTGATAATTATGTATTATCCAATGTATTTTGATCCAACGTATATATTAGTGCTGATTGGTGTCGTGATCTGCCTGATCGCATCTGCGAAGATGAATTCCACATTCAGCAGATATTCCAGAGTAAGGAATCATTCCGGTATGACAGGAAGAGATGCTGCAGAGCAGATCCTTCACAGGGAAGGACTGTATGATGTGCGGATCGAGCATATTTCCGGCAATCTCACTGACCATTATGATCCAAGAACAAAGACGCTGAGACTTTCGGATGCAACGTATAATTCTACATCAGTAGCAGCACTTGGCGTAGCAGCGCATGAATGCGGGCATGCAGTACAGCATGCGACGGGATATGTGCCGCTGAAGTTAAGAAGCAGCCTGGTGCCGGTGGCGAATTTTGGAAGTTCGATCGCGTGGCCGTTAATTATCCTTGGATTTTTCTTCAACAGCAGTACGACCTCTTCACTGTTCATCAATCTTGGAATCCTTGCATTTTCACTTGCAGTGTTATTCCAGATTGTGACATTACCGGTGGAATTTGATGCGTCGCACAGAGCATTAAAGATCCTTGGTAATACAGGCATGTTGTATGAGGATGAAGTCAGAGATACCAGAAAGGTGCTGACAGCGGCAGCGCTTACTTATGTAGCCGGAGCAGCATCTGCAATTCTGCAGCTTCTGCGTATACTGCTTCTGACTGGAAATCGAAGAAACGATTAATTAACGAAAGGGAAGGGGATATAAACCGCTTCCCTGATTGTATATCTATGGGAAGAGGAGGGGACGTATGCAGGCGTCTGTAAATGAAAGAGAATTAGTGCTGGACATGCTGCTTCAGATCACGAGAGACGGTGAGTACAGCCATATTGTTATAAAGAATGTTCTGGATAAATATCAGTATCTGGACAAACGAGAACGTGCATTTATCACAAGAGTGGTAAATGGAACCCTGGAACGCATGATTGAGATCGACTATATCATTAATCTGTTTTCAAAGGTAAAAGTAAATAAGATGAAACCGTTGATACGAACGATCTTAAGAAGTTCGGTGTATCAGATGAAATATATGGACAGCGTACCGGATTCGGCAATCTGTAATGAAGCGGTGAAGCTTGCAGGCAAAAGGGGATTCGTGAATCTGAAAGGATTCGTCAACGGAGTGCTTCGCAATATCAGCAGGAATCTTGACAAGATTAACTATCCGGATGAGAAGGATAAGGTGTCTTACCTTTCCGTGAAGTATTCGTTGCCGGAATGGCTGGTCAAACAATGGCTGAACGTATACGACGAAGAGACAGTAAAGACAATCGGAAGTGCATTCCTGGAAGAAAAGCCATTAACAGTCCGGTTTAATGAACATAAGATCAAAAAAGAAGATCTGGTCGGAATCCTGAAAAAAGAAGGTGTAACGGTTGGTGAAGTGCCGGAGATTCCGTGTGCATTATATCTGTCAGGATATGATCACCTGTCCGCACTTCCAAGCTTCTGCGAAGGACTTTATCAGGTGCAGGATTTAAGTTCTATGCAGGTAGCATTATGGTCAGAAGTGAAAGAAGGAGACCAGGTACTGGATGTATGTGCCGCACCGGGTGGAAAATCCATACATATCGCAGAACTTCTGAACGGAACCGGCCATGTGGAAGCAAGAGATTTGACTGAATATAAAGTCGATCTGCTCCGGGACAACATCGAAAGAAGCGGCCTTACCAATATTGAGGCAGTATGCCAGGATGCAACCGTGTATGATCCGGATAAGAAAAAGAGTGCGGATATTGTAATCGCAGATCTTCCGTGTTCCGGACTTGGTGTACTTGGAAAGAAACCGGATCTGCGTTATAAGATGAATGAAAAGACGGAAGCTGACTTGGTGGAATTACAGAGGAAGATCCTGTCGGTGGTAAAGGATTATGTAAAACCGGACGGGAAGCTTCTGTATAGTACCTGTACCATACACAGAGAAGAGAATGAGGGGAATGTAGAATGGTTCCTGAAAGAATATCCGGAATTTGAACTGGTGAAAGACAAACAGATGATTCCGGGTAAAGATGCAGGAGATGGATTCTACATAGCAATAATAAAAAGGGTGAACCATGAGTAAGAAAGATATATGTTCCTATAATTATGATGAATTAAAAGAAGAGATGCTTGTAATCGGAGAGAAGGCATTCCGGAGCAAACAGATCTATGAATGGCTTCATGTAAAGCTGGCAGATGATTTTGATGAAATGACGAATCTGTCAAAAGCCTTACGTGAGAAACTGAAAAAAAATTATGAGATCCGCAAAGTGAAGATGATCGATCATCAGATATCAAAAGTAGACCCGACGGAGAAGTTCTTATTCGAACTGGAAGACGGTAATATGGTAGAAAGCGTTCTGATGAAATATAATTACGGCAATTCCGTATGTATCTCTTCACAGGCGGGCTGCCGTATGGGGTGCAGATTCTGTGCTTCAACGATCGGTGGACTGGTAAGAAGCCTGGAGCCGTCTGAGATGTTAAGGCAGATCTATCACATCCAGAAGATTACCGGAGAACGTGTTTCGAATGTTGTTGTGATGGGAACCGGAGAACCGCTCGATAATTATGATAATTTTGTAAAGTTTATCCATATGTTGAGTGATGAGCACGGACTGAATATCAGTCAGAGAAATATTACGGCGTCTACCTGTGGAATCGTTCCGAATATGAGACGGCTTGCGGAGGAAGGACTTCAGATCACACTGGCACTTTCACTTCACGGTTCCAGTCAGGAAAAACGTAAGAAACTGATGCCGGTAGCGAATAAATACGATCTGTCGGAAGTACTGGATGCCTGCGATTATTATTTTGACAAGACAGGAAGAAGGATTACTTTCGAGTACAGTCTGGTAGCCGGAGTGAATGACCAGCCGGACGATATCCGGGAACTTACGGCGATTTTAAAAGGGCGAAATTGCCATCTTAATCTGATTCCGGTGAACCCGATCAAGGAAAGAGATTTTAAAAAGCCGGACCGCAAAAATGCCCTGGAATTTAAAAATAAACTTGAAAAAAACGGAATTAATGTTACTATAAGAAGGGAAAGAGGCTCTGATATTGACGGAGCCTGTGGACAGCTGCGTCGCAGACACGCAGCCAAAAGCGAGGGAGAGACAGATGAAAATTTATGCAATGACTGATGTAGGAAGAAGACGTGAGGTCAATCAGGACTATGTATATGTGACAGACAGACCGATTGGACCATTTCCAAATCTCCTTACGGTCGCCGACGGAATGGGCGGACATAAGGCGGGAGATTTCGCGTCCAGTTATACGGTAAATGTATTAAAAGATGAACTGAAGAAGACACCGATGGATAAACCCGAGGAGATTCTAAGGAGCGTAGTCAGTATTGCAAATCATAAATTAATCGAGGCAGCTTCAAGAGATATAAAACTGGAAGGTATGGGAACGACACTGGTAGCGGCAACTGTTGTTGGCAATACATTGTACTTTGCCAATGTGGGAGACAGTAGACTTTACCTGATCAACGATAAGATCCGTCAGCTTTCCAAAGATCACTCGCTGGTAGAAGAGATGGTAAGACTTGGTGGAATCAAAGCAGAAGAAGCAAGAAACCATCCGGATAAGAACATCATTACACGGGCAATTGGTGTAAAAGAAGATGTGGAACCGGACATTTATGAATATCGTCTGAAAAAGGGTGATATGATATTGATGTGTACAGATGGCCTCAGTAATATGGTAGAGGATGAAGACATGTTCAATATTGTCAAAGGTTCCAGAGACGTAGTGGAAGCTGTTCAGATGTTGATAGAAAAAGCAAATAGCAATGGCGGGAGAGATAATATAGGGGTTATCGTAGCAGAGCCACTTGCTGATGAGGTGAGTGTATGGTAAAAGATGGAATCGTACTAGGCAAGAGATATGCTGTACTTAGTAAGATCGGTGCCGGCGGAATGGCAGATGTCTATAAAGGCCGGGATCAGATGCTGAACCGATATGTAGCGATTAAGGTATTAAAGAAACAGTATAAAGAGGATGAAAATTTCGTGAGAAAATTTCGTTCGGAGGCACAGGCAGCAGCCGGACTGATACATCCGAATATTGTAAATGTATATGATGTAGGGGAGGACCGTGGCCTTAACTATATGGTTATGGAACTCGTAGAAGGAATTACATTAAAAGAATATATAGAGAGAAAGGGAAGACTTTCTCATAAAGAGACGATCAGTATTGCGATTCAGATGTGCAGCGGTATCGGCGCAGCACATGCATCGGGAATTATCCATCGCGATATCAAACCACAGAATATTATTATTTCCAAGGACGGAAAGGTAAAAGTTACGGATTTTGGAATTGCGAAGGCCATAACGTCCAATACGGTAAGTACGAATGCGATGGGATCGGTTCATTATACGTCGCCGGAGCAGGCAAGAGGCGGATTCAGTGATCAGAGAAGTGATATCTATTCAATTGGTATAACTTTATTCGAAATGGTAACCGGTCAGGTTCCATTTGACGGGGAGACAACGGTAGAAGTTGCAATGAAGCATCTGCAGCAGGAGATTACACCGCCGTCAGAACTTGTACCGGATATTCCGTACAGTCTGGAGCAGATCATTCTGAAATGTACGCAGAAAAGTTCAGAGAGAAGATATGAAAGTACAGGGGCTCTGATTCAGGATCTGAAGCATTCACTGGTCGATCCGGATGGGGATTTTGTAGTGATCCCTCCAATCGGTGGTATGACAGATACCGTTATCATGACAGACAAAGATCTGGATGATATCCGGAATGGAAGTGATGATGAAGAGTATGATACAGAAGAATATGATACAGATACCATGTATGGAAATGATGACAACGACGAAGATTATGAGAATTATGAAAGTGGCAGAGGGGCAGATGAAGTCAATCCGCATATGCATAAGATCATGAAGATACTTACAATCGTAGTTGTGGCGATCATCGTGCTGATCCTTGTATTTACTGTTGGTAAGGCGGCAGGCGTATTCAAATCATTTGGTGGAATTACAACTCAGGACGAGGAAGATAAATCGGGCAAGGTCACAGTACCGGATGTCCGTGGTATGTCTGAAGAGAATGCAAAGGCACTGCTGAATAAAAAAGGACTCGGAATTCAGGTTGTGACAAGAAAAGAGTCTAAGAAGTATAAGGCAGGAAAGATCTCAAAACAGACACCGGAAGCCGGAGAAAAGGTATCAAAACATACCAAGATTGAAGTAGTTGTAAGTTCAGGACTGGTTGGAAGCAAAAAGGCAATACCGGATGTCAGTGGTATGAGTGAGACAGAGGCACAGAATGATCTTGAGGAGGCAGGATTTAAAGTAACTTCAAGTTTCCAGTATGATGACAGTGTTGAAAGTGGAAAAGTAATCAGTACAACACCGGAAGCCGGTACAAAAGCTGAGAAAGGTTCGACGGTTACGATGCTGGTAAGTCAGGGAAGCAATAAGAAGACAGTGCCGGATGTAAGAGGTATGGCAGATGCAACTGCACAGAGTACAATCAAGAGTTACGGATTTAATGTAGGAACTGTAACTTATGATTACAGCGACAGTGTAGAAAAAGGAATGGTCATCAGTCAGACAGTAGAACCTGGAACAAAGGCTTCTGCAGGAACGAGTATTTCTATTACCGTAAGTAACGGACCGAAACCGGAGGAAAAGATAGAAGTACAGAGTTTTGTCGGTCAACAGGAATCAGCACTGAAGAGCTGGGCATCGTCAAAAGGACTTTATACCAATATATCTGATTCACAATACAGTGACAGTTATGCAAAAGGATGTATTATTTCCATGACTCCTTCTTCAGGAACAGTTTCCAAAGGAGGAACAATCAGTTATGTGATCAGTCTTGGATCAAAATCACAAGATAGTAATAACACTGGAAATAATGGTGACAATTCCGGAAATTCAGGAAATAACGGCCAGAATTCCGGTGATGGAAATAACGGTGGTAATCAGTAAAAAGATATGCAGGGAAAAATTATAAAAGGAATTGCCGGATTCTACTACGTTCATGTAGTAGAATTCGGTGTTTATGAATGTAAAGCAAAAGGGGTATTTCGTAAAGAAAAGATAAAACCTCTGGTCGGAGATAATGTAGAGATAGAGGTTCTGGATGAATCCGAGAAGAAAGGCAATATCGTAAAAATCTTGCCTCGTCAGAATGAATTGATACGTCCGGCAGTGGCTAACATCGATCAGGCATTGGTGGTTTTTGCGATCACAAAACCGAATCCGCATTTTAATCTATTGGACAGATTCCTGGTCATGATGGAAAGCAAAGAAATTCCGGTGGTTTTATGCTTCAATAAAGAAGATATTGCAACAGATCCTCAGATAAAAGAACTGGAAGAAATCTACGAAACATGTGGCTATCCAATGGTATTCGTAAGTGCAAAAGAAGAACGGGGAATTGAAAAAATACGTGAATTGCTAAAAGGAAAGACGACGGCAATTGCAGGCCCGTCAGGGGTGGGAAAATCCTCGATCATCAATATTCTGCAGCCGGACGCCGAGATGGAGACCGGTGCGATCAGCACAAAGATTGAGCGTGGCAAACATACGACACGACATTCGGAACTATTCGCGATCGATGAGGATTCTTATATCATGGATACACCCGGATTCAGCTCATTGTACGTTAATGATTATGAAAAAGAAGAATTGAAATATTTATTTCCGGAATTCCGGGAATATGAAGGAATGTGTCGGTTTAATGGATGTGATCATGTGCATGAGCCGGGATGCGCAGTAAAAGAAGCTTTGGAAGAAGGAAAGATTCATAAGATCCGTTATCAGAATTATATAGAAATGTATGAGGAATTGAAGAATAAGAGGAGGTACTGATGATGAACTATGTATTAGCACCGTCAATACTGGCGGCGGATTTCAAAGTTTTGGGTCAGGAAATGAAAAAGACTGAGGAAAATGGAGCGGAATATATTCATTTTGATGTCATGGATGGAATGTTTGTACCAAGCATTTCATTCGGTATGCCGGTTATGGCATCGATTCATGATGCTACAGAGCAATTCATGGATGCACATCTGATGATTCAGGAACCAATCCGTTATGTAGAGGCATTTCAGAAGGCGGGAGCAGATCTTTTAACAGTACATCTGGAAGCGTGTGAAGATGTAAAAGCTACATTGGATAAAATCCATGAATATGGAATGAAAGCAGGAATTTCTATCAATCCAGAGACAGATGTAAAAGAACTTATGCCATATCTGGAAGATGCAGATATGATTCTGGTGATGAGTGTACATCCGGGGTTTGGCGGACAGAAATTTATTCCGGAAACGTTGGAAAAGATCCGGGCAGTGCGGAATATGCTAAATAAAAAGAACCTGGATACAGATATTCAGGTAGATGGCGGCATTTATGTTGAGAATGTAAGAGAAGTTCTGGACGCAGGAGCGAATATAATTGTTGCCGGCTCCGCTGTATTCAGAGGGGATGCCGGAGAAAATACTGCAAAAT
>ERZ1026882.1249-NODE-1249-length-11101-cov-6.483252_pt1 | contig 11101 bp, 5 predicted proteins | sample MGYA00380171_ERZ1026882 | MGnify/ENA primary metagenome ERZ1026882 (study PRJEB33269, sample SAMEA4719807) | human gut metagenome | biome: human-associated habitat; feature: organic feature; material: feces | place: Cameroon | collected 2013-10 ...
ATAATAATGGAACTTCTACTTCAAATAATAATTCAGCAAGAATTAAAGAACTTCAAACATTTATCGGTACAAAATCAAAACTTGTTCAAAACAATGGCAAAACAATCTATTCATTGCAAAGAAGTTCTAACAAAACTTTGAAGAAAATGAAAAAGACAAATGCAACTTACGTAAAAACAAACAAACGTAATATGAAAAATGTTGCATCAACTCAAACAAAAGCCGCAAAAGTTGCTCAAACAGCTCAAAAATTTGAACAAATTGCTGCAATGGTATCTCAATTAGGTCAAACAGTAAATTTGGCGGGTCAAGGTCTTGTTGCTCTTGGTTCTGCAACCGCAATGCCTTGGGGTGCCGCTTTGATTGCAGCCGGACAAGTTATGCAAAAAGTTGGTAATGTTGTTGAAATGGTTGGTAATTATGGTCAAACAGCTGCCAACATTACAAAAGGTGCGGCAATGGCTGCTGACGGGAATTTAGCAGGAGCTATGCAAGCATTTGGCAGTGCTGCTGCAACAGGTGCTGCGGCTGTTAAACAAACAAAAGACCTAAAAGGTACATTTGGGCAAATAGACAACCAAGCTAAAGAAGCTACTAAAAAAGCTGCAGCAAATCGAGTTGCAAAAGAACAAGTTAAAGGAATGTCAAAAGAAGAACTTGGTGGCTTGAGCAAAAAACAAATGAGAAAATCTATCAGCTCTCAACTTCAAGCAAATGGTGATTTTGATAAAGATTTGGCAGGCAAATGGTCTAAAAAACAATTTGAAAGTTATAAAAATGCGATGAGTAAAACTAATGCAAACGGTCAAACTTTTGCAAGTGCGGCCGCTAACAATGCTAAAAGCACTTATGCTACAAATACAATGGCAAAACTTAAAGAAGCTGGACTTGATGGAAAATATAAAGTAACAAGTGACGGAAAAATAACTGATAAAGTTTCTGGAAAAAAAGTTACTCTTTCTGAAATTAAGAGTGCAAGTAAAAAAGATGCAAGAGGTATTAAAAGAGCAATGAATAGTGGTGCTTCTTCAACAGTTTCAGGCTTCCAAAACGTCGCAAAAGAAGCAGCAAAAACAAAATCATCTCAAAAATTCGATTTTGCTAAATTATCTCAAACTCTAATGGCAACAGGTGCAATGATTTTGGCAACAAACTCAAATAATACTCAAAGAAAAGGTTATGCACCTCAATGGGATTTGGCAAACGATTCCCGTTTCCAAAAAATTTATCGTTCAAATAGAGCTCACAGAGCAACAGTTGCGTAAGGGCAAGCAGGTAAGAGATTTAGATGCAAAGAGGCAAAGATGCGTAGACGCCAAGTCTGTTTCGTTAAGTTACTATGTTACTAAGGCACTAGGGCACTAAGTCATTTCGGTTAAAATATTATCGTCATTCTGAAAGCTTAGAAAATTATTTTGAACGATTAGTGAAAAATAAATTTTCTTGCTATTCAGAATCTATTATGATGAAGAGTAATGTAAATCAGGTAATACAAAAACAAAAAAATCAAGCACCTTTCTCAAATGGAAAAGGTGCTTGTGATTAATCTAAATATTTTATCAACATCTAGTTTGCAAATGAAATATTGTTTAAGTTATTTCCCCTTTGCCCCATTGCTGTTTGTTCTTCCAACAACATATTCATATATAGAAGTTTATTTGCTGTCATCTGGTCTAGGTTGATAAACTCAGCCCCAGCACGAACATCACTTGCAGAAACAACTTTTACGTCTGCATTAATGTTCAAATTGCCGTAAGAGATATTTACCGGAACAACATCACCGACTTTAAGATCATTGTGGTGTTTTACCGCAATACCACCTCTTGAAATATCAAGTAATGAGTCGATTTGGGTGTTTTCTGCAAGAGAAACAGGGTTTCTGTTATCTTGTGCCGGGAATCTCATATATTGACGTTTGTCGATTGAGTTTACATTGTATTCAACAACACGTTGTTTGTATGTATCTTTGTAGCCAACATTGTTTTGTCTGTTAGGTTGCTCAGGTGTTGGAGTTGGTGTCGGATTATCATTATCGTCATCTGAGTCACTATCAGAATCTATGTCCGTATCGGTATCAACATCAGTGTCTGTATCACTATCACTGTCGGAATCTGAGTCGCTATCCGTATCAGTATCAGAGTCAGAATCCGCGTCCGTATCAGTGTCATTGTCTGTGTCAACATCGGTATCTGTATCAATATCTGAGTCTATGTCGCTATCGCTGTCATTATCGTTGTCATTGTCCGAATCAGAGTCCGTATCAGTATCTGTGTCGGTATCTGTATCTACGTCAGTATCCGTATCCGTGTCAGCATCTGTATCAGTGTCTGTGTCAGAATCTGCGTCAGTATCTATATCGGTATCCGTATCGTTGTCTGTGTCAACATCTGTATCAGTATCAGTGTCGATATCGGTATCTGTGTCTGTGTCAGTATCTATGTCCGTATCTGTATCGGTATCCATATCAGTATCGATGTCTGTATCCGTGTCAGTGTCTGTATCAATATCTGTATCAGTATCGTTATCAGTGTCTATCGGTTCATCTTCTTTTTTAGGAACTACTAAGTTATCGTCGTCTTCCTCTGTTCCTTTTTTACTAGGATCAAGCACGCCATCATAATCAGGATCATCTCCTTGTCCGCTTCCACCATAATAGTAATTTCTGTCTTTTGGATCTTGACCGATAGCTTTTACATCATCAGGTCTAACTGCTTTCGCTCTGATAGAAACAGGAGTTTCAGGGTTAATTGCATTTGTAAGCGGATTAGTTGTTGCATCTTCTGTCAATACAGATTTGCCGTCAGGTCTGTGTTTACCCATATTGAAGTAGTAACCGCCAGCATAAGCGTTATCTGCAACAAGAGTCAAATCTTGTTCGTGAGCCGGTCTGCCTTCGCCTTTGCCTGCGAAAGTACCGTTTTTAACTACGATTGTTGAGTCTGCTGCGTGTCTGTATTCAGGTGCTTCGTTTGGATCTTTGTAGCTTCCCAAATCAAGAGCTGTAAGTTTTGCTTTTTCAAGTTTAACGCCGTTTGGTCCATAGTAATCTTGCGGGTAAGTTGGAACTTCGCCTAAATGCTCAATGTACATGTTTTTGCCACGAGTTGTAATATTTACTTTCTTGGCAGTTGTTTCTCTGATATATACATCACCAGAAAATTCAGCGTTTACGTCACCTGTTTTTGAAATAATCGCACAAGCGTTAGTGTCAAGTTTTGTTCCGTCGGCTTTATCCAAACCTTTAACGTTGATATTGCCGATTGCCAACATATCAACGCCTTCTTTTGGCTTGTTAATATCTGTAACTACGTGCGGTTTTGTTGCGTCGTCGCCATAGAAAATGTTTTCAACTCCGTTTTGTCTGAAAGTTAAAGCTTTATTTTTAGCTCCGATATTGCCGCTTGAAATTATTGAAATTCCTGTACCTTCAACATTCGGATTTTTAGAATTTCTTGAAGCGTTCAAAATATCATAAGGTTTTGCACCTTTTACAGTACCGTCTGCAAGCAAAATCACTCTGCCATCAGATTTGATTTGATTAACATTCATGTTTTTGTTTAAACTTGCCATATTCACAAGTGACGAGTTTGAACCTTTTGTGCTAATTGCTTTGATTCTGCCATCAACTGCAACATTTACAGATTTCGTTAAATCTCTTTGGTCAACTCCAATTCCGGTACAAACTCCACCATCACAAGGTCCAATATTTTTACCTACTGAGCCGTTTTTTACATCAATATTTAAGTTTTTTGATGTATTAATCAAAGTTTCTTTAGTGCCGTAGTTTAATAAATTACCGTTTTGGATATCAATATTTACGTTGCCTTTCGAGTTCAAATAATTGCTTCCTGTGTTGTAGCCAAGAACAACATTTGAATTTTTGTTATTTATATTAATTCCGTTTGCGTCAACATGACCTCGAACATTTACGCCTTTAACTCCTGAGTTTGTGATGTTTGCGGAATGGGTTGAGTTTGTAAGTTTTCCACCGTTTTCAATTGTCACGCCGTTAGCACCGGTATTGTTTACTGTTAAAAGTCCGCCTTTATTGCTCAACAAGCCTGTTGATGCGACCAAAACTCCATTACCTGTGTTGTTTACAAGGAGTTGACCGCCTTGGTTTTTAACAGAGCCGGAAACATTAACAGCACCTTTTTGATTTATTAAAATTGTGTCACCGTTGGCATTTGCTGTTTTGCCGGATATTTGAATACCTTTTGAGCCTGTATTTGTAATTTGAACACTTCCAGTGCCAAAGTTTTTCATATTTCCTGCAACTTTTGTTCCGCCATTTGCGCCATAAGATGTTACTAAAATACTTCCGCTGTTGTTTTTGTATGAATTAGAAGCTAAGTTGTCAGTGTTTACGAGCTTGTTAAACAAAGCTTCTGCTTGTGCGTTTGAAGTTATTTTTGTCGCGTCTTTAACACCTGCCATTACAAGTCCTGTGTTAGAAACATTCACGTCAGCTGCGTTGATATCAACAAAATTACGAGCTAAAACTTTACCGTCGATTGTCACGCTGCCTGTTCCCGGTGCGCTCAATCTTGATTTGTAATCTTTTATCAATGTTGGGTTCGCGACATCACTTTTATATTTTTCGTAAGCTGAAACGTCAGGTGTCATAATAGATAAAGAACCTACATTTAATACGCCACTTTGACCAACAACCATGCCGTTTGGAGAAACAAACACAGCATGACCGCCGTTAAAATCTCCTGCTTTATTTACGGTATTTACAATACCTTGAATATTAATTTGGTTATCAACCATGTTTACAAATGTAGATAAATCCCTGCCTTGCAAGTGATAAATCAAGTTTGCGACATCGCCTTCGCTCAAATTAAAATCTTTATATTTTCTAAACCCAATATCTCCGTTCATTGCTGTCGGCGTAATATTATAAATCCCATTATTGCCTGTTGTTCCTGATATTTGGGTTGCTAAAACCTGCAAACAAAAAGACTGCTGTAAAAAGAAACAAAATGTTAGTGCAGATGCTACTGCCTTTCTTTTTTCGGCTTTTATCTTAATCATGCTTGTTTTTCCTTTCAAAAATTTCCCTAATTATTATTTTTTTATATATTAAATTCGACTAGCAGTACAATTTTACCAAGAGGGTATTTGATTTTCCATTTTTTATTACAATTGCTTAATAAATTTGCACACAAATCTACTTTCTCATATACAAAATCTGAGAAAATTTTTTCTTGCTATATTATTAACAAATATTAACGCTCTACTGCTCTTTGCGTTTCATAATTGTGTTTGTCAACGTGAAATAACAAATATAGAACACAAACATCAAACTCAACATTTCAAACAGAGCTGGAAGGTGCGTAAATTTGCTGAACACAAAGTAAAGCGCAACAAATGGAACAAAAGATATTGCCATTCTTGACATAATCAATCTCGGGAAAATTAATCTAAGCCCCGGAAGAACAATGATTACGCTCAATAAGAAGTACAAGAAATTTGCTCCCAAAGTTGCGATACCAACGCCAACCAAGCCCATACGAGGGATTAATAAAATATTCAATGCAATATTGGCAATCCCTGAAATTAGCTTAATGATAAATTCAATATGAGTTTTATTCGCAAGGTGGTATTGTAAAGTTGTATAGTCAGTCAATGCCATGAAAAATGTCCCGAAAGCGAAGTATGGTACAAGTTTAAAGGCAATTAAAAACTTGTCATTTGATGACATCATTTGCACATAATCTGTTGCATAAAGAGAAATTACAATGATTACAGGCAAAGCAACCATGACATAATAACCGGTAAACCTTGATATCAATGGTCTGACATCGATTTTTTCTTCGTACATGTTGATAATTCTAGGAATTGCAGCCACTGTTATTATTGAAAAAATGGTCATTAATAATGGCAAGGTCAAACCATAAGCTACGCCGACAATTCCGACTTGTGAAAACCCGTGGATACTGTTCATGATGAATTTGTTACTTTGATTGATAATCCAAGCACTAAGCGATGTTGCCGCAATTGGAACACCATATTTCATAATTGGTAAAACAGAATTCCATTCGATTTTTTGCAATTTAAACCAAGATAAAATATTGCTTTGGTAAATCAAAAGTAAGTCTATTAAAGATATCGAAACTCCCATACCGAGAAGCAAAGCAACAGCTCCGAGGTGGAAGAATTTTACAAAAAATATTGATAATAAAATTGTCAAAAACTGGTTTACGATTGTTGAAAGAGTGAATGAAACCGCCTTCAACTGAGCCCTCAAAAGTTGGAACAGCAAGGCTCTTATTGCAACAGGGATAATTAATACTAAAATTGCGAAAAAGTATTTTACCGGAATATGGAAGAATGAATAGAAATTATGCCTGAATGTGAATGACAAAACGAACATTAAAAACAGGTTTGTCATAAGCATAGTTACAAGTGTTGTCAAGTATTTCGGCATGTCCTGAGTCATTTGGTGGTGTTTGAAAAATCTCAATCCTGAAAGCCCGACCCAGTCAGAAAAGATGATGCATAAGAACGACAAGACCGCAATAGACAAAGAATACAGTCCATATTGATCCGGTGACAACAAGCTTGTGTAAACTGGAACGATTAGCGCATTCCCAATCATACCCACGATTTTTGACGGTGAGTATTTTAGCATATCTCTAAAAATTTCTTTTAACTGTTCTCTTTCAACTTCTCTGTTTTCTATAAATTCCATGCTTATCCTTTATTTATTATCGTTTTTTGGGTGTCGGGATAGCAATCCCAACCTACATTGCAGTGTTATTCAACAATTTCTCCGAACAAATCATAGTCATCTGCTCGATTAATTTTTACGTTCACAATATCCCCCGGAACTATTGCATCGTGGGAGTTTGCGTAAACCATTCCATCGATTTCCGGTGCGTCATATTGAGAACGCATCAAAACAAGTCCGTCGTCTGTAAAGCCTTCTACAATGCAAGGAAGAGTTTTTCCGACGTAGCCTTCGTTGACTTCGCGAGAAATCTTTTTTTGCAAAGTCATCAATTTTTTGTGACGTTGCTTTTTGATTTTTGCCGGAACTTGATTTTCCATTGAGTAAGAAACCGTATTTTTTTCACGAGAGTATTCAAACACTCCCATTTTTTCAAATCTTGTACGTTTTACAAACTCATAAAGTTCGTTAAATTGTTCATCAGTTTCTCCCGGATAGCCAACGATAAATGCTGTTCTGATAGCGACATTTGGAATTCTGTTACGAATTTTCTTAACCAAAATATCGTAGTCCATAACAGGTCTTCTCATAGCTTTTAGAATATCTTGATTATAGTGTTGTAATGGTAAATCAATATATTTTACAACTTTGTCAAGTCTTGCAATCGCGTCGATAAGTTCGTCTGTAACCTGAGTCGGATATGCGTACAAAATTCTAATCCAGCCTAAACCTTCGATTTTATTTAATTCTTCCAAAAGCTGTGGCAGAGCTGGTTTGCCATACAAATCTATTCCATAACTTGTTGTATCTTGTGCAATCAAAACGATTTCTGTAACGCCTTTTTGGACAAGTGAATTTGCTTCTTCAAGAATATTTTCAATAGTTCTGGAATGGTATTCCCCTCTGAGTTGCGGAATAATACAATATCCGCAATGGTAATTACAACCGTCTGCAATTTTTATATAAGAGCTTGAACCTACGGTAATCTGTTGTCGTTCAATATTTTCAGGATAAATATATTCAGGTTTTTCAGAAACGTGTTCGATATAATCTTTTTTATCGCCCGCAATTTTATCAATTACTTCAACAATCTCTTTTATGTCGGAAGTCCCTATCATTCCTGAAATTTCAGGTATCGCTTTTTTAAGTTCTCCCTTATATTTTTGAGCAAGACAGCCTGTTGCAACAACTTTTTTGCCATCTTGAATCATTTGTAAAATCGCTTGTACAGACTCTTTTTCTGCATCATGAATAAATGAACAAGTATTCACGATTACGATGTCAGCCTCGTTTTCGTCCAGAGTGACTTGGTGCCCCTTTTGAGCCAAAAGCCCAAGCATAAGTTCTGAATCAACTAGGTTTTTTGCACAACCGTGGTTTAATAATGCTATTTTCATATTTTACCTCTTTTAAAATAACTTTAGCATGAATATAATTTTTTGTAATCACTTGCTTGGACAATTTGTTTTGAAGTGGCTAGGCAGCAAAGAAGTGAAGCGGCTAAGTCTGTTTCGGACGATACCCTATATACAATTTGCTTAACTTTGTTGTAAAATCAGATTATGATAAATTTTGATTCTTTAAGTTTGAAAAAATGGGTTGACGAAAACTCTGAATTTTTGACGAATGCTCGAATTCAAAAAATTCAGCAACCGACACGTCGTGATTTTGTGTTTTCAATTCGTTCAAAAGGCGAAACCCGAAAATTATATATAAATATAAATCCGCAGTACTATCACGTTTGTTTTATGGACAAAGCAAATGAGGCAAAGCGATTAATTGAAATCCCGCAAAAACCGCCGATGTTTTGTATGCTACTTCGTAAATACCTTGAAAATTCGGTGATAGCACGAGTAAATCAACCTCAATATGAGAGAATTTTGGAGTTTTATATTGAAACATATAATGAACTTTCTGAAAAAATTTATTTATGTCTTGCGATTGAGCTTATGGGAAAATATTCTAACGTAATTCTTTATAACTACGATACCAATATGATTTTAGGCTGTGCACATAATGTCGGAGCAGAAAAAAGTCGTGAGCGTGAGATGGCAGGAGGTTTGCCCTACGTATACCCGTCAGGACGCCCGACAGATTGGTATGCCTCAAAAAATTCTCTTGCAAATTCTTCTTGCGAAAGTATTAATGAAGTGATTGACGATTATTATGCTGAGTGCGTTTATCAGGACAAGTTTGCAAAATTGAAAGAGAATTTACGTCAAATTGTTAATACAAAATTGAAAAAGGACAAAAATTCGCTTGCAAAAATGTCAAAACAGTTGACAACTGATGAAAAAATGAATAAATACAGACTATATGGCGATTTGATTATGGCGAATTTGTATGCACTGTCAGATTATTCAAAGGTTGCGGAAGTTTTTGATTATGAAAATAATAAGCAGATTAAAATAGAATTGGATTCAACAAAAACCTTGAAAGATAACGCAAACAGATTTTATAAGCTTTATAACAAGGCAAAAACTGCATCAATAAAGCTTTCAGAGCTTATTTTAGAACTTGAACAGAATATAAATTATTCTGAGCAAATTTTGTATTCGATTGATATTGCCGATTCAATTTCTGATTTGGAAGAAATTAAGATTGAAGTTTCCCCGAAAGAAAAGCCTAAAAAAGTTGAGAAAAATTCGCTTATGGAGCTTGAAATTGAGGGTTGTAAGGTTTTTGTCGGGCGGAATAACAGGCAAAATGATTATATTGTGTCAAAGCTTTCGAAAGACGAAGACTTTTGGTTTCACACGAGAGATTGCGCAGGCTCTCATATTCTCTTGAGATGTGAAAACCCGTCTGATAAGTTGATTTTTGAGTGTGCAAAACTTGCGAAAAAATATTCCAAAGGTTCACAATCCTCGAAAGTTGGAGTGATTTATACAAAAAGAAAATTCTTGAAAAAGCCACCGGCAGCTAATTTGGGCTATGTAACTTACAAAAACGAAAAAGAAATTATAGTAGATTAGTTATGGATAAAAATTTTGACGAAAAATCAAAAGAAATAGATAATATTGCTATGGCACGAAAAAATGTTATAGCATTAGTTGATTGTGACTCGTTTTTTGTATCTTGCGAACAGTCTGTAAAGCCGGAACTGAAAGGAAAACCGGTTTGCGTGATGTCCGGACGTGGGCAATGTGTAATTTCCCGTTCCAAAGAGGCAAAAAAACTTGGTATTCGTATGGGTATGCCGTATTTTCAAATTGAAGGACAAATGAAAAAAGCGACGTATATCAACGCAAACCACGACTTGTATTGTGAAATCTCGAAAAAGGTAATGGAAGTTTTGCACACATTTAGTCCTAATGTCGAGGTTTATTCAATTGATGAGGCTTTTGTTGAGTTGACCGGCATGGAGCGAATGTATAAAAAGAATTACTTTGAAATCGCACAAATGATTAGGGAAGAGGTGCTTAAACAAGTAGATATTCCTGTTTCTATCGGGGTGAGTTCGTCAAAATCTCTTGCAAAATTAGCGTCCGATAAGGCTAAAACAATGGGCGAAGGTGTGTTTTTAGTTAAAAACAGAGAGATTATTCCCTTGTTGCAAAAAACAAGCATAGATGAGATTTGGGGAATTGGAAAAAATCTTTCGTTATTGTTGCGAAAAAACGGAATTTTGACAGCGTATGAGCTAATTTGTCAAGACGATTTGTGGCTCGATAAACAGATTGGAATTCGTGGCTTAGAGATGAAGCATGAGCTTATGGGGGAGATGGTTTCACAGGTTTCTAATGAAGAAAAACTCCCAAAATCTATCCAAAAAACAAGTGCACTTGCAAAATTTTCATCGGACAAAACATATTTGAAAAATTCCCTAAACTATCATATCCACAGGGCTTGCGTAAAGTTGAGAAAAATTAATGCGAAATGTAAGTCTGTTAGCATTTTTTTGAGAACGAAGGATTTTAGAGTTTTTTGCGAAAAGAAAGTTTTGACTTGTGCAACTGATTTTGAGCTGGAAATTTCGGATATTGTGTTCAAACTTTTGGATAAATTGTATAATCCCAATATTCTGTATCGCAGTACCGGCGTGGTCTTAGAGAATTTTGTTCAAAATAATGAGGCGCAAATGTCATTATTTGCGGACACATCAGTTGATGAGAAAAAGGCAAAGTTATCTCAATGTTTTGACAGATTAGAAGCTCGTTTCGGGCGAGACATTATTCAGACCGGATTTGTGAAAAAAGATGTGTAAGGGGGAACTCTTGAAAAATTGTGAAAAAATGATAAAATAAACTCGTAAGAATAGTAAGTCAGGCATACGTTCGCGAACGACTGTGACCTCTCCCTAGGCGAGGCGGTTTCATCTATCCAATCGAACCCCTCACCCGAATTTTTAAATTCACTGTCGTTCATTAAGGAATTCTACCCTGTCTTGAATTTGCTCCACGCTCCCAGAGTTCCGCAAAAGCA
>ERZ1026882.1251-NODE-1251-length-11077-cov-18.709036_pt1 | contig 11077 bp, 7 predicted proteins | sample MGYA00380171_ERZ1026882 | MGnify/ENA primary metagenome ERZ1026882 (study PRJEB33269, sample SAMEA4719807) | human gut metagenome | biome: human-associated habitat; feature: organic feature; material: feces | place: Cameroon | collected 2013-10 ...
TTGTTCTCCATCGGTATGACTTCGCGTGGCGAGGTGAGCAAGGAGAAGGTGACGGCGGCTAGCGTGCAGGGCGTGCATTTGATTGTGAGAAACACGAAATCATGGAGCAACGCCGAGCTTAAGAAGCTCACCAAGATTGTGGCTTACGATGATTATACATCGGGAGCCGATGGCGGTGGTGGAACTGAGAATACGCCAGGTGGCGGTGATACTAGCCAGGGCGCTGGCGGGGAGACCAACAAGGACAACGGCGGAACATCGCAGGGCGGCGGTGGTACCAGTCAGGGCACTGGCGGAACTGACGGCGGCGACGACAACGTAAGTTTGTAAATCTTGCTTGATGCGGATTGCAAATCCGCAGAGCCCAAATAGGTTAGGACGTTTTTTAACGGCGGATTGCAAATCCGCCGAAACGCCTAACGGAATTAATCAATAATCACTAATCATTAATCACTAAAAAAACTGCGTATGAAGAAAGAAACTTGGAAAACTGTATTTCAGATAGTAATATCTATCTTGACCGCTATTGCCGCCTCTCTGGGCGTGACGAGCTGCATGTCGTAGAACTGCACAAGGAATCTTAGATTTTTTATCAATTACTTCTCAAAAAAAAGAGGGTGTGCCATAAGTTCATGACACATCCTCTTTTTTTATTTATTCCTTAATTCTTTATTTTTCTTCATCGGATTACGCTGAGTTATCGGAAGAGCATTCCTGCTGTACGGATTACGCACGGAATTGATACGGAATCAGCCTTAGCGGATGAACAGCAGCTCACGATACTTCGGCAGGGTCCAAAGCTCATCGGCAACAAGAAGCTCAAGCTTGTCAATCTGATAGCGGATTTCCTCCATCTTCGGAGCTACCGTGTCATGATAGGCTACTGCCTTCTCGCGCTCGCTCTCTATCTTGTTGGCTACCTTGCGGGCATCTACCAATGCCTCTACACCACGTTCTATTGCCTCGGTGCGCTCGGCTATCTCACGGATAATCTTCACGTTGCGGGCGGTCAGCTTCTTGCCTTCCTCGCCTCCGAAGATATGAATCATACCCTCTACGTTCTTTGCCAGACGGCTCTGATAGTGGGTAGCCACAGGGATGATGTGGTTCATGGTCAGGTCGCCCATCACACGAGCCTCAATCTGAATCTTCTTGGTATAGGTCTCCCACTTCACCTCGTTGCGCGCCTTCAACTCGCTCTCGCTCATCACGTTGGTCTTGGCAAACATCTCGATGCTCTCCTTGTCCAGATAACGGTCGAAGACTACCGGGCAGGATGCCTCGCAGTCCAAACCTCGCTTCTGAGCCTCTTCCTTCCACTCGTCAGAGTAGCCGTTGCCGTCGAAGCGGATAGGCTTGCAGGTCTTGATATCCTCTCTTACGATGTCGATGATTGCCGATGTCTGGTCCTCGCCCTTGGCAATCAGCGCATCCACACGAGCCTTGAAGTTCTCGAGCGCCTCTGCTACGGCAGCATTCAATACGATGAGCGAAGAAGCACAGTTTGCCTCAGAACCTACGGCACGGAACTCGAAGCGGTTGCCGGTGAAGGCGAAAGGCGAAGTACGGTTGCGGTCGGTATTGTCGATCATCAGCTCCGGAATCTCAGGGATATCCAGCTCCATTCCCTTCTTGCCAGCCAGGGCGAAGAGTTCCTCCTTATCTGCCTTCTCGATATGGTCGAGCAGATCGGTGAGCTGCTTGCCCAGGAATGAGGAGATGATGGCTGGAGGTGCCTCGTTGGCTCCCAGACGGTGGGCATTGGTTGCACTCATGATGGATGCCTTCAGCAGTCCGTTGTGCTTATATACACCCATCAGGGTCTCTACGATGAAGACCACGAAGCGGAGATTATCCTCTGGAGTCTTGCCTGCCGCATGGAGCAGCACACCGGTATCGGTGCAGAGGCTCCAGTTGTTGTGCTTGCCCGAACCGTTGACGCCAGCGAATGGCTTCTCGTGAAGCAGCACTCGGAAACCGTGCTTGTGAGCCACACGCTTCATCAGACTCATCAGGAGCATGTTGTGATCTACGGCGAGATTGCACTCCTCATAGATAGGTGCCAGCTCAAACTGGTTAGGAGCCACCTCGTTATGGCGGGTCTTGCAAGGGATGCCGAGCTCGAGAGCCTGGATTTCAAGATCCTTCATGAAAGCCTGCACACGCTCTGGGATGGTCCCGAAATAATGGTCGTCCATCTGCTGGTTCTTAGCCGAATCGTGGCCCATCAGGGTACGTCCGGTGAGCATCAGGTCGGGACGAGCCGAATAGAGGCTCTCATCTACCAGGAAGTACTCCTGCTCCCATCCGAGATTGGTCTGCACCTTCTTTACCTGAGGGTAGAAGTAGTGACACACCTCGGTAGCCGCCTCGCTCAGGGTATGGAGCGAGCGGAGCAATGGAGCCTTATAGTCCAGCGCCTCACCTGTATAAGATATAAAGATGGTAGGGATACAGAGGGTATCGTCGATGATGAACACAGGCGATGTAGGATCCCATGCAGAATAGCCGCGAGCCTCGAAGGTGTTACGGATACCGCCGTTAGGGAATGAGCTGGCATCCGGTTCCTGCTGCACCAGCAGCTTGCCGGAGAATTCCTCAATCATACCACCCTTACCATCGTGCTCCACGAAGGCATCGTGCTTCTCGGCAGTACCTTCTGTCAATGGCTGGAACCAGTGAGTATAATGTGTTACCCCGTTTTCCTCAGCCCAGAGCTTCATGCCGGCAGCCACGGCATCAGCGATGGAACGGTCCAGACGAGTACCGTTATCTATCACATCGATGAGTTTCTCATACACATCAGATGGCAGATACTTGTACATCTTCTGGCGGTTGAATACATACTTGGCGAAGTACTCCGAAGGGCGCACCTTGGGAGTCTCCACCTCTACAGGTCTTTTCTTAAAGGCCTCGGCTACAACCTCAAATCTCAAATTAGCCATTCTTCTTTTATTATTTTATAAGTTTGCGGGTGCAAAGTTACGAAATAATTGGCTAACTGCTACCATTCTGCCCATTTTTTTATGTATAATTCAAACTTTTCTTATTTTGATTACAGGATTCTGCCCACAATCTGCAACTTGAGCACAGGATAGAACTTCAGTTTATCCACGATATCGGCGATGTCGCCGCCATCTTCACCCATCGAATCATTGAGAGCCTTCCTCACATCTACCTCCTCGCCATTCTGATAGATCTTCAGCTTGCCCATATACTGGCAGCCGATTTCCCAGCGGAAACCCAGGCGGTTCTTAGGAACCACTCTGCCGAATCCCAGACCGAGATAAGGACGGAAGGAATTGCAGCGCAGGTCGGCATTGATATCGCCATTCTTGTCGAACTTGATATTATAATCTGAGAGATCTGCACCTACGTGTTTCAGAATCTCATCCTCATATTCAGGATATTTCTTGATAAACTGGGCAAGATCCTCGCTGTGACCGCTCAACTTGGCAATCTTGGCACCGCTAAAAGCGAAGCCTGCAGCCACGAAGAACTTGCTGTTGCCGCCGAAAGGATAGATATTCGCCTTGGCATGAAAGGCTGTACGGGAGAAATCAGCATCCACATCCACCTCAGAATTTGGAATCCTTACGGTCTGTCCCTGGACATTGATAGTGGCATCTGCCGTCAGGTTCATCTTATCGGATATCTTGAGCATCTTAGGCAGAATATCCACGCCTGCCTCCAGCTCCACGAAATTGGAGATAGGTGCCGCAACACCTATGCTGATACCTTCGGTACCCACACCTGCATTCAGACCCACATGATTGAATGCTGTTCTCTTGAACTGTGCAAAACCACTTGTTGCAAATACGAGGCACAAAATGGCCATCATCAAAATCTTTTTCTTCATTCTATTATTTTTTAAATAGTTAGTATTCACATCTCACATACGCTATTTCTTCTTGCTTACCTTCCACTCGAAGAGGTAGTCGATGCCTTTGATCTTTACCTTGACAAAGAGATCGGCAGCCTTGCGGTCGGAGGTATAGAGATAGCCCGAAACCACTTCGCCCGGATGGATGGTGGTGCGCTCCAGATAGCCCAGATCCTCAGGCATCTTGTCGGAATACTTCATGCGGTTGCCATCTTCCAGCTGCTGCATCCGGCAGATACGGGTCTGGAAATCCTTCAGCGTATTGGAGGTTCCGGCATCAAACACCTGCGCTCCGAGGTTAGCATTCACGTTGTTCTCACGTTCGGTCTGCACAATCGCCTTATTCTTAACCGAGCGCTTAGCCACCTTCTTCTTGAACTTGAAGATTTTCTTGTCATACTCATCAGCGCCCACCAGTTCGAAATCCTTGCGCTTGCCGCCCTTCATATCGTAGATTTCAATCTGAGAAGGGTCGATATCCACATTGATCATGCTCTTGTTGACGATGAAGACGCCGATTTCGCGATAATCGCCGATGTTCTCATCTACCATCGAATTGCTTACGCCCACGATGAGACCGTTCTTGTTGTAATAAGGCCATGCCACACCATTCTTATATTCGGTGAGGATTTCATCAGGCGAAGGGGTTTCCAGGATAGGCTGATGGTCGGTAAGCGAATACTTGGAATAGTTGCCATCGGCATCCACCACCACATAAAAGCCTTCAGGGATGTCGTTCTTGTAAGGAGTAAGGGTGCATACCCTGCCGTTCTCGGTGAAAGAGGCGCCTACCCCCATCTTCTTGCCCTGGTTCATGAAGAAATGCTCCTTCACGTTGCCGTTATTATAATAAGAGGTATATTCGCCCGAGAGCAGGCCAGACTGATAGGTCTTCTTCTGCTCTACCTGTCCATCCTTGAAATAGGTGGTAAAGGTGCCGGCAAACTGGCTCTTGGCATCATCCTTCTTGTCGAGGACCACAAAGCTGCCTTCGCCCTGCAGTTCGCCGCTCATATAGTAAGTGCGGAACTCCTTGGCTGCCGTAGAATCAGCAGGATAGAGCGCCAGGCGATAATAGTTGGCGAAAGCCTTGTTGGGGGTTACCTTCCAGCTCTTGTTGTAATAGAGGGTATCCAACCTATCCTGCAGAACGGGAGGAGCTGCGGGGATGATATTCTCCTGCGCTACAGGCTGTACCTCCTGCACCACAGGCTTCACCTCTTCCATCTGTGTCTTTGATTTCTTTATGCGTCCTACCTTCTGGGCTAGGGCTGTCTGTCCTCCGAAGAGGGCAATCATCACGATGATGACAGAATACTTTTTTCTCATCATACCTACTTATGTTTTAAATACTTAAAAATCTATCTATCAGTTTCTTTCTATAGAGCCTGCCCACCTTTACATAGTCGATTTCATCGAAAGGGGGATAGAAATGGCACACATTGTCAACCACCTCGATAAGGTAATTGATGTTGACGATGAACTTCTGGTTTACCTGCATGAAATGAGGGGCGAGCGCGAGCAGGTCGGTGCTCTTCACGCTGCGTTTCAGCCTGATAGGCTTTCTGTTGCCAGCTACCACCACCTCCCAGCATCTCACTTCGTGATTATACTGGAAGAGGCAGACATTCTCCTTATCCACCAGCCTGAAATCCACGGAGTTGGTATAGAAGAGCAGCTTGCCGTTAGCAACGGGTGCATTCTTCACGCCAGCCCCTACCACTCTCTCAGCCTCTTTCTCCAGGCGTCTGACGATGGTATCCAGCTCCTGCGGATTGATAGGCTTGAGCAGCACATCGAATGCCTGCTTGCGGAAGGCTGTCAGGATATATTCATCGTATGCCGTGTACATCACCACCTGGCAGCGGCGGTGCACGAATCCCGACAGCTTATCCAGGAAATCCAAGCCATTCACATCGGGCAACTGGACATCCAGGAAGAGCACATCGGGCTGGTACTTGTTTACCATCGCCAGGCCGTCAAGCCCACAGAGCGCGCATCCCAGCACCTCCATATCGTATTTCGTTTCCAATAAATCAGCCAAAGCCTTGCCTGAAGATTTATCGTCGTCTATGATTACAACTTTCATACACCTTATTATATTATTATATTCAAGTTTCGCAGGTCCTGCTACATCACGAAGCCATCGGGTATGCATACCTGCGCCAGGCATCCTGCCACGCTGCCATCTTCTGCCTTCCGGTTCTGCAGCGAGAAGGTCATCTTGTGGCGATTATGCTCATTCACCACTGCCAGGGTCTGGGTGATGATGCCCAGTCCGGTACGCTTCTTTCCCTTCTGGCGGATATCGAATCCCCTGCCGTTATCCAGCACGGAAACCTCGGTATAGCCCGGCTGCTTTCTGCCTACCTTTACCTGCAAGATTTTCCTTCCCTCCCAGCCTCTCAGCCCGTGAACCAGGGCATTCTCTACGAGAATCTGGACAAACATCGACGGGATATACGTATTCTCCACATCCACTTCGGGATCTATCTGCAGCGAGAAATCGAAATCATCGCCCATCAGGGGACTTTCCACCGCCAGATACTGCTTCACGAAACCGATCTCTGCGGCTAGCGATACTTTCGACTGGCAGGACAGGTCGAGGTTGCTGCGTATCAACCGGGCAAGCCCCATCAGTTCATCGGCTTCCGCCGTACCGGCATGCAGGATCTTGTTGTTGAGGACATTGAACACGAAATGAGGGGAGATTCGGTTTCTTGCTCCTTCCAGCTTCAGCTGCAGTACGCGATGCCTGCTCTCTTCGAGCCGCTTGCCGGATCGCATACTCTTGATGACGAAGAACATGCACAGCAGCAGAATCAGCAGCACTACAGCCAGGGCGATAGAGCGGGTCTGGTTCAACTGTGCCGTCTTGTGCTCAAGCACCAGGTCGTGATGCAGTTTCAGCGTATCCTGGGTAAAGCGGTCCATGATTTCAGAAGCTCTCATCTTGATTCTGTTGTGCTCCAGCGAATCATTCTTCAGCATATCCCTGCGCAGATTCTCGAATGCCATGCGGTAATCGCCCTTGGCGAGGTAATATCGCTGCAGATACTGATTGCGGATCTGGCGCAGGTTGAAGGCTACAAGATTGCTGAGATCCTTGCCGAACTGCTGCCTCTCGCTGTCCAGGATGCGGGTAACGGCCGCCATATCTCCCTTCTTCACCTCCTGACCGATATGAATCGTATTACAGTAATATACCGCCTCTCGATCGTGGTTGGCCACCATGAAAGGCTCGCTCTCGGCAAGATATTTCTCCGACTGGGCAATGCTGTCCAGATTGAGATACACATCTGCCATATTCAGCTTGCAGAGATACATGTCGAAGCAGTCACCCTTCTTGTGCTTCTCCAGCAACTGCTTCAGCTGCAGGAATTTGCGGAGCGACTGGGCATAGTCTTTCTTATAATAGTAGTAGTTGCCGTAATTGTTCAGGTAATACGCCTGCATAGCCAGCGACATCTGCGGGAGATGGTCTTCCGTCTGCTGATAGCACTGGAGCGACGCATCAAAATCATTGAGTTTCAGGTAGATGGTAGCCAGCCCCACATAGAGGGAGACATTCTCCTCCTTGGGCAACTGGAGGGAATCTACCAGAAAGAGCGCACGGCGATACCAGGAGGCAGCCTGCGGCAACTGATTCTTGAAAAGATAGGCATCACCCAGGTTGGCACAGATGCTCGGTGCCTGGTGCTGCACATCGCTACGCATGGAATAGGCATAGGCAGAGTGGTAGAGCGAAACCACCTCGTCTGCCTTGCGATGAAAATTATGATAGTTGATGCCCTGGCAGTTGTAGGTATAGGCAAGAAGTCCGTTGCGGCGCGGAGAATCGGGCTGACGAAGGGCGAAACGCAGGGTGCGGTCCACATAGCCTACCGTAGAATCGGGCGTTGCCGACTGGCAGAACCATCTTCCCTTCCTCGCATAATACTCATAAAACGTCAGGCTGTCTTTCGCCTGCTTCATACCTTTTTCTATTTCCGCCTTAGCCTTCGGCGACTGCGCATTGAGGAGTTCATCGAGCTGATGCAGTTTTTCGATACGCAGGTTATCAGCAGTTTCCTCTGCCGATTTCCGGCAGGAAACCAGGAGCATCAGCAGAGGCAAGAGAGGCAGGAGAACCTGCCAGAGGCAAAACTTATCATTTTTCATCATTTCTATTATTTTCTACAGGGAGGGAGTGTCATCAGTCACAGTCAATACGCCCTGAAGGGACAGAAGCTCCATACTCCACACGCCCTGAAAGGGCAGAAGCTCCATACTCCACACGCCCTGAAAGGGCAGAAGCTCCTAGCCCAGGGCAACACCCTGGGTTAAGATGGACGCAAGCCTGCCGCCCTGTAAGGGCAAAAGCTTTCAAGTACCAAGCTATTTATAAGGCTTTTGCCCTTACAGGGCGCCTTACTGACTGCTACTATACCCAGGGCGATGCCCTGGGCTAGGAGCTTTTGGGCTTTCAGCCCGTCCTCAGCAGTCATTATCTAGGCTTATGACACACCCTCTGAGTTTTCTACGAATTTACCTTGCAAATATAGGCAAATTAACGCAAACGAGCAAGCTTTTTGAACATTTTTTTCTTCTTAAAGCCATCAAACTTACATTTTGATATCAGATTGAAATGCTTGCGGGCTGTTACTCGGGTGCTGCGGATATCATCGTCATCATCCTGAAACATCTTTTCGAGCATATCCTCAGTAACACCATCCAATACCATCATGTAGATAGGGGCTTGCTCTTCAGCATTGGTCCAACAGGTCTTGCCTGTAATGCCTGAGGCTTTAGGGTTATATTCCAGCAAAACCAAGCCTTTCTTCTTTGCAGAATAGAAGTAAACAGACAAATATCCATCCTCATTGTCCTCGCCCAGATTGGTGAAGCCCTGCTTGGCTGCAGCATTCTTCAGCGTCTGATAGTCGCTGCTTCCGCCGTTATAAAAGATTTCACCACCCTTGCTGAATTTACCACATTCTGTAAACAATAACGCAAAAGGAGCCTTCGCTTCCAACTGTGGAGTGAAAGAAGGGAACCCTGCATCTACCGGCTTGATGGCGCTAAGAGACTTAGCAATGGCATAAAGCTGAAAACTCATATTCTTACCTATCAACTTAGCATTTTCATCACCTTCTTCTGCAGATTCCTGTTCATTGTCATCATCCGCATCACTATCATTAGAAGGCAACTTCGTATAGACACCATATCCCTCAAGCGAGAACACGAAATTGCTGCCATTTCTCTGTACAGTACACTTCATTTCCTTTTCCTGAGGAGAAACGAACAGATGCTTTGCTTTCGGATTTTCCACCCATGCCGATACACCATCCGTATAAGTAGTCTTCTCCTTATTATAATGAGGTACTGTGATATTCAGGTTTACAGCGGCAGTTTCATCAGACATCAGCATCAAGGTATCATCTACAACAATGACACCACTCAGAAGACTTGTATAGGTAGGTACAGACCATTCTGCATCACCCATGACATCGGAGTAGATATGAATCATATTGTCACCAGCAGATCCAGAACCTTTAATCTGGTGATATACACATATATCATCGTCAGTGATGATGATATCCTTGGCAACTTCTTCTCCTTTATAATTACGTGCATAAGCGGTAGCATTTCCCCTTACATCCTTCGGTATATAGATATAGAAATTTCCATCTTTATCAGTCTGGCATACTTGCGACTTATACTTATCAGTCTTCACCCATACCGAAGCACGAATACCAGTGCCCTGCTCATCCGTTACCTGACCATATACACGAACCATATGAGGCAGGATAATGTCCACTTGGTGTTTTACACCCGGAGAGATAGCCGATACTTTCGCAGTAGAGTTCTGACCGCTGCTACCATAGTAATGTGATTTCACGATTATATTGAACTTTGTATTTGCAGGAACTTTCTGCTCATAATATCCATCAGAACCTATTAACGTAGGAGACTGTAACTGACCTATGTTCAATCTTACTCCAGGCAGAGGTTTGCCAGTATCATCCTTAACATATCCACACACGGTGGCCAGCTGTTCAGGATCATCCAGGTTAACCCAAGAGAAATGAGCCACTTCTCCTACATATACATTTCCCTGAAGCTGGGCACTTCCTTCTTCCTCCCAGAGTCCTGTCTTCTCATTGAAGCTCCACAAAGGGATGCTGGCTGGCGGATTCTCACCCATTCCGGCTGGTATCGGGAAGGTAAGCTTTGCCTTGCTGCCATCCTTGAGCTGCAGCTTGTCGCCATTTTCGGCATACATGTTCAGGTCGGTCATTCCGTAGGAAACCAGTTGGGCGCTGGAGTTATCGGAGCGCACAGCGGCGAGATCGCCACCCGGCATCATCTCAGAGAAGCGCTCATTGTTAGGATCCAGATACACCATCTCCGACTTCACCTTTCCGGTATAGCTGAGTCCGGTGCCATCCACCTTGTATCCATCCTGCGGCATATCAATCTTCATTTCGCCAGCCTGCAGGGTCTGGTCGGATGAAGAAGAATAGGTCTTGATGCTGGTGAAATCATTGTTCTCCTTCTTGCACATCACTACCTCCCAGCTTGCACCATCGGCAGCATCATCGTCAGCATCCATAGAACGCACCACATCAAAATAGCCAGCCTTGCTGAATCTCACTACCGAGCGGTCGTTCTGGACACTTACTACCTGAATCTGGTCGAATTCAAAGAATCCGTCGGTATTGGTAGTAGCAGCAGAAGAGCCACTCACGATGCTCACACCCTCGATTGGAGTGCCGCTGGCATCTCTCACGATACCCGAAACAGCGATGTCTTCCATTCTTCCTTCTACGAGTTCCGGTGGATTAATGCCTCCATCGTCGTCGTCATCATCATCTCCCTCATTCAGCAAATCCTGAATTTTACTGCATGAAGCGAACGTCATCAACATCATCAACAATGCCATGAACACAAAAGTTAAGCTGTGAATTTTCCGTCTCATAAGCCTTACATGTTTATCAGTTAATACAAAATAGAATTTTATTGATTACACGAATAGAATCTTATTGATTGAACAAATAGAATCTTATTGATTGCAAAGATATATAAAAAAATGCATATTCGCAACCTCCCATTTCGGGTCATCGTGCCTGTTTGTTATCAAATGCGTTTAAACGTCGTTTTTTCGGGCTTATCCGATAACAAAAAAAACAAACTATACGGTTAAAACGGGCT
>ERZ1026882.1252-NODE-1252-length-11074-cov-4.385334_pt1 | contig 11074 bp, 7 predicted proteins | sample MGYA00380171_ERZ1026882 | MGnify/ENA primary metagenome ERZ1026882 (study PRJEB33269, sample SAMEA4719807) | human gut metagenome | biome: human-associated habitat; feature: organic feature; material: feces | place: Cameroon | collected 2013-10 ...
CAGTAGAAAATATGGAAACAACAGACGCAGTAGCAACAGACGATACAGCAGCAGACACAACAGCAGCTACAACAGAAGAGACATTAACAAGCCCGGTAAATGGAACACAGATTCCATTAGCAGAAGTAGCAGATGAGACATTCGCATCAGAGATGCTCGGAGCTACCGTTGCAGTAGAGCCTGCAGACGGAAAAATCGTAGCGCCATGCGACGGAGAAGTATCGAATATCTTCGAGACAGGTCATGCCGTATGTATCACAACAGAAGCGGGTGGCGAACTTCTGATCCATATCGGTATTGATACTGTAAAAATGGATGGAAAAGGATTTACAAAGAAAGTTTCTGATGGCGACAAAGTACATGCAGGAGATATTCTGGTAGAAGCGGACCTTGAGGAAATCAAGAATGCAGGATATCAGACGACAACAATGATGATTCTGACAAATACAGATGAATTCGGAAATGTAACAAAGGTAGAACCTGCTGAAGTTAAGACAACAAGTAAAGTTATGACACTTACAAAATAATGTGTATAGAAATAATGCTTATAGATAGATGGAGACGATTGATTTATGAACGCATTAACAAGAGATCTTGTAAAATTAGTAGAGACCGCAGAACAAAGCCAGAAAACCAGAGAAGAGTTATCCGTATCAGATAGAAAATTTCGTGAAAAACTACACCTGATGCCGCCGGTCGGCTGGCTGAATGATCCAAATGGACTCTGCCAGTTCCAGGGTATCTATCACGCGTTTTTCCAGTATTCGCCGTTTAATGCAGAAGGCGGTGTGAAGATGTGGGGTCACTATACCAGCAAGGATATGATTAACTGGGAATATCAGGGTACCGCACTTTACCCAGATCAGCCATTTGACTGTCACGGAGTATATTCCGGATCTGCATTTATTGAAGATGGAAAAATGTATCTGTACTATACAGGAAATGTCAAATTAGAAGACGGGGAATATGATTACATCCGCACCGGACGTGAGGGCAATACCGTTCTGGTTATAACAGAAGACGGCAAGACGTTCGGAAAGAAAAAAGAACTGATGAGAAATTCAGATTATCCGGACGATCTGACCTGTCATGTAAGAGATCCAAAGGTATGGAAAGAAAATGGTACTTACTATATGGTACAGGGTGCAAGAACGAACGAAGATGTAGGTCAGGTACTTGTCTTTGAATCTGAAGATAAAGTAAACTGGAAGTTCAGAAACCGGGTGGAATCCGAAAAGCCATTCGGGTATATGTGGGAATGCCCGGATTATTTCAAAATCGGAGATAAGAAACTTCTTTCCACGTCTGTTCAGGGACTGGAAGGTGGTATCTGGGAGGATTGTAATGTATATCAGTCCGGATACTTTGAGATAGAAGGAGATATTCTTGGAGAATACAAGTTGTCAGAGTATCATTTGTGGGATTATGGGTTTGATTATTATGCCCCGCAGAGTTTTGAGACGGAAGAAGGAAGAAGGATCCACATCAGCTGGATGGGAATGCCGGACTGCGAAGAATACAGCAATCCGACCATTCAGACAGGATGGCAGCATTGCTTTACATTTCCAAGAGAAATCTTTGAAAAAGACGGCAAGATCTGTCAACGTCCGATAAGAGAACTAGAAGAGAAGAAACATCTGGTAAGTGATGTGAAAGGTATGCTGGCAGGAGAGGGATATCCGGTATATGAAATGACGATTTCGGATATTACAAAGAACCGCTTTAAAGTTATCCTTTCAGAGAAGCTGATCCTGGATTATGCTGACGGAAAATTCCGGATGTATTTTACAGATCAGGATAAAACTTCGGTATCTTCAGGAAGAAGCATGAGATATGTAGAAGTGGAAGAAATGGAGAATCTGAAGATTCTGGCTGATACATCCTCTGTTGAAGTATTTGTAAATGATGGGGAATATGTATTTTCGACAAGATATTATCCGGAAGTTTATAAATTACAGGCAGAAGCTGTGGGAGCAGAGATTACGTTGTCAGAAATTATGTAACGAAATATCAATCTGAGATACCAATAATATAGAAAGAAGATCACCATATATCTATCAAAAGAAAGAGTTTCAGTAGAGAAATTTTCAAAAGATATATGGTGATTTTTAATACCAATGTATGCAATAGAAGCTGCCAGTGGCAGGTCCTATGTATGCAAGAGATACAAATATTTTTCAAAATTAACGCCTTCGTTTACCGGAACATGTTCTTCTACAGAATCAATTAATGATTTTTCAAGAAAAGAACCTGCGGTCTGCATCATTTCCGTAAGGGAAATATCTCTGGCAAGTCCGCCTGTGATGCAGGAAGCAAAGAGATCACCCGTACCGGAATAACTTCCGTTGCAGCAGGGATATGCCGAAAGAAAATGTGAAGAGCCATCTAGCAGGAGATTTCCGATCTTATGAACTCCGTCATCTGCAGTAAAATGAATACCAGTGATGAGGACCTTTTTTTCATGATCTTTTGTTAAAGTCTGCCCTGCATCCTTAAGTCGTGAAATGAGCTGCTGTATAGACAGAGACGGATCCTGCAGGCTGTTATAATCTATATCCGTCAGCAGACAGAATTCGGTAAGGTTAGGAGTGATAACATCTGCACGTGCGACAAGTTCTTTCATAGCAGTCAGAAGCCCGGAAGTATACATATCATAGGTAACGCCATCGTCTCCCATTACAGGATCGACCAGAAGAAAGGTGTCTGCTGTCTGGAAAGTATCCAGAAAGTGCATGATCTGTTCAATCTGGCAGACACTGGCAACATAACCGGTATAGATTCCGGAAAAAGAAGTGCCTAGTTTCTTCCATTCCTGGCGGAAATAATCCATCTTATCGGTAAAATCATAACAGTAGTAGCTGGGGTATTCTGTTTGTGAACTTAAAATGGCGGTAGGGAGTGGACAGGCCTGGATTCCCATCGCAGATAATACGGAGATGGCAGCAGTCAGGGAACAGCGTCCAAGTCCGGACAGATCATTGATTACAGCAACTTTTTTAGTCATAAAGAAATCCTCATTTTCTAATGTATTGTAAATATGTAATAATTATACCATTATAAAAAGAAGAAAGAAACGGCCAGAGAAAAGGAAGACTTGCAGGCCACCAGAGCTTAAAAAAATAATTTAAAAAAATTTGAAAAAGTTGTTGACAGATAGAAAACCTTGCGCTATAATTGATTTCGTTGCTGAGGCGTCTGGCTACGGACCAGAAGGTCGGGAGTTCGAATCTTCTCGCGCACGTACGAGAGACCCTTGTTTGACATTAAGTCGGACGAGGGTTTTTTGCTGTTCCGAAGCGGATGTTTCAATTCAGATGACCGGGACAGTATTGACATAATTTGGGCAACTGTGTTAAGGTTACATAGTAAATTTAATCAAGATTGTGTGAGGTGTCAGTCAGAAAGATTCAGAATAATTTGTGGAAAGAATGATCTGACTGGTGAAAAGGGAAACAGGTGAGAATCCTGTACGAACTCGTCACCGTGTTTTGCAAGCAGAAGCTGCATATCCACTGGGAGAACCGGGAAGGGAGCAGATGCGTCAGAGCAATAAGCCGGGAGACCTGCCTTTCGCAGTACAGGAACGAAAAAGTTCAGGCCACGAGGAATTGGCAGTACGAAATGGATCACAGAACTGTATGTGGTATAATACAGTTTTATTTTCGTTGTCTTCGTTTTCTGACGAAGGCTTTTTTTGCCATATATTCTGACGGAGCTGACGGTGGCTGGGTTTTTTGTATCTCGTGCATTGACAATCGGAAAATCAGGAGGTAAAAGAAATGAAAAAGAAACTGGTAGTTGTATTATTATCAGCAGCTATGTGTGTAGCAGCACTTGGCGGATGTGGTTCCAAAGCAAGCAGCAATTCAGACAGCAGCAAGAAGACTACAGAGAATTCATCAAAAGAGGACGATCAGAAAGCCGCAGATGAAGTAGCAAAGAAGATTGATGCCATCTATGTGCAGGAAAGAAACGACAAGACAGATGAGCAGTGTAAAGAAGCGAAAGAAGCGTGGGACAAATTGACAGATGCACAGAAAGAACTTGTAGAAGGTGAAAATGCTGATCCGGATTATTTCGGAAGAGATACAGGGGATGCTTCTCAGGATGATCCGTTAAATGAAGATAACATCGGGGAGAAGGAACTCCTGGTAGTAAGTTTCGGAACATCTTTTAATGCAAGCCGTGCAGCCGATATCGGCGGAGTTGAAAAAGCACTTCAGGCAGCTAATCCGGACTGGTCTGTAAGAAGAGCATTTACAGCACAGATCATCATTAATCATGTACAGGCAAGAGATGGTGAGAAGATTGATAACATGGATCAGGCTTTAGAGCGTGCAGTAAAGAATGGTGTAAAGGAACTGGTTGTACAGCCTACACATCTGATGCACGGTGCAGAGTATGATGAGTTAACAGAAGCAGTAAATAGTTACAAAGATAAATTCGAATCTGTTAAAATCGCAGAACCACTTCTCGGAGAAGTTGGAGCGGACGCAACAGCAATCAATGAAGACAAGGCTGCAGTAGCTAAGGCAATCACTGCAGAAGCAGTAAAGACAGCAGAATATGACAGCCTTGATGCAGCAGCAGAGGACAGCACAGCATTTGTATTCATGGGACATGGAACATCTCATACAGCAAAGATCAGCTATTCTCAGATGCAGGCACAGATGGAACAGCTTGGATATAAGAATGTATTCATCGGAACAGTAGAAGGTGAGCCGGAAGATACTTCCTGCGAATCCGTTATCGCAAAAGTAAAAGATGCCGGATATAAGAATGTAATCCTTCGTCCACTTATGGTTGTTGCCGGAGATCATGCTAATAATGATATGGCCGGAGATGATGATGATTCATGGAAGAGTCAGTTTGAGGCATCTAAGAAATTTGACAGTGTAAAGACACAGATTGCAGGTCTTGGAGAGATCGATGCAATCCAGCAGTTATATGTTGCTCATACAAAAGCAGCTATGGATGCACAGTAAGAAAGACAATTAAGGGAGATAACAATGTTGAGAAAGAGATTGATGGCAGTTGTGCTGTCTGCAGTAATGACAGCTGCAATATTCACAGGATGTGCAAGTAAGGACGACAGCAGCAAATCAGACAACAAATCAGCCAAGACAGAACAGCAGAAGTCTGATGCAAAAGAAGAAAAATCAGAAGATTCAAAGTCCAAAGCAGCAAAGGCGCCGATCGAGGATGGGACCTATACTGCAGAATTTAAGACGGACAGTACAATGTTTCATGTAAATGAAGCAAATGAAGGAAAAGGTACACTGACTGTAGAAGATGGAAAGATGACGATACATATCAGTCTCGTATCAAAAAATATCGTGAATCTCTTCCCTGGTACAGCAAAAGAGGCTCAGAAAAAAGGTGCAAAACTTTTAGAACCAACCACAGACAAAGTTACATACAGCGATGGAACGACAGAAGAAGTCTATGGATTTGATGTTCCGGTTACGGCGTTAGATGAAGAATTTGATCTGGCGTTGATCGGAACAAAGGGCAAATGGTATGATCACAAGGTAAGTGTATCAAACCCGGTAAAAGCTGAATAAAATGTATGAATAAAAACTCTTATTTCCCATATATTGTACAGACTACAAAAAGGTGGGGAATAAGAGTTTTTTTGTATCAAACAATGCAAAGATACAAAAAATAGTAAAAATGCATAAAAAAAATAAGAATTACTGGACTTTTATGTTAAAATACACTAATATTGAATTAACGGTAAAACGGAATAAAAACAGGAAGGAAATAAGCGAATGAAAGGAAATGTAATTGTAGGACAATCTGGGGGACCAACTGCAGCGATCAATGCCAGTCTTGCCGGTGTATACCGGACAGCGAAAGACCGTGGAGCCAATAAAGTATATGGAATGCTTCACGGAATCCAGGGATTATTAAAAGAAAAATATATCGATCTGTCAGATCATATCAAGACCGAACTGGATGCGGAATTATTAAAAAGAACACCGGCCGCATTTTTGGGATCCTGCCGTTATAAGCTTCCGGAGATCCATGAGAACAGAGAAGTGTATGATAAGATATTTGAGATCCTGGACAAACTGGATATCGAAGTATTTATCTATATCGGTGGAAATGATTCTATGGATACAATCAAAAAATTATCGGATTATGCCATTATATTCGGTCATGCAATCCGCTTCATTGGATGTCCGAAGACGATTGATAATGACCTTGCACTTACCGATCATACACCAGGATATGGAAGTGCGGCAAAATATATCGGAACATCTATGAAAGAGATTATCCGTGACAGCTTCTGCCTGGAATATGAAAAAGGCGTGGTATCTATCGTCGAAATAATGGGAAGAAATGCCGGATGGCTGACCGGAGCGGCTGCATTGTCAAAGGGAGAAGACTGCGAAGGACCGGATCTTATCTATCTGCCAGAACTTCCATTTGATCTTCAGTTATTTGGAGAAAAGATCAAACAATTATTACAGGAGAAAACATCTATTGTTGTTGCAGTATCAGAAGGAATCCGTACAGAAGATGGAACTTATGTATGTGAACTTGGCAACAGTATTGACTTTGTAGATGCATTTGGACATAAGCAGTTATCCGGAACAGCATCTTACCTTGCAAGTTATATTGCAGGGGAGATTGGATGTAAGACACGTGCGATTGAATTAAGTACATTACAAAGAGCTGCATCTCACGCAGCCTCAAGAGTTGATATACTGGAAGCATATCAGGTTGGAGGAGCAGCGGTAAAGGCAGCAGACGAAGGAGATACCGGAAAGATGGTAGTCTTAAAACGTCTGTCGGATGATCCATATCAGTGCGGAACAGAAGTAAAGGATGTACACAAGATTGCCAATGATGAGAAGCTTGTACCAAGAAACTGGGTAAACGAAGAAGGTACTTATGTAACAAATGAGTTTATTTCTTATGTGCGTCCATTGATTCAGGGGGATGTATCACCGGTTATGGTAGATGGAATCCCAAGACATCTGTATACACCAAAAGAATTAAGCCACAGATAAAAAATAGATAAGATTTGAAGATTGGAAAGATAGTGCCGTATTGCGAGCGTATAACAAGATACATGTCTTGCAATATGGCATTTTTTGTATACCAAAGCAGCATGCAAGAGAAGTTGCCGGTAGCAAGTTCTGTAGATACAAAAATATGTAAGAGAAGTTGTCTGTGGCAGATCCTTTAAAGTGCTGTGCCAGAAAATATATAAAAACAATAAAAAAGGGTTGAAATTTTGAAATGAATCAGGTAAGATATCTTTAATCTATATTTTCAAGATAGATTCTTTTAATTAATCTATATAGTCTGTAGGACTTCGTGAGGCCTCACCAAATTTACCATGTAAGAAAAAATGAAAAAAGAACAGGGGTGATATATGTTGCAACAAAAAGAAAGTTATGATGTGTTGCGGCTGATTGAGCATGGACAATTATGCTATATCAGTTCCGAAAATGTGCAGGGGAAAACCCTGGACAGATACTTAAAATATCATCCGGTAATAAAAAAACGGGAGATATTTTTATTATTAAAAGAGATAGCAGGACAACTGGCGTCATTTCACAGGTGCAGGGGAAATCCTTGTTATCAATATGTAAATCCATATAGTATTGTCAGGTCTGAAGATGGAAGAATTTATTTTCTGGATATGCAGTCGGAAGCAAACAGAAGCAAGATGATATTTATGCAAAGAAGAGATATCCGTGAATATTTTCTTCCGCCGGACGAAAAGTATTATCAACATGCCAGTAAGGAACTGGATATGTATGGGTTGGGAAAAACATTTCAATATATTCTGGCATCTGTGGAGGCAGAACCACGTTTTAACAGACGAGAAGAATATCGTCTTCAGAGAATTATTTCAAAAGCAATGGGGATAAGATCAACCCATTATCTAAATGTATCAGAAATCCAAAAACAAATCCCAAGGTATGAAGAAAAAGACAGAGATAAAATTTTGAATAATAAGGGGAAAAGAAGAAAAAAAGTGTGTATAACAGTAGTTTTGTCTATTGTTTTCGGGGGATATTTGTTCATAAATGCAGGGGAAAATGCTGAAAAAGCAAACCAGAGAGAGATGAAAAGAACGGAATCTTCCAAATCAGAAGAGAAAAAAAGTGAAAAATCGGATGACCGGATAAAAAAGAAAATATATGAAAGAGATGAAGAGTATCTGGAATTGGCACTGGCATATTTCCTGAATGTGGGAGATATGAAAAAAAGCCTGAAATGTCTGAATCAAATGGAGAATCAGACTCTGGCAGTTAATCTGAAAAGGCTTATCAAAGCGTATGAAAAACAAAAAGTGCCGGAAGAGGCAGAAAAATTTGCAGCAACTCTTGCTTACCTGGAGAATGAATGGAAAGAAAGAAGTATGCAGTCGGAAGAGAAGAAAAAACAGGCAATACAGTGCCTGGTAAGAGGGTATGGATTACTGGATGATAAAGAAAGTTCAGAAAAAGTGTTGAATCTGGTAGAAGAAGGATTAAAGACAGATTATCTGAATGATTCTGCGAAGAGAGAACTATTGCAGTATCAGGCGTCTGCATTGGAAAAAGAAGAAAAGAAAGAGGAGGCAGCAAACATATATGCAGAGATATTGGAGGATGAGACGGAACCGGGTAAGAGAGAAGAGCTGTATAAAAAGATGGTACAGTTGTATGAAACTGCAGGAAGACGGGATATGGCAAGCGATACATGCATTCAGGGGATAAAAGAGCTTGGAGAATCAGAAGAGTTGAAATTAACACATATAAGACTGATATGTGCAGATCCGGCTGTCAGCAGAGATACGTGTGCACTCAAGATTAAAGAATATGTAACAGAAGATACTGAACTTTTGGAAAATGCAGAATTTAAGAAATTACAAAAAGAATATGGAATTAAGGAAGAAGGAGGAAATATATGGGTAGGAAGATAAAAAAAGTAATAATGATAGCAGCGCTTGGTATGGTGACCGGAGGACAGATTGCAGATCTGTTACCGGAAGGAAATGTGATGCAGGTAGAAGCGGGAAGTCGAAAGCAGATTATAAAAGTAAAAAATAAAGGAAAAGACAGTAAGAAAGAATCTGACAAGGACAAAGACAACGCCAAAGATAATGAAAAGAATCTGGTAGAAGAGGGAGAAAAAGAGGACAGAAAAGATCCGGAGGAAGATAGAGAGAAAGACGATAAGAAAGATGACGGGAAAGATCCGGAGAAGGATGATGAAAAAGATGACGGGAAAGACTCGGAGAAGGCTGACGAGAAAGAGGATGGAAAAGATCCGGAGAAGGCTGACGAGAAAGAGGATGGGAAAGACTCGGAGAAAGATGACGAGAAAGATGACGGGAAAGATGACGGGAAAGACTCAGAGAAAGACGATGAAAAAGAGAATGGAAAAGATCCGGAGGAAGAAGAGATAAAAATGTATCATGCGGAATATGAGGATCCGGATGGTCAGAATGGCTATTATATCAGTGCTCCGACCGGAAAGATCACACATCTGAGTAAGAAAGGCGTGACCAGATACCTTTTTGAGAATGGAAATGGGGAAAGGCAGGAAGGTACGCTGGAAAAATTAAATGAATCCTGCCGGTTGAAACAATTGAATTTTGCAGATGGAAGGAATGAACTGGAAGTATGGATGGAAGATGAAGAACATCATCAGATTGAAAATTCAGAAAGCAGAAAGGAATTCTGGATAGACAGTGTAAGACCGGTGATCGGTCTAGAAGTGTCCGGAGGAGCAGATATTTGGCACAAAGAGGCAGCAGAGGTAGTGGTAGAAGCTTCTGACGGGAGCAATGGAAGCCAGATCGCGGAAATTATATGTAAAACAGGAGAAAAAATAGTTGGGAAAAGCAGTAAAGGAGCAGAAAAATTTGTCATTACAGAAAGTTCACAGAATGGGGAAAGTACCCCGGTAACAATTATTGCTACAGACTATGCGGGAAATCAGACGGTGGTAACGGATCGGGTTTTTGTTGACAGAGATGCACCGAAAGCATTGATACAAGGAGTGGAGGATTATACGATTACCAGTAAACCTGTACAAGTCAGCTATCTGGCAGAAGAAGAGAATGTAATTCAGACGGTGCGGGCAAATATTTTAAAAGAAGATATCGAGGGGAAAAAGGAAGAAACAGAAATCACAGAATGGAAAACAAAAGGCAGGAATGAGTCTGGTGATACAAAAAAAGAAAGTGTGCAGACACTTGCAGAGGACGGGCTGTATAAACTCCGAATGAATGTAACAGATATGGCAGGGAATGTCAGTCATGCCGAGAGACAGCTGATTATAGATAAAGAAAATCCCGTTATTGCACATGTAGATGAGTTGGATGGAAAGTATTTAAAGAAGTTTAGCTGGAATTATTCTATCGAGGAATCGATTAAAGATTTTACGAATTATACATATGTAATGAAAGTGGACGATGCATTTTACCGGCCAGGAGAAAAGATTGAAAAAGAAGGGGTACATGTACTGACAATTGAAGCTTTAGATTCGGCAGGAAATAAAGGAGAAGCAAAAGCGAGATTTACCATCGATCATACACCGCCGGTGATCGAGTTTGAGGAGATAGAAGATGGAGAAAAATATGAAAAAGAAAAAACATTTTATGTCAGAACAGAGAATCTGGAAGATCAGATTGAATACATTAAAATTAATGGAAAAAAACAAAACAGGAAAAAACAGAAGAAGGGATATGAAATTCAGCTAAATGAGGCAAAAAATTATGAAATAGAGGTAAAAGCAAAAGATTTTGCGGGAAATGAAAAAGTTTCACAGATAGGATTTGAAATATACGAGGAAAAGAGTTTGTGGCAGAAAATTGTGGAACCGGTCAGAAAATATATTTTTTATGGAAATGAAAAGGTAATACAGGATGAAAAAATGGTCAAGGAAGATAAAAAGGAAGGAAAAAAGAAGAACATAATTTTATGGGAGGGAGCTGTTTTATTTGGCGCATTGATTGTTGTAGGAATATGGAAACGGGAAAAAGTGAAAGAAATCTGGAAAAATCTTTCATAAAAGGGAGGATGCCGGGTAACCATTTACTGGTTCCCGGCATGTATTATGA
>ERZ1026882.1257-NODE-1257-length-11047-cov-8.414028_pt1 | contig 11047 bp, 3 predicted proteins | sample MGYA00380171_ERZ1026882 | MGnify/ENA primary metagenome ERZ1026882 (study PRJEB33269, sample SAMEA4719807) | human gut metagenome | biome: human-associated habitat; feature: organic feature; material: feces | place: Cameroon | collected 2013-10 ...
CGGCACGCAGTTTTTGGGGCAGGGGTTTATGTTTTTATTTTATATAAATAAATTAAAAATTTTAAAATATATAAACATAGACTTATAGTTCATCAGGCTATATAATTAAATACATAAAAGTTATGTAAGAACAGCAGAGTATATGATTAAAAACATTGATAAATATATAAAAGGATATATACAGACATCAGGCAGAAATACTTAAGAGTGTATTTATTAAAGAGTGGGGGAAAAATGAAAAGTAATAATATAATTAGTTATTTAAAATTAGTTATATGTATATTGTCTGCCATAGTATCAGCAGGGCTTATGGCGTGCAGTAATATACATAATAACGGCTCTAAGAGTTCAAGTAATGATTTAAAGCCTCTTATAATAGGCAGTGATAATTATGTGCCTTACAGTTATCTTGACAGTGATGGCAACTTTACAGGAATTGATGTTGAGATAGCAAGAGAGGCTTGCAGGCGTATGGGTTATACGCCAGTATTCAAGCAGATTGTATGGGATAACAAAGACATATATCTTAAAGAGGGAGCAGTAGACTGCCTGTGGGGCTGTTTTACAATGACCGGCAGGGAGGATAAGTACAACTGGGCTGGTCCATATATGTACAGCCGTCAGATAGTAGTTGTTAATAAAAACAGCGGGATAGAAAACCTTGCTGATCTTAACGGCAAAAGAGTGGCGGTGCAGGTAACTTCCAAGCCGGAGTACATACTATCCAATACGAATACGCCGCAGGTTGGTGTGCTGTACAGTATGTCAACGATGGAAGAATTATATGCTAGTATGAGAAAAGGTTATGTTGATGCCATAGCAGGTCACGAAAATGCTATGAAAGTATTTGTACAGTCCAATGAGGAACATTTTGGTGTACTTCGGGAAGAATTAAGTATGTCAGAGCTGGGAATTGCATTTTCACTTGATAATGACAGTGGAATTGATAAGAAGCTTACAGGGGTGCTTAATGAAATGAGGGCTGATGGCACAATACAGAGCATAGCAGAGAAATATGGGGTTGACGTTAGTATGGCAGTATGGGGGAACTAATGGAAGATAAGAGTAGAATATGGGGCATATCAGATGTTAAAGCATTTCTGATTTCAATAATTACAGGATTTATACTGGTGACAATAGTAGCTGTTATATTTACCGAAATAAGCAATGAAACAGTTAATAAGACAGCAGACAGGGTGTTGGATTTTGTGAAGACAAGAGTTAATACCTATGAATACTTTATACAGAATGATAAAGTTAAAAGCTTGTACAGGCTTTCTGATAAGACACAGGAATTGGTAAGGTGCATGCAGTATGAAGATGATATTGATACATTTTTGGATGAATATATGTATAACCAGAGGCTCGACGGAATAGTTGTTCTTGATGGAGAGGGTGAATGTGAATATTACAGGGGAATAGAATATACAGATGTTGATTCAGTTATAGACGACAGTAATGTAAAAGATGTCATTGAACACCCACAGAAGGTATATATAACAAGAGTTAATGTCCGGTCAGGGAGCATAACATATACTGAAAGCCAGAATGAGGAATTTTCAGATATTGCTGTAGCGGCAAGAAAAGATACAAAAGGTGCAGTTATTACATATGTGAAGAAGGAAAGCTATGATAATAGTGGAGATATAAGCATTGACAGGCTCATATCAGGCTTTGAGTTTGATATGGATGGGATTGTGTATATATCAGATGAGAACAAGGTGCTTAATTCCAATGACGAGGAGCTTCAGGGACTTGATATGAAGGCACTGAGACAGAGATATGACGGCGCATGGAAAGAAAATGATAATGGCATTATAGCTGTACCATACAAAAATGATTATTACTATGGCAAGAGAAAGCAGATAGAGAATTATACAATATATGCGTTCTTTGCGGATAAGCAGGTATATGCTTTAAGAAACAGGGCGGTTGCTGCCGCATTGTTTGTATATATTGCGGTAATAGGTGTTGTTATGTTTGTAAGACAGCTTGTTATTGCTAAAGATGAAAGTAAAATGCAGCTACAGGAAATGGAATATAAAAGACAGCTTCTACAGGCGGCAGAGCAGGAGAAACGTGCCAATATTGCAAAGACAGATTTTCTAAGGCGTATGAGCCACGATATAAGAACACCTATTAATGGAATAAGAGGAATGGTCGATATATGTAGGTTCAATCTTGGCAACAGGGAAAAGGAAGAAGAATGTCTTGATAAGATTATGTCAGCCTCAGGCTTTTTATTAGACCTTGTAAATGATGTTCTTGATATGAATAAGCTTGAGTCGGGGGAGATTGCCATTAAAGAAGAACCATTTGAGCTTACGAAGATTATTAATGAGGTCAGCAGTGTTATTGAGACACAGGCAGATGAACAGTGTATCGATTATTCGGTTGACAGGGGCAGTATAGAATATGACAATCTGATAGGCAGCTCGCTTCATTTAAGGCAGATATTACAGAATATATTATCCAATGCGATTAAATATAATGTGCAGAATGGCTCTGTAAGATTTGCTTATAGTGAAAATGCAGCTGATGACGATACAGTTAAGGTTACTTTCATATGTAAAGACACCGGAATAGGAATGAGTGAAGAATTCCAGCAGATAGCTTTTGAGCCATTTGCACAGGAGAGCAGCAATGCAAGAACAGCTTATAAAGGAACCGGGCTTGGGCTTGCAATAACCAAGAGGTTTATTGAGATAATGGGTGGAGAAATTGAATTTATCAGCAGACAGAATGTTGGAACAGAGTTTACAATAATATTACCATTCAAAATTAATCGTAACGTGACTAAAGCTAAGAATAGTAAATGTGATGCACAGATGTCAATTGAAGGGCTTAAAGTGCTGGTTGCAGAAGACAACGAGATGAATATGGAGATTGTAAGCTTTATTCTTGATAATGCGGGTGCAAGGACTGTTGGAGTAAGCGATGGCAGGGAAGCACTGGATACATATATGAATTCAGATGCTAATGAGTATGATGTTATACTCCTTGATATAATGATGCCGGTTATGGACGGCTTGGAAACTGCAGAGAAGATAAGAAAGTCAGGAAGAGAAGATGCGGGTACTGTAATAATTATAGCGATGAGTGCCAACGCATTCTATGATGATATAGAACGGAGCATTAAAGCTGGTATGAATACACATATAGCAAAGCCGATAGATGCTGATGAATTAGTTAATATAATTGCCAGACAAGCAGGCAGATAATAGATGTGACACTAAGAGAATGATAATAATTAAATATATGCGTATAACATCCGTGTAAATAATTAGCAGTAATAAATATATATTATTTTGTGATATAGACGATTATTGGTAAATGTTTACACGGATTTTATGCAATGTATCACAAAAAATACATCAAAACCTAAAAAATTCAGTAATTGGTACCCGAGAACTATAAAAATCAGTAGTACATTTTCGTCAAAAGTTGTAATCTTATAAAAAATAGGCAAATAGTTTTGTGTAAAAGTTACAAAACATTGTATTGTTAAGAAAGGGAGAGTATGGACTATGAAATCAAGACGTAGAAGAGAATGGTTTCGCAGAAGTTCGGCTATGTTTATGGCGTTAGCTTTAATCATATCTGGACTTTCATTGCCGGAGGGTTTGTTTAGCATTACAGCCAAAGCGGCAGAAAAAGCCAGTGCAGAGTGGACAGTAAGTTCTACAATGTACGCAGATGGCGATAATGATAATTCAGTTACGGAATTGAACGGCAAATCAGGTAAGCTGGTTAATTCTAATAATGATGAATTATTAATTAATGCTAATTCAGGTAAAATAACTAAAAGGTCTAGCGACTATCTGGTTAATCCAAACACTGAATTAACATTTCCAATAGTTAATAATGCTAAGACCTGTACAATAACATTAAGGGCATATGTAGCAGTAACTGCTGATAATATGGCATTTACAGGAATGAGCAATATTAAAATAACAGAACAGTCAGGAAATGGCTGGGCATATTACATAATTGAAGGAACAGTTGATAAAGGTGCTTCATCGGTAACACTTACAACAAATGTTCAGAATTATTTTCAGTCAATAAAGGTTGACTCATCAACAAGTTATGCGACAACATCTGCTTCATTCGCAGATGGGGGGGATACTAAAGCTGAATGGGGATATTCAGAAACAGTTTTATCAAGCAAGGGTTCTACTTCATCAATTCAAAGTGATACAGGAACTTATACTAATGGTGATAAAGATGTATTATATGTTGATGCAACATCAGGTAAGTTTCAACCCAAAACAGATGGAACTAATAGAATCCAGGTTAATACTGGTACTAAGATAGTTATACCAGCGGCGGGAGATAAGGCTGTTATTAAACTTACTGTCAATAAGAACGTAGGTACAGATAAGGACAGCATATTAGGAAATACACTTAATATAACAGGAAGTGACAAGGTCTTAAGAAAGATGGAATGTATTTCCTGTGTTGCAAATTCTGACAGCGGTTATGTTGATGTAGAATTTGAATGTTATCTTACAGGAGATGAAGGAGAGCTTACATTAGATGTTGAAACTAATACATACATTAGAAATCTTTCAATCGAATGTGTAGAACTTAATAAGAAAGTAATAAATGGAACTATTACATCTAAATCAGATATTCCATCTGATATGCAGGTTGTAGCGACTAATAATACAACTGGACTTACATATACATCAGATATAACAGTTGCAGAGAATGGCAAGAGCGGTACATATTCAATTGAAGTACCAGCAGAAGATGAAGTTATGGAATATGAGATATCACTGAGCAATCCGGCATACCAGATTAAGAGTGGTATTTATAAACATAGTGTAAGTACAGAGACTGCTGCCAGGATTACAGCAGATTTAACTGTCATTAGCCTTGATACCTGCACAGTAACAGGTAAGATTAATGGCATTACTGAGGGTTATTATACAGAAGGCCTTGAACTTGTATTTACAACAACTGAGGAAACAGACTATGTTCCAGAAGTAACTATTGATACAGATACTTGGAAATATACAGCTAAGTTTGAAAAAGGTGTTTCATATAGTGTAGCCGTAAAGGGTGCTAATGACTATGAAGTAACTTCTGTATCAGATGGAATTAAATATTCAGAAGATGCAGAATTAGATATAACTGTAGGACTTAAGCCAACATATGCCGTTACAGTAAGTCTTCCGGAAGAACCTGATTTAACAGGCAAGAATGTAAAATACATATATATGAATAATGATGATGGATATGAATATGTATTTACAGATAAGGATGCTATTAAGTTAAGAGAGGGTTCATATACACTTACACTTGGTGGTGATTTCCTTGCACTTCCATACAAGGTAAAGTCAGGTAACACAGTTACAGTAAAGGGTGCTGAAGCATCACATAAGCTTATATTTGAGCAGGTTACAAGCTGGTCTTTTGTTAAGAGTGATGATGGTGATTATTATGATGATAATATTATGGGAACAACAGGCTACTACAATGGTTTAGCTATTGATGCTACAAAAGGTAAGTTAGTTCCTAATGGACCAAGCCCTAATTCAGCACAGTTTACTACAGGAGCTAAGATAACAATACCTGTAAGTGGAAAGTGTACTATATCAGTAAAATCATATGCACCAGCAAGTACATATGCACTTTACACAATAGCGGGTGAGCCGGCATCAAAAGATGATGTGACAACAGTATATAATTATGAAGATGAGAGCGAAGGAACAGTTGAAATTGTATCAACAGGTTCAGCTTACATAGTTTCAATATCTATAGTATATGCAGCTAAGGATGTTGAATATAATGAGCAGCCAGCTATGCCTAAGACATATGATTATGGTACAGCTTCTAATCTTGTTGTACAGCCTACAGGACAGAAACTGGTTCTTACACAGACAGGTGGTACATTAAATACAACTACAAACACTGATAAGTCAACTAATATCAATAATACAGTAAGCTTCTTTGGATTTGATGAGACTACAGATGCCAACAAGCTTACAGCTGATATAACAATTACAGAGTGTGGTTCAGACAATGCTAATGGTATATTCTTTGGCGCATTTAACAAGAATTATATTGATACTTTAGGAATACGTAAGTCTAATGGACTTAAGATGATTTACTCAAAGAAGCCATCAGACCTTGCAGGTGCTTCAAGCAAGGCAGATGCAACTATTCCAGCAGGAACAGTTGTGACATTTACAGTTGAAAAGACAGACGATGCTCTTGTTATCACAGCAACACCTAAGGGTGGAGAGACTAAGACAGCTACATATTCTTATAGTGCAAGTGATAATCTCTTATTTAATGCAGATAAGAAAAATACAGCAGTATCATATGGATTTGTATTAGCAGGTGTTAAGGCAACTATCCAGAATATGAAGTATATAGCACAGGACGGAACAGTTCTTTACGACCAGAATAAATGCTACAATGCAGTAGGTACAGCACCAGTTGTTAAGGAAGTTACAGCTAAAGCAGCTTATACAAGAGATTACATCACAGTAAGCTGGACAGATGAAGTACCAGCCGAAGGCGATGGCTTATATGTGCTTGAAGTATCAAGAGATAACGGAAAGAGCTGGGAAAAGGTTGCATCAGACATTACTGAGCCAACATATAAGTATTCAATTAAGGATGCCGGAGATTATAAGTTCAGAGTGGCTGGTAAGTTAGGTATTAATGGTGAGATTAATGATTATGTTGAATCGGATGCAATAACAGTAATAGCAGCACTGGATTCACCAAAGGCAAGCATAGCTTCAAGGGCAGATACAGTTGATCTTGTATGGGATGCAGTAGATAAGGCTGACCAATATGAGGTATATCGTTATTCATACGATGAGACAGCAGAGAATGCTTCAAAGATAGCAACAGTTACAGAATGTGCTTATAAAGATAAAAATGTAACAGCAGAGATGCCATATTACTATTATATAATAGCTTATTCACACGTTAATGGGAAAGTAGATAACTACAGTAACCCATCAGATACTTTATGGGCTGTTCCAACAGCAGGACATACAGGTAAATATGTATATGAAGATGATGCTGTTAAGTATACAATAACTAAAAAGTCATATGACACTGTATACAATGGAAAGATTACAATTGAAGGTGTAGTTGAAGAAAATGTAACAGCAACGCTTTATGTTAATGGCAGTGAAGCAGCAAAGACAGATGTTAAAGAAAAAGAAAGCTTTGCATTTAAAGACATTGCTATTGAAGAAGGAAGAAATGATGTTGAATTAATATTCACAGATAAGAAAGGTAACAAGACTAGAGAAACATTTAATTATGTATATCTTACTAATTACAACAAGGTTGTAGATAGTGCATACACAGGAACTGATGGTGAGGAGGTTAATGGAATACCAACTTATAAGACAGTTCAGGCGGCAGTAGATTCAGTTGCTTCTGATAACACGAGACGTGTAATTATTCTTGTTAAAGAAGGTGATTATGAAGAACATCTTGTTGTTAAATCTCCTTATATAACACTTATAGGTGAGGATAGCGAGAAGACAAGAATATATTATGATGTTAAGGAATTAGCTGGTGGAGATATGTCTTTAAGATGTGCTGTAAGAATAGATAAGACAGCAACAGGCTTTTCGGCAGAGAACCTTACAATCGAGAATACTTATAATTATCTTGGTGATGGTACTAAGTCAAATGAATCAGCAGATGCTTTAAGAAATGATGCCAATGAAACATCATATATCAACTTAAGAATACTTGGTTATCAGGATACACTTTGTGCTAATGGTGGCACCCAGTATTATTACAAGTGCTATATAGCTGGTAATGTGGATTTCATATATGGTAATGAGCCTAGAGCATTATTTAATGATTGCAAGCTTGTATTCCGTTACAATGCTAATAAGAATTCAGGCTATGTATCAGCTCCTAAGGCATCAGCCTCTGCAACATATGGTCTTACATTCTTTAACTGTCAGGTTCTCTCAGAAGAGGGATGCTCAGGAAGTAAGTATTATCTTGCAAGACCTTGGGGAGCAGATGCTTATATTACTTGGATTAACTGCTATATGGGTAAGATATTAAAGCCGAATGCTTCTAATCCATATACAGATATGAGTGGTAATTTGGCTGCTAATGCAAGATTTTTCGAATATGGAAGCTATGGTCCTGCATTTGCAATTAACAGTAACAGAAGACAGATATCTGCTACGAAAGCCAATGAAATGACTTCAACATCATATCTTGGCTGGGATCCATATACAATAGTAGGTACAATAAGGTATACAGGTACTGTTAAGACAGACAGCATAGACAGATATGTAGAGAAAGAATATGTATCAGATACTTATTCACAGACAGAAGGTGATGATACAGGACTTGCACAGTATGTACAGGAAGGTTATGCACAGAGTGCTAATGTAACAGGTGGTGGATTATTAAAGGAAACATCAGATAACTATTACACAGCCGGCACAGCAGAAGAATTCCTTGATGCAATACAGAGTGTAAAGAAGAGTGGTAAGGCATCAGTAATCGAGCTTACAGCAGATATTGCGCTTGGTGATAAGGAAGTTAATAACTTTGACAGCTACAGCTCATTTATAACAGCACATAAGCTTGAGCCACTTACACACCCAATACTTTTAAAGACAGGTGTATCAATGCTTAAGCTTGCAGATATGAGTAATCTTACAATCTACTCTAAGAATGGAGCTAAGATTACACATACATGTATAGATATAACAGGCTCTAATAATATCATCATAAGAAATATTGAATTTGATGAGATATGGGAGTGGGACGATTATACAGAAGGTGCTTATGATCGTAATGACTGGGATTATATGACAATAGAAAAGGGAAGCTCTGATATATGGGTTGACCACTGTACTTTCTATAAGTCATATGATGGAGTTATTGATGTTAAGACACCAGTTAATGACAGTAATATAACAATATCATGGTGTGAATTCCTTCCAGCAAGTGAAGATAATGTATTCTTTGATGAAATGATGAATGCTATGAAGGCTAATCCAGATAACTACCCATATTATAAGCATTTGCTTGAAGAGGGTATGACAGATCAGCAGATATACAATTATGCTTATGGTCAGAAAAAGACTCATTTATTAGGACAGTCTGATGATGATTCATCAGCTAAGAATATTAAACTTACACTTGCTAATAACTACTATAAGAATTCGATGGATAGAATGCCAAGACTTCGTTATGGTACAGCACATGTATACAATTGTATTATGGATGCACAGGATTTAAGAGAAATGCGTCTTGATATAGAAAAGACAAATCCGGAATTAGCTAAGAAAATTGTAAGTAATGGTGCATCATCTAACTGTGGAGCTCATATGTTACTTGAGAACTGCTATATGTCAGGTATAACTAATGCACTTATAAGTGGTAACGGAAGCAGTACAGCAGGTTATATTAACGCATTTAATACAATATATATGATGGATGGAGTAAAGCAGGAATTAAAGGTAGCTCTTAATACTGATAAAGAAGGTGAAGTAGCATTAGTTCAGGATAAAGATGAATTCAAGAAAGACCTTCCTTATACTGGCTACACATTATATGCAGCTTCAGAACTTGATACTAAAGTTAAACCATATACAGGTGCAGGAAAGCTTACACTTACAACATTACAGTGGGAGAAGACTTCTTACAATGAAGCTAAGCAAGAACATACAGAACATGTATGGAATGATGGTGAAGTACAGAAAGAAGCAACTTGTACAGAAGAAGGTTCAAAGTTATATACTTGTATAGTATGTGGAGATACTAAGACAGAAGTAATTCCAGCGGCAGGACATAATTATAGTACAGAATGGACTATCGATAAGGAAGCTACTACTACAGAAGAAGGAAGCAAGTCACATCATTGTACAGTATGTGGTGACAAGGCAGACATTACAGTTATTCCTAAGCTTGAGAATACACAGCCGGGCGACAACGATAATAAGCCAGGTGACAACGATAATAAGCCGGGCGACAACGATAATAAGCCAGGTGATAACAACAAGCCGGGTTCAGATAACTCTGATGTTAAGACAGATATTAAAGTTTCAGTATTGGTAGATGAAAGAGTACCGGAAACAGGACTTGTAGATTCAACAGAAGACATTATTAAAGCTATCCTTACAGAAGATGAAGCTAAACAGGCAGAAGATGGTGTAAAGGTTGATATTGCACTTACTGTAAAGGATAAGAGTTCTAATCTTACAGAAGATGAGAAGAAACTTATTAATAGTAACATTAAGGACAATCAGGCTGCTGGATGCATACTTGATATTCAGTTACAGAAGATTATAGGTTCGCAGAAGTCTGATGTATATGAACTTAACAGTGCAATTAATATTAAGGTTAAGTTAAATTCAGACCTTATTAATAAAGATTCTTCAAAGACAAGGAAGTATAGTGTAATAAGAATTCATAATGGGGTATCAGATATTCTTAGTGCCACATTTGATGAAGCAACAGGAGAACTTACATTTGCAACTGATAGATTCTCAACATATATTGTAGTCTATGAGGATGTTGCTAATTCTAATACAGAGGATAAGAGCAATGTATCAGGAAATGGCAGTGCAGCAGATAATAATGATGTGGCAGAAGACAGTGCTGCAACAGCAGAAGACAGTGCGGCTACAGCTGATACTCTCTCAGTTACAAGAACAATAATTCTTCTTGCAGTTCTTATGCTTAGTGCAGGTGTTATATGTCTTACACTATATAGAAGAAAAGAAAATGCTTAGAATTATATACTTAATAATATAAGCGGATAATATAAGCGGATAATATAAGTTAATAGTATAGGCTAATAGTATAAGTAAATAATATAAGCAGATAATAAAATGGCAGTCACATAAAGTGATACATCATATCTTCTGGTATATCCAGCGGAGGAGTGTAATCACGGTGGCTGCCTTTTTATGTAATAGGAAATTCTATAATTATTAAAAAATGTAAAAATAAGTTGAATTATGTAGAAAATAAGATTATATTAATATAAGGCAATTTTCGATATGAAGTTTGCAGGAAAACGGCGAAAGCC
>ERZ1026882.1259-NODE-1259-length-11044-cov-6.064701_pt1 | contig 11044 bp, 10 predicted proteins | sample MGYA00380171_ERZ1026882 | MGnify/ENA primary metagenome ERZ1026882 (study PRJEB33269, sample SAMEA4719807) | human gut metagenome | biome: human-associated habitat; feature: organic feature; material: feces | place: Cameroon | collected 2013-10 ...
GAGAATATCGGCCTCTGGGGCAACAGGAGCATCCTGAGCTATGTCCCGGCGGGGCAGGTGTTCGCGGAGACCTATGCCTTCTGCGGCGAGCCGATGATGGTGGACGTGGTGGCGGCGGAAGAGACGGAAGTGCTCTTTTTGAACATGGATGTCCTCATCCACACACCTCACCCGGACAGCGAGTGGCAGCCGGTCCTCGTGCAGAACCTGCTCAACATCTCGCTGCACAAGAACTTGGCCCTCTCGGAGCACATCTTCTGCACGGCCCCGAAGACCGTCCGGGGACGGCTGCTGCTGTATCTCTCCAATCAGGCCGCAAAGGCGGGCAGCAAAAGTTTCCGCATCCCCTTCGACCGTCAGGGCCTGGCCGATCACCTCAACCTCGACCGCAGCGCCCTCTCGAAAGAGCTGGGCAAAATGCGGGATGAGGGAATACTGGAAACAACAAAAAACGAATTTACCCTGCATGAGCTGCCGGAGTGAGGAGAGCTTTTTCTCTTCACATTCCCCCTTTCCGCCGCATACATCGGTGGGAAGGGGGAATGCAATGTGAACGTCTATCTGTTTGCAGCGGTCATCCTGCTGCTGCCGGCGCTCTGTACGGCGCTGGGAGCAGCGGGGGTCTTTCTGGTGCGTCGGGCCGACGAGCCCCGCACCCGGCGGATGCTCTGCGGCATGGCGGCGGGCATCATGCTGGCCGCCAGCGTGTGGAGCCTGCTGCTGCCTGCCATCGAGCGGGCAGAGGCCGGGACGCTGCCGGTCTGGCTGGCCCCGGCGGTGGGGTTGGTGCTGGGTGCTGTGGGCCTGCTGCGGCTGGAAGAGGCTGCCGGGCGGCTGATGCACACCGGGTCAAAAGAGCATGGCCGGATGGGCCGGGTGGTGCTGGCCGTGACTCTCCACAATTTGCCCGAGGGCATGGTGGTGGGACTTGCGGCGGCGCTGGCCCTGCAGGGTGAGCCGGAGGCCGTCAGCGGGGCGCTGGCCCTTGCACTGGGCATCGGCTTGCAGAATATCCCGGAAGGCGCGGCGGTGAGCCTGCCGCTGATGCAGGCCGGGCAGGGGAGACGGAAAGCCTTCTGCGCCGGTGCTGCGTCGGGCCTCGTGGAGCCGCTGGGGGCGCTGCTGGCGCTGGCCCTCGCGGGCTGGGTGAGCGCGGCTCTGCCGTGGCTCATGAGCGCCGCCGCCGGGTGCATGGTCTGCGTGACGGCTCAGGAGATGATACCGGAAGCCGTGGAGCAGGACGAACCGGCGGGCGTCATCAGCGTGGTGCTGGGTTTCGCCCTCATGATGGCGCTGGATATTGCGCTGTAGCAAAAAAGCCGATGCAGCTGCATCGGCTTTTTTGCTGTCAGTTCTCTTTTGCAAGGTAGACTGTCGTGGAGGGAAATGCGAAATCCACGCCGTCGGCCTTCATCACGTCCATGATGTTGAGGTTCAAATCGTTCTGCATCCGCAAAAACACGCCGAGGTCGGCGGTGCGCAGATAGGCAGAGACCATCAGGTTGATGCTCGAGTCGCCGAAGCCGGTCATCCGGACAAAGGCGGTGTCCTCGTAGGTGTCGGGGCTGGCCTTGAGCATGGCGTCGAGGTCGGCCATCAGCTTTTCCAGCTGGGGTCGGGTGGTGTCGTAGGTAACGCCCAGCGTGAAGCGGTAGAGCCGCTTGTTGCGGAGGGTAGCGTTGTTGATGGTGGCACTGCTGACGGTGCTGTTGGTGAGGATGTAGATGGAGTTATCCACGGCCCGGACTTTCGTGGAGCGGAAGTTGATGTCCACCACTTCGCCCTCCACGTCGCCGACGGTGATCCAGTCGCCGATGGAGAAGGGTTTGTCCAGCAGGATGACCACGCCGCTGAAGAAATTCTTGGCCATATCCTGTGCGGCCAGAGAGATCGTAAGGCCGATAAGACCGGCACTGGCCACGACGCTGCCCACGGGCAGGCCGCTCTCCTGTGCGATGGTCGCGCCGCAGAGCACCACGACGGCTACTTTGTATACTTTATCCAGCAGGGTGAGCAGGGTGCGGTTGGTGCGGACTTCTTCGCTGGACGAGGCCAATAGCAGAGCCGCGATGCCGGAAGCGTGGTAGAAGCCGGTGCCGATGAGGAAGACCAGCATCATCCGATAGGCTTTGAGCAGCAGGGCCGCAAGGCCGGGGATGGCCCAGGGCAGGCTGCGCAGGGCCAGATACATGCCGGTGTACCACGCGATGCGGGCCGCCGGGCGGGCAAAGCTTTCCAGCAGGGGGTGCGTAAAGGCAAAGTGCCAGCTGCGCTTCAGCAGGCGGGGGAAGAGGTTTTTTTGCAGCCAGCGGCTGACGACCCAGCCGATGAACAGCAGGGCCAGCGCACAGACGCACCGGGCTGCAAAGGCCAGCCAGCCTTCCAGCAGCAGCCCGGCGATGGAAAAGCCGAGATCGTTGATGGTGAAGAGCATAGAAACAAATACCTTCCTGACGAATAATAAAATCAGTATATCATATTACAGCCGACGGTGCAAATCGGGAACGGCTTGTTAAAAAATGCATAAAAGGGCTTGACAAGACAAACCTGCCGCGTTATACTCTGCGAAGAAAGTTCGTTTCAGGGCGGGGTGCGATCCCCCACTGGCGGTACAGCCCGCGACCACTCCCAAAGAGTGCTGACCCGGTGAGACTCCGGGGCCAACGGTATAGTCCGGATGCAAGAAACGGCAGGCAATTTGATTTGTTTGTACGCGCCCTGTTATAGTGTAAGCTATGGCAGGGCGCGTTTTCATTTGTCTTCCCGGTTCCAGCGAGCGAGAAAAGGGCTTTCCAGTCTTTATTTGAATGGGGCAGCCGCCCCGGGAGGAAAATTATGAGAAAAGATACGACCCACAATCTGACCGTTGCCGCCATGCTCAGCGCAGTGGCGTTCATCCTGATGTTCATCGAGTTCCCCATTCCGATGCTCATCCCGTCCTTCGTCAAGATGGACTTCTCCGACCTGCCCGCCCTGCTGGGCGCGTTTGCCCTCGGCCCGGTGTACGGCGTGGTCATCAGCTTCATGAAGAACCTGCTCCACATCGTCATCAAGGGTACCAGCACTGCCTGTGTCGGCGAGCTGTGCAACTTTATGCTGGGCGCTGTCTTCTCCGCTGTGGCGGGCTTCATCTACAAGCATCATAAGAGCCGCAAGACCGCCATCCTCGGCGCGGTAGCAGGTGCCGCCGCAATGGCCGTCTTCAGCGTACCCTCCAACTACTTCATCACCTACCCGGCCTATGTGGAGTTCTATCATATGCCGCTGGAAGCCATCCTCGGCATGTATCAGGCCATCCTGCCCTCTGCCGACAGCCTCATGAAGTGCCTCGTCATCTTCAACCTGCCCTTCACGCTGGTCAAGGGTCTGCTGGACGCCGTGCTCTGCATGATCATCTATAAGCCCCTGTCGCCCATCCTGCATGGCCGGAAGTAAATTTGAATCAACAAAATGGGCATGTGCCGGTGGCACATGCCCATTTTGTTTATTGTAACGCTCCCTTATCGAGCCACTTGCCCCTTGCAAGTCGAATGAGGAACAGCGCGCCCCGGATGCAGAGCTCGATGCACATGGCGGCCCAGACGCCCACGAGGCCCAGCCGGGGAGCCAGCAGGAAGGCGAGGGTGAGCCGGACGCCCCACATGCTGAACAGGTTCAGCAGGAAGCAGCCTGTGCTGTCGCCTGCGCCCTGCATCGCGCCGCTTGCTACGATGCTGGCCCCGAACATCGGCTCGGCGAAGGCCTCGATGCGTAGGACCTGCGCACCCAGCGCGATGACGGCGGCGTCTGCCGTGAAGATGCCCATGAGGGCCGGGGCAAAGAGCCAGAGCCCCATGCCCGACAGGGCCATGATGCCCATGCCCATTGCCGTGCAGAACCAGGCGAACCGCTTCGCCATGTCCCGGCGGTGGGCGCCGACGGCCTGCCCGATGAGGGCGATGGAGGCGTCCTGAATGCCGTAGCCTGCCATGTAGCAGAGGCCCTCGGCGCTGACGCCGAGGCTGTTGGCCGCGATGGCCACCGTGCCGAGGCCCGAGACGATACGGACGAGCACCACCTGTGCCGACGAGAGGGCCGCACGCTCAGCGGCCAGCGGTGTACCCACCCGCCAGAGGTTGCGCAGGCAGGTGGAGGTGATGCGCCAGCTGCCGGGCTTTCGGATGCAAAGCGGGCCGTCCCGCAGCAGCAGGACGCCCAGCGCCAGCAGACCGCCCACGACGGTGGAGAGAGCCGTGCCCAGCGCTGCGCCCGGCACAGCGAGGCCGACACCCCAGACCGTGACGCTCTGGCCGAAGAGCAGGATCTGCCGGGTGGGGTTGATGAGGAAGAAGTTGAACACCACGTCCAGCAAACAGACCAGCACGCTGATCAGGCTGGGCGTCAGGGCGTCGCCGGTGGCGCGGAGCATGGCTGTGTACATTCCCATGGCCATCGTGAAGGGGAGGGCCGCCGACCAGATGGCGAAGTAGGCGCTGGCATCGGCTTGGAGCGAGATGTCCGCCCCCAGCCACCCGGGCAGGAAGCGGCTAATGCCGACGCCGAAAGCCGCAGCGCCCAGACCCAGGATGAGGTTGAAGAGCATGGACTGCCGCAGCACGCCCCGGGCGTCCTGCCGGCGGTCGGCCCCGAGGTACTGGGCGATTTGGATCGAAAACGCGGTGTACAGTCCCACAAGGATGCCGTGGAGCAGCCAGGTGCTCGAGCTGACGATGCCGATAGCGGCGGTGGCCTCTGCGCCGATGTGGCCCACCATGGCGGCGTCGATGTACTCCATCGCCGTGACCACCAGCTGCTCCAGAATGGAAGGAATGCTCAGCGCCAGCGCGATGCGGGCCGTGTCGGACAGCGGGATGTCCTCGCCCTGCCGCATCCGGGCCGAGAGCTGCTCCAGAGAAAGTGTCATGTCGTCTCCTGTTTTCTGTGTTGATAAGGTGTCTTACTATTATAGGCACGGGGAGGAAAATTGTCAAACCGGGCGATTGATTTTTTGGCTCTGGCGTGATACACTCTCGGAGTAAGAAGAATATCATTGAAAGAGGTTCAAAATATGCTGCAGCTTATTTCAGCTACCGGCCAGCAGACCGTGGACGCGCTGGCGTTCCTGCTGGCGTTTGCCCTGACCGCCCTGATGGACTCGGTCTTTCACGACAAGCTCCCCCACGACCATGGCCGTGCCTTCGCCGTCAACGGCGAGCTCTCCAAGGGCAAGGCCCGGGGGTCCGGACTCATCTTCGTGCTCTGCATCGCGCTGGTGACGCTGGCGGTGGTGCCTTTTAAGGTAGAGTACCTTATTTATACCGTTCTGCTCATCGCCTCCATGCTGTCGGGCTACTTTGACGACGCCTCCGAGACGGCGTGGAACGAGTACAAGAAGGGCCTCATCGACTTCGTCATTGCCGTGGTGGCAGGTGTTACCTACCTGAACTTCAACGGCACGAGCGTCAACTTCCTGAGCACTACTTTCACCATTGCCTATCCGCTCTATCTGCTGCTCATCGTCATCCTCATCTGGGCCAGCATCAACGTGGTCAACTGCACCGACGGCGTGGACGGCCTGTCTGCCAGCCTCGCGGTGGTGAGCATCGGCACCTTCCTGCTGGCTTACGGCGAGGAGCTGGGTGACTACTCCACCGCTGCCATCGTCTTTATCGGCGCACTGCTGGCCTACCTGTGGTCCAACGCAAAGCCCAGCACCCTGCTGATGGGCGATGCCGGCAGCCGCGCCATGGGCTTCTTCCTCGCCATCCTGGCCCTCAAGAGCGGCCACCCGTTCGCCTTCCTGCTGGCGGCGCTGGTGTTCATCGTGGACGGCAGCCTCGGCATCCTGAAGATCAGCTTCAAGCGCTTCCTCCACATCAGCATCCTCAAGAACACCCTCACTCCGCTGCACGACCATGTGCGCAAGCGCATGGGCTGGAGCGACGAACAGGTGGTGGCCCGCTGGCTCATCCTGCAGGCCGTCGCATCGGCGCTGCTCCTGCTGATGACCCGCTGATTTACGGATTTTAAGTACGATGTTTGTGCAGCTTTCCAAAATGCAGATTGACCCGCTCTGATTTTTGTTGCACTTTATGGATTGAAAGTCGAGCGGAAAAAGACTATACTTTAACCAACGAAAGCAAAGGCGCTTAAGTGAATGGATTCACTTTGCGCCTTTTTTGTTTTTTCGTTTTTGTGTGCGGTTCGGGAAAGCCGCACAAGATGCGCTGTCCGCGGCGCTGGAGCACGGACGACAGAACAGGATAGGGAAAGGCGGGGATCACAGTGATCAAACTCGAACACGTTGACAAGTACTTCGGAGACCTGCACGTCCTCAAAGACGTGAACCTCGAGGTCGCCGAGGGCGAAAAGCTGGTCATTATCGGACCGTCCGGCAGCGGCAAATCTACCACCGTCCGCTGCATGAACTTTCTGGAAGAGCCGACCAGCGGTCACGTCTACATCGACGGTCAGGAGCTGACCAACAAGAACAAGACCAGGATCGTCCGCGACAACATGAGCATGGTCTTCCAGCAGTTCAACCTCTACCCCCACATGACGGTGCTCAAAAACCTGACGCTGGCACCCATGAAGCTCCATCACAAGACCAAGGCAGAGGCCGAAGAGCTGGCATATCATTATCTTGAGGTCGTCGGCCTCCGGGACAAAGCGGATGTCTACCCTCCGCAGCTGTCCGGCGGCCAGCAGCAGCGCATCGCCATTGCACGCGCCCTCTGCGCACAGACCAAGATCATCCTGTTCGACGAGCCGACTTCGGCCCTCGACCCTGAGACCATTCAGGAAGTGCTGGATGTCATGGTAAAGCTGGCACACGAGAAGAACATCACGATGGTGGTCGTCACCCACGAGATGGGCTTTGCACGAAACGTGGCCGACCGTATCGTCTTTATGGCGGACGGCCAGATCATTGAGGAAGGCACGCCGGAGCACTTCTTCACCAACCCCAAGAACGAGCGCGTCCGGCAGTTCCTGAGCAAGATCGTCCGCTGAGAGGACGAACAACAAAGGTTGACACGGCAGGGACTCACAAGTTGTGGTGAGATGCCGTTGTTGATAACAGGCCGTTTTCGGAGCGGACAGGGAAAGCCGCTCGGGCCAAAAAAACAAAGAGGAGTGGTTTATTATGAAAAAGATCTCACGTCGTGATTTCCTGAAAGTCACTGGTTTGGTGGGCGCTGCTGCTGCCCTGACCGCCTGCGGCGGCTCTGCAAGCTCCACAGCAGCTTCTACTGCTTCTTCTGTTGCTGCTTCTTCTGGCAGCGCAGCTGCTTCCACCGCAGCACTGGGCGCTGACACCCAGGCCATCGTGGACCGCGGCGTCCTGAAGGTGGGCGTCAAGAACGCAGTTCAGGGCTTCAGCTTCCAGGATACCCTCACCGGTGAGTACAAGGGCCTCGAGGACAGCCTCGCAGAGATGATCGCAGAGCACCTCGGCGTGGACGTTGAGTTCACCACAGTCACCGCCGCCACCCGCGGCGAGCTGCTGGACTCCGGCGACATCGATGCCGTTCTGGCTACCTTCACCATCACCGAAGAGCGCAAGAAGACCTGGGACTTCTCCACCCCCTACTATACCGACTACGTTTCCGTTCTGGTGGAGGACTCCACCGGCATCAAGGGTCTGGCTGACCTGAAGGACAAGGTCGTGGGCGTCTCCTCCGGCTCCACCTCCGCTCGTGCTCTGGTCAAGGCCATGATCGACGAGGGCGTGCTGGACGGCGCAAACTTCGACGCCGACACCTTCAACGCCGACACCTGGAAGGATGGCATCTCCTTCCGTCAGTACGACGACTATCCCGCCATCAGCACCGCACTGAGCGCAGGCGAAGTGCAGGGCTTCTGCGTCGATAAGTCCATCCTCGCCATCTACAAGACCGAGGGCCGCAGCTACATTGACGCTGAGTTCAGCCCGCAGGAGTATGGCGTCGCTACCAAGAAGGGCAGCGACTTCTCCACCCTGTGCGACGACCTCATCAAGGGCTGGCTGGCAGATGGCACCGTCGAGCAGCTCATCAAAGACAACGGTCTGGATTAAGCCCAGACTTTTCAGAACCAAGAGAGTGCAGGGAAAGGGGAGTTTGCCATGTCTGGCTTGTTTTCGTTAGAGTCCTGGTCCACCGTCTGGACGCATCGTGAGAGTTTTCTGCTGGGTCTGGGCAACACGCTGCAGACCGCCGTCTGCGCACTGGTGCTGGCCTTCATCATCGGCGCTACGCTGGGCCTGATGTCCACCAGCGGCAATAAGCTGCTGCGCATCATCGCCCGCATTTACGTCGAGTTCGTCCAGAACACCCCGCTGCTGCTGCAGCTGTGCTTCCTGTATTATGCGCTGGCATTTGCAGGCGTGAGCCTCGGCGTCATCCGCACCGGCATCATTGCACTGGGCGTTTACACCGGCGCTTACATGGGCGAGGTCGTCCGCGCCGCCATCGAGTCTGTGCCGAAGGGCCAGTTCGAGGCCGCACAAGCTCAGGGCTTCAACTATCTGCAGCGGATGGGCTACATCATCCTGCCCCAGAGCATCCCCGTGATGCTCCCGCCGATGGTCAACCAGGTGGTCAACCTCTTCAAGAACACCTCCTGCCTCTACATCGTGGGCGGCGCTGACCTCATCAGCGTGACCTACAGCTTCGTCACCGGTGCTTCCACCGGCGGCGCATATGCCCCCGCTTATATCGTCTGCGGCCTCATCTTCTTCGTGGTCTGCTTCCCGCTGTCCACGCTGGCAGCCCGCTGGGAGGCTTCCCTCAAGGAGCGCAAGGGCCGTGTGAACCCGGGTCTCAAGACCGCTGCCAAGAAAGTAGAGCTGAAGGAGGCTGCCTGATATGAAGACGCTTGCTGCAAGCCTTTCCATCCTGACAAGAGAAGGCGTCATGCTCTACCTGCTGCGCGGCGTGGCCTTCACCTGCATCATCTCGGTGCTGGGCGTCATCATGGGCCTCATCGTGGGCTCTCTGCTGGCGCTGGCCCGCACCTACTGCAAAAAGGGTCCGGCCCGCATCCTCGGCTGGTTCGCTACCGCCTACATCGAGCTGTTCCGCAACACGCCCTACCTGCTCTGGATCTTCATCTGTGTGGTGTTCTGCCCCTGCCCGGGCTTCTTCGCCCGCAAGATGTTCGGCCTGACCAGCGTGGAGATGAAGCTGCTGTTCAAGGCAGCGCTGGCCCTCATCCTCTTCAACTCCTCCGTCATCGCCGAGATCGTCCGCGGCGGCCTGAACGGCGTGTCCAAGGGCCAGTTCGAGGCCGGCTATGCACAGGGTTTCAACACCGCTGAGGTGCTGCTCTACATCGTCCTGCCGCAGGCCTACCGAAACATCGTGCCGACCCTGCTCAGCCAGGTCATCACCACCATCAAGGACTCCTCCTATCTGGCAAACGTGGCCACCATCGAGCTGATGGCTCGCATCCGCCAGCTGCTGAGCGCCGCCGGTACTTACAACGGCCTTGGCACGGTGAACGTCTCCGACGTCATGGTGCTGTTCGGCACAGCCTGTGTCATCTACTTTATCATCAACTTCACCCTGAGCTGTGTGGTGCGTGCAATGCAGAACCGCCGCAAGAAGGCTCTGGTCTTTGCCCCGGCAAAGGCCGCATAAACTAAGACCTATTCCAATTTCCCAATTCCCAATTATTCTCCTGTCATTGTTCTGTCAATGCCAAAAGCGCCCGGTGGATACCCACCGGGCGCTTTTGGTGTATAGAGATATTCCGATATGCCAAAGCCTCTCCCTTTAGCGGAGGAGTTATACACTCTTCTCTGCCGCCTCCACCACATGGCTCACGAGCACGGAAGTCGTCACAGTGCCGACGCCGCCGGGGACGGGGGTGATGGCCTCCACCACCGGCTCTGCCTCGCCAAAGCGGACGTCACCGCAGAGTTTGCCTTCCTCATTGACATGGATGCCCACATCCACGACGACCTGACCGGCCCGCAGATGCTCTGCGCCGATGAAGCCCATCTTGCCCATGGCCACCACCACAACATCGGCCTCGCGGCAGATCTCCGACAGGTTCTGGGTGCGGGAGTTGCAGAGGGTGACGGTGGCATTTTCCCAGTCCAGCATCATGGCTGCGGGCTTGCCCACCACGAGGCTGCGCCCCACGACGACAGCCCGCTTGCCGGAGAGGGGAATGTTGTAGAACTTCAGAATCTCAAGACAGGCCTGCGCCGTGCAGGGCGGGTAGCCGACGGCAGTGTTGGTGAAGACACCGGCCAGCGAGCCGTCGGTGATGCCGTCAATGTCCTTTTCGGGCGAGAGTGCGGCGCGGATGGTCCTGTCATCAAACTGCTTGGGCAGGGGACGGAAGAGCAGACAGCCGTGGATGGCGGCATCTGCGTTGATGCCGGCAATGACGCGCAGCAGCTCTTCCTGCGAAGCGTCGGCGGGCAGAAGGAACTGCTTCACCTCGACGCCCACTTTCGCACAGCGGGCCATGACGCCTTTCTCGTAGGAGAGGTCATCGGGGCGTTCACCCACCCGGACGACGGCCAGTGTGGGGACAACGCCTTTTTCCCGCAGTGCGGCGCAGCGGGCGGCATTTGCTTCGTTCATGGCGGCCACGACGGGCGCACCCTTCAAAATGGTAGACATATACGTTCCCTTTCTATGTATCAGGCCCGCAGGCGGCTTGCCACGGACTGGTAGACTTCGTCGGCCAGCGGCACATATTCCGCCAGCATCCGGGCCGCTTTTTCGTCCAGCGCGGCGGCATGGGCGCGGTCGGTCATGAGCTTTGTGTTGATGGCGACATTCAGCGCCGACGCCTGAAGTGCGGCCTTGCAGAACAGCGCCGCACAGCCTGCGTCTGAGACAGCCAGCACGCTGCCCTTTTCGGCGTAATCGGCCGCAAGGCGGATGCCCTCACAGCAGGCGTCCATGATGTCCAGCGGCACGGCGCAGGCCCCGTCCAACGCTTCGGCCAGCACAGCGGCCTTGCGGGCCTGCTGTTCGGGCGTCTCTCTGGGCAGGCCGTAGGCCGCCGCCAGAGGCGTGAATGCGTCGGCGTCAGCCTGCACGAGGGCTTCCAGCCGTTTGCGCAG
>ERZ1026882.1262-NODE-1262-length-10991-cov-4.744514_pt1 | contig 10991 bp, 7 predicted proteins | sample MGYA00380171_ERZ1026882 | MGnify/ENA primary metagenome ERZ1026882 (study PRJEB33269, sample SAMEA4719807) | human gut metagenome | biome: human-associated habitat; feature: organic feature; material: feces | place: Cameroon | collected 2013-10 ...
ATATTGGTATTTTCCGTTTCTATATATTATGTTTATTATAACATATATCCATTTATAGCACAATCCCTTCTGGCTTTACATTATTATAAAACGGCAACGCTCCCAACCAATACTCGAACTGATCTTTTATTAAGTTGGCTCAGTTCTATGACGTAGATATGAATTATATCACTGATATCAGCAAGACCGTTCACAAATTTCCTAAAGAAAAACAGCAACTGGCAGCAGTCAATAATCGTAAAAAAATAGTCATACCAGAACACACTCTTCACTGCTGCCAGTTTTATCCCATCCAATTATCTAAATTGAATAGCCTCGATCCTAAGTTCCTGTCCTACAGTTCCAAGCGTTGCTACTCCGTCTGCTTTTGTCCAATCTGTCCATCCGGAACTCTGTATATGAACACGATATTCAAAGTCACCTTCAAAGCATAAGCATTCGATACGTTTCTTTTCGCCTACGGTTCCGATAATCGTATCTTTGGTAATCATGCCGTAATCCACCCATCCTTTGCTCTGTACGTGCGGTTCGACGGAGAACATGGATTTCTTAATCTCCAGTGCTTCCATCTGCAGTCCTTTTCCGGTCGTACCAGCCCACTCTCCGTTGTTGGCCCATTCTGACCAGCCAATACTCTTCTGGTGGACTCTGTACAGATAGAAAGATTCCTTTCCGGTGATCCGGATTGCTTCCAGTCTTCTGTTCTGTCCAACTGTTCCAAGCAAAGTATCTTTGGTGATGTTCTTGTATTCTTTATTACCGATTTCTTTCATATGAACTACAACGCCTCTACTTGCACCGTTACTTATATTGTACTTCCGGCAATAGCACACCAACGGAGACAAAAAATGTTCATATCCTTAGGTAGCAATAAAATATTTATCTGTTTCTTCTTTTATAAATTACAATTTCTGTTACCACTGCAATTCCAAACACACACAGCATTACCAGCCATAAATCCATACGATTTTCATCACCTGTTTTTGGAGATTTTCGAACTTCCTTTGAATTATGCCCCGGCTTTTCTACAATTGTATTTTTCGGAATTTCCTGTTTTCTATACAAAACAGTCTGATCTGCATTTTCGATATCTTCTTCTTTTGCGATCAAGTGTTCTTCTTCATCATAAAGCCTTTCGAATACTACAACTGATTTTCCAGCCAACCTGCGTGCATCCAGTTCAAATGTCATCTCAATCGTTCCTTCTTCATTTTCTGGAACAAAAGATATCCCGGCAGTCACTCTTTTTCCATTTTCATCAAGTAATTCTTTTCCGGTTTCTTTATCCATCAAAACACCTTTCAAAACATAGGTTTCATCTGGCAACAGATTCTTATAAGTTATCTGATCTATGATTTTTTGCTTTTCCTTTGCCTCTCCTTCTTGTGTCTTTGAGTTCTCGTCCAACGCTTTTGTACCAATTTCCGGGAAATAAATGCTTTGTTCTTTCGCTTCCGGGTCTTTATGCTCTGCTATGCTCTTACCGTCTGCTTTGATTTCTTCATACACAACTATCGTTTTTCCGCACAGCTCATCGGCGCTGATTTCAAATCCAAGCTCTACACTTCCTTCTGATTTTTCCGGAACAAATTCTAATGTCCTTTCTTCACTCACCGGATTTCCCGTTTCTTTTTCTACGATCATTCCGTGCAATGTGTAATTTCTACCCGGCAGCAGATTCCTATATTTTACAGTATCAAGCAGTTCTACAGTTCCATCTGCCAGTGCATGATGCGTTTCTGTCTCTTTATTAAGCGCAACCGTTTCCACCTCTGGTACATACATAGTCTGTTCTTCATCTTCCAGATCCGCATGTGTACCATATAATTTCTCGCCATAATAAAGCTTTTCAAATGCCACCAGTATCTTCCCGCCGAGATTCGTTCCATCAAAATTAAATTTTACATCTACCGATCCATCCGTATCTTCCGCAACAAACTCCACACTTGATGTTATCTTCTCACTGTTTGCATCTTTTACTGCTTTTCCGGTATCTTTGTCCATTAAGATTCCTGTGATCTTATATTTCTTTCCTTTCTTTAAATTATGATATTCTACCGTATCGGTAATCTGCATATCCTTTTCAGACTTTATAATATGTATTCCCGTTTGATCGTCTTTCACAGAAGTCTTCAATTTCGGAAAATGTATCATCTGACTGACATCTTCAATATCTTTATGTACCGCGATCAGCTCCTCGTCCAGATAACACTCTTCAAACACTGTAATATTTTTTCCTGCTAATGTATTTCCATCGAAATTAAACTCTACTTCCACACTGCCTTTTGCTGTTTTAGGAATGAATTTCTGCAATCCGGATATTTTCTTCCCTTTTGAATCCAGAACAGGCTCCCCCGTTTTGTGATCCATCAGTATTCCCTTCATGACGTATTCTTTTCCCTTTTTAAGGCCTGTATAAGTAACCGTATCTATCACCGTTACACTCTCATCTGCATTAGAATAATGAGTTCCTGTCTCTTCATCCTTCGCCACTGTAGAGATCACAAGATCAGGATTCATAATTGTTCCCAAGTCTAATATATAATTGTCACGGGAAATTTTAAATGTTCCTTTGTACAATGCTTTGTCCACATTTTGTCCACAGCGTAGTTCTTCCATTTTATAAGTATCATAAGGAAATGCACCATTATCATCATTTACTTCCGACATCTCTCCGCCGCTATTAAGCCCAAACCAAATTCCGCTTTCTGCCTGACCTGTATTGGTATTTTCACTGTGTTTTACATAATTGGAGGCCGATGAAAAATATCCATTCGCATCTGTCATAATCATGTGGCTCTCTCCCGTCGTTACAGATGTGATTCGAAACGGAATTCCTGCCATAGATTCTTGTGTTTCTTCATCTTTCTTCTGAAATTCTATATCTCCTCTGAATATACGATCCGCAATTTTATATGTATTGCCTCCCTGTATCTTCGCAAGATTTCCGTCCTGTATAATTTTAGTCAGATAATATGTGCCCTCTGTTTTCCCTTCTACACTTTCTATATACGCTCCGTCCAGTGAATATCCTTCCGGTGCTTTTGTCTCTTCAATACTGATCGTTCCAAGCGGAAGTACCGGAATCTTTCCATCTTCTGCATAATAAAAATCATCCCCGCTAATTTGATAATCTTTATTCAATCTGCTTTCATATCTATCTTTTTCTTTTTTCGATTTTAAGACCCAGGTTCTGTCCGGCGTTTTTGGAAGTGTAGCCTGATCATATATGCCTGCATAATAACATACGGTAAATTCGGCACCCTCCAGACTTCCTGCCCCATGTGATTTTCCTGCTTTATATTCCTGATCAATCTTTTCAAGAATAAGTTCCATATCCGAGTACACCGGCACATCCTTCACGTTTACAGAAACAGTCTGGCCGGAAACAACAGTCACAGGATAAACCGTTTCATCCAGCCGGTATCCTTTCGGCGCTTTCTTTTCTTTCACATAGTAAGTTCCCTCTTCAAGTTCTACAGTGTTAGAATTTCCTTCTTTATCCGTCGTAAATGTCGCTGCTTCATTGGTCGCCGACCGATCTTTGTAAATTCCATAGCATGCGTCTTCCAGAGAATACTGTGGATTCCCATTCGTAAGCACCGTCTGTGTTTTCCCCTTTTTTAATTTCGCATAGCCGCTGTAATTTCTGTAGATCAACGCAGAACCACTGATTCTCTGATATCCGATCAGTCTTCCGTCACTGTCTTTTGTTACACCATCCGTCGATCCTGTAACACTGGTACAATACAGATTCCCCATCACTTCGCCGGTAACTTTATTAACTCCGGTAACCGTATATCTGTATGTATACTCCTGGCCAACATACGGAGCCGCAGCTGTGTGATCCGCACAGCCACCAGTAGCTGTTACTCCAGCCAGGATTCCGGTAAATCCGCCTATCGTTACACTATGTACGGTATGTCCATTTCCCCCATCTACAGCAGTGATTACACAATTTCCGGTAAACACATCCCCTGCTTCCGGTTTATTATAATTTCCACGTGTCTGTCCTGTTCTTACTGCTCTTATTTTCTTATCTTCTTTACCGAAAGTAACTACAACTTTCTTCTCCAATTCCATAGCAGTGACGTCTCGCCAGAAACATTTTCCCTGCACTTCTGATACATCTTCCAACTCATAATTTCCGTCTTTATCCAACACATGTACTGCAATATCCGTTTCTTTCGGGGATTCGGCCTGTACGCGCACACACATTCCCTTTGGTACTTCTATCACACTTCCGGATGTAATCTCCTGCGTTCTTTCTGCTGTATCTGTCACTGTTACTATTCCTTCTCCAACAACTTCAAAACTCATCTTTTTTGCAACTTCTCTGGCATCTGCAGAAGTCTTTGACACACCAAAAACAAACATCTGACACAATAAAATTCCTGCCATCAAAGAAGCTGCGGCCTTTTTGCCTCTATGCATCTTTGTCATATGTTTCCTCACTTTCTTTTTTCATTTATAATATTAATCCGACCGCTGTCACTACCTCCCTTCAAAAAACAACGTTCATTTTACCGGATTACTTTCTTACATATTTACAAATATAAATGGATTGTCTGGCAACATCATATAAGAATTCTGATCTGCCTTTTTTGAACATTTATTGATATTAAAGACTGAATAACTGAATGTCATTCAAGTATTTTCGTATATAATACAACACAGGTTCTAAGAATGTCAATCCCTAAAACCTGTGTTATTTAAATTATTATTTAGCTGTATATTACTTTTTAAAGTGCATCTTCCGGGAAAAGTGCATCGTCTACTGCTGTAAGATCTTTTTGTGGAATATAATAAGCTCCGTCTTTATCAACTTTTACATTGACAGTTACAGTAGTCTTATCACCGTATGTCGGATTATTCATTTTTTCATCCATAAGTTCATACATCTTTTTCATGATCGCTTCATTCAGTTCTTCATCACTTGGGACATATTCGATATTTGAATATGTATCTGTTACCCAATTGTCAAGTTCTTCAGATACTGTGGAAAATGCTGTAAATGGCTGAACTTCTACGGATACCTTAAATTCATCATCTCCAGCTTCTTTTACCTCTCCAACCTTATAATTGGCAGATTTTAACATTTTTTCAAAAAGCTTACGATAATTAGCCTTCAATTCATCTGAAACACCTGTTTCATCAAATCCGGCTTCCTTCATACTGTTATCAAGATTTGTCTCGTATTCTTTCTTTGCCTCTTTTTCTGTGGAGTCTGTTATTTCTGCATATTCTTTAAATTCTGCCTTGTAACCGGCATCCAGTGCAGATTTTACATAATCCTTTGCTTCATCTGTCGTCATGCCTCCACATCCGCACAACACAAGCATTACTCCTGTCAGCATTGCTGCCAACACGCCCCGTTTCCTCATAAATTTATCCTCCTCTAAAAAGTGATAGTATCTTTCCATTATCAGAAAGATACTATCATTATACCAGATTTGTTCACACTGGAAACTATTCTTTTATCAGCTTTTTCCCAATATCAAAGCAATCAAATGTAGCAAAATAATCTGCCGGCGTCTCCGCTCTTCTGATCAGCTGTGTAGATCCATCCTCTTTCAGAAGAACCTCTGCGGATTTTAATTTTCCATTGTAATTGTAACCCATAGAGAAGCCATGTGCTCCCGTATCATGGATCACCAGTATATCTCCCATATCAATCTTCGGAAGCATACGATCGATTGCAAATTTATCATTGTTCTCACACAAAGATCCTGTCACATCATATTTGTGATCGCAAGGTGTATCTTCTTTGCCCATTACTGTAATGTGATGGTAAGCTCCGTACATTGCCGGACGCATAAGGTTAACCGCACATGCATCTACACCAATGTATTCTTTATGTGTATGTTTCTCGTGGATTGCAGTTGTAACCAGGCATCCATAAGGTCCCATCATGAAACGTCCCATCTCTGTATAGATTGCGACATCTCCCATACCTGCAGGTACCAGTACTTCTTCGTATACACGGCGGACACCATCACCGATCGCACGAATATCATTCGGCTCCTGATCTGGTTTGTAAGGAATACCTACACCACCGGACAGGTTGATGAATTTGATGTGTACACCTGTTTCCTTCTGAAGTTTTACCGCAACTTCAAACAGTACTTTCGCAAGCATCGGATAATATTCATTTGTTACGGTATTACTTGCAAGGAATGCATGGATACCAAATTCTTTTGCTCCTTTTGCTTTCAGAATTTTGAAAGCTTCAAATAGCTGTTCAGTTGTCATTCCGTATTTTGCATCTCCCGGATTATCCATGATATCATTACTGATCTTGAACATTCCGCCCGGATTGTAACGACAGCTGATAGTCTCTGGAATATGTCCGATTGCTTTTTCAAGAAAATCAATGTGTGTGATATCATCCAGGTTGATGATCGCATTCAGCTTATCTGCCAGTACGAATTCTTCTGCAGGTGTATCATTCGAAGAAAACATAATATCCTCTCCTGTTGCCCCGATCGCATCGGAAAGCATCAGTTCTGTATAAGAAGAACAGTCACATCCGCATCCGTATTCTCTTAAAATATTGATCAGAAATGGATTCGGTGTTGCCTTTACTGCAAAATATTCTCTGTATCCCTTATTCCATGAAAACGCTTCTTTTAAGGCTTTCATATTCTCACGCATTCCTTTTTCATCATATAAATGAAATGGTGTCGGATATGTTTTGATTATCTCATCCAACTGTGCTTTTGTTACAAATGGTTCTTTTTTCATCAATCTCTGTTCTCCTCTCGTATCGATAATAATTTTATCTCATTCGCAAGTGCTGTCTTGTATAATTCCACAAAGTTTTTTTGTCCGGAATAAAGACACGTATTCATGCTTCCTTCTCCGTATTCACCTGTCAGTACATATTTGGAGTCAGCAATGACTCCGACCTGCATTCCTCTGCTCTCTCCGAGATATACTTTTGCATTGTGGAAAGTTGCCGGCTGATCCGTAATGATCACAACCTTTTTTCTCGCTTCCATCAGTGCATCCAGTTCCCGGATCAGAAGTAACAGATAATTTCTTGTACAGCTGATATAAACTCTCTGATCTACCTGCGATAACAGATTTTTTATCTTATTCAGTATATTCTCTGCGCCTTCGATCGTAATATATCCTTCTGCGTATGCTTTTTCCGATGGCATATGTTCCTGCAGCCATCTTGCGGATTCTTCCAGCTTGCGGACACGATTCTTGCAAAACTCGTTGAGCGGGACAGGCACATACTTCCTGGTACTTGCCTCTTCCACAAGATATGCCGCACCTTTCTCTGTCATACTTGCCAGAGAATTATATGCATTAGACCTGGATATTCCTGTCTGTTTTGCAACCTCATACCCTGTTACCTTTCCCTCTGTCAGCAGGCACTGATAAATGCTTGCCTCCTGTCTTGTAAGTCCGAATTCCATCAGGCGCTCTGTAAATGATGTCTGTTCCATCTTAATCATTCACCTCTGGGTTCATTAGTAGTTCTCTACAGGAACACTATAAGTGAATTTTCTCTGTATGTCAAGGAGAATCTTTCTCAAAAACAACTGGAAAACAATCAAAAAAACAGAAAGCTTCAGACCCGAATATTTCAAGCCCCTTTGCTTTCTGTTTTTCTATACCAAAGTATGCAAGAGAAGTTGCCGGTGACAAGTTCTCTGTATTGCCATGCTCATTTATAATCTTCTATTTTCTGTCATCTACCATAGCGATTCTCATCATATTGCTTACGGTTCTGTTCTCAGATACATTCGTAGATGGAATTCCAAGTGTTAACACAACCATATCTCCTGCTTCTGCAAGCTGTTTTGCACAGATCAGATCGATCGCATTATCACAGATATCTTCTGTTGTGTATACTGCAACTGATTTCAGTGGTCTGACACCCCAGTTGATCTGCATTCTTCTCAACGTTGCTTCATTTGGGCTGATACCGATAATACCGGTCTTTGGTTTGAACTTAGATACAACTCTTGCTGTAGCACCGGATACAGTAGGTGTTACGATACATTTTGCACGAAGGTTATTTGCTGTTGTTACCGTCGCATGTGCAAGTGCGCTGGATGCGCTCTTAAGTCTGTGTTCTCCAGCTTTTCTGAGGATCATATCATAGTCCAGGTGTTCCTCTGTATTCTCAACAATGTGAACCATCATCTGCAATGCTTCTAATGGATATTTACCCTGTGCGGTCTCTCCGGAAAGCATCACTGCATCTGTTCCGTCGTATACCGCATTGGCAACGTCTGTAACCTCTGCTCTTGTTGGACGTGGGTTACGCATCATTGAATCCAGCATCTGTGTAGCCGTGATAACCGGTTTGAAGTTATCGTTACATTTCTGGATAATTGTTTTCTGAAGGTATGGAACTTCTTCGGCAGGAATCTCAACACCAAGATCACCTCTGGCTACCATGATTCCGTCTGCACAGCGGATGATCTCATCGATATTCTTGATTGCCTCAAAGTTTTCAATCTTGGCAATAACCGGAATATATGGAGCTTTACATTCTCTTAAGAATGATTTGATCTCCAGGATACATTCTGCATTTCTTACGAAAGAAGCAGCGATAAAGTCTACGCCCTGTTCTACACCGAATTTCAGATCGTCACGGTCTTTGTCTGTGATAGCAGGAAGACGAATTGCTACGTTCGGTACGTTAACACCCTTCTTCTCTCCAAGTTCACCGCCATTGACAACTTCACAGTTGATGTTATTGCCCTTTTTATCTTTTACCTTCAGCTCGATCAGACCGTCATCGATCAGGATTGTGCTTCCGGCTTTGACATCTTCTACCAGACCTTTATATGTAATAGATACGATCTTATTGTCTCCTACGATCTCATCTGTTGTCAGGGTAAATGTCTCGCCTGCTTCAAGCTGTACTTTCTTTCCGTCTTTTAATACACCTGTACGAATCTCAGGTCCTTTTGTATCCAAAAGGATCGCGATTGGTTTGTTCTCTTCCTCGCGGATCTTCTTTAACATATCCATACGACCTTTTTGCTCCTCATGATCACCATGAGAGAAGTTAAATCTTGCGATATCCATTCCATTCTGGACTAACTTTCTCATCAGAGATTCATCGTTGGTATTTGGTCCCATTGTACAGATAATCTTTGTTTTTTTCATATTTTCCCTATTCCTCTCTTAGTTATTTAACATGTGTATGTGTGAACAAATGATCCTGGCAATATTCATAATTGCCATTACATTTTGAGCAATACCGGAATTCCAGATTCGGATCATCCAGTTCTGTTCTTCCGCAGACTGCACATCTGTGTTTTGCTCCATTTGCATAGACATTCACCGGTCTTTCTGCCTGTCTCATCTTGCGCTTGAAATCATTCTTTCTCTTCATCTGGCCCGGTGAATACGGCTTCATATTCCGTGAACTTAAGAAAAAAATGATAAAGTTCAGGATCGAGATGAACGCAGCAAGTGCATTCGCCTTATAATATATGCCATAGTCACCTCCGCCGTAGGCCGGAAGAAAAGCCTGTACGATCGCATACACAAAATACAGACCATCCAGCATCGCCAGCCATTTGATCTTGATCGGTATGACAAAGAACAATAACAGCTGGATATCCGGGTAGAGTGCCGCAAATGCAAAGAATAGCGACAGATTCAGATACCATGTATCCATCGGTAACACAGCGCCTGTCAGTAAATATGCCAGTATGGCTCCTATTACAATAAAGAGCATTCCCGAAAAGAAATACAGATTAAAACGAAAAGCCCCCCACGCTGCCTCTAACTGCTTCCCTATCATATAATAGAGATACAGTACGAATACAATAAAAATCAGGCTGTCAGATGGAGGCTGGATAATAAACGTAACGATTCTCCATATCTGCCCCTGAAGAATCTTACCGGCATCCAGGCTCAGGAACTGGCTATAGAACGTCGGATTGATCAGATTCAGCACAAATCCGGCTGCATATAATATTATAATATAAGTCATGAGATTTGGAATCGCATATCTGCTAAATTTCCGTTCAAGTTTGTCTAACCAATTGTTCATATAACTGCTCCTTTATGTTTATTCTCACACTGTAGATATTCTACCTTCCTGAGAGATATTTGTCAATTATGCCAAGTAAAGTTCATCTCTTTTTAACATATCTTCAACATTTGTTAATTGTCTTTTGGCCACTTTTGTCGTATAATGTTACAGGTCACAATTAAGCAAAATGCATTTAATAAGAAGAAAGACATATATTTTAATATGATAAGGAGTTACATAATATGAATCAAAAGGAATTATACACACTTGGTATCGACATCGGTTCTACGACCGTAAAGATTGCCATATTAGATGAGAATAATGAAGTGGTATTTTCTGATTATGAGAGGCATTTCGCTAACATCCAGGAAACTCTTTCCGATCTGTTAGGAAGAGCGATACATAAATTAGGTCCTGTCCATGCATCACCGGTCATCACCGGTTCCGGCGGACTGACACTTGCGAAACACCTTGGAGTACCATTCGTACAGGAAGTTATCGCCGTATCAACTGCTCTTCAGGACTATGCACCTCAGACAGACGTTGCTATCGAGCTTGGCGGGGAAGATGCCAAGATCATCTACTTTGAAGGTGGTAATGTAGAGCAGCGTATGAACGGCGTCTGTGCCGGTGGTACAGGATCCTTCATCGACCAGATGGCTTCTCTTTTACAGACTGATGCCTCCGGACTGAATGAATATGCGAAAAATTATAAAGCTCTCTATACCATTGCCGCACGATGTGGGGTATTTGCCAAGACAGATATCCAGCCTCTGATCAACGACGGTGCTGCCAAAGAAGACCTTGCTGCTTCTATATTCCAGGCAGTTGTCAACCAGACGATCAGCGGACTGGCTTGTGGTAAACCGATTCGCGGACACGTCGCATTCCTCGGAGGACCGCTTCACTTTCTCTCTGAGCTGCGCGAAGCATTTATCCGTACACTGAAGCTGGACGATGAACACATCATCGCCCCGAC
>ERZ1026882.1266-NODE-1266-length-10975-cov-4.605128_pt1 | contig 10975 bp, 15 predicted proteins | sample MGYA00380171_ERZ1026882 | MGnify/ENA primary metagenome ERZ1026882 (study PRJEB33269, sample SAMEA4719807) | human gut metagenome | biome: human-associated habitat; feature: organic feature; material: feces | place: Cameroon | collected 2013-10 ...
CGATTGGCTTTTCCTGCTGGTGTCGTTCCAGCTTTCAATTTGCCTATCTCGCTATTTGCAGTGTCAGCATTAGTCTTTGCAGTATTGGCTATTCCTTGTGCTGTGTCTGCTGCACTCTTGGCATTGTCAGCTTTGGTTTCTACAGCTTTCAATGCTGCGACTGTTGCATATCCCGTTAAATCGATGGTTTGAGTCTCAAGTGGGCTAAGTTCGTAATAACCTCTAGTTCCTTCATTGTTATCTAATATAGCTGACACCCAGTAATCTGGAGTTCCTGTAGCCTTGATAAAGATATTATCGCCGATCTTCAATTCGCCTTTAGCCATTTTTTTAAGCGCAGTATTCATGTCTGCTTCAGTATCATATGCAATACCTCTCACTCTGCCTTGTGCTAATGAATATGCATCGTTAGCCTTAGTTTGAGCATTATTTGCAAGAGTAGTATTGGTTGCAATCTGATTGACTTGAGCTTGAGTGATTGCCACTGTTCCGAGTTTATCGAGATTGACAATGACATCACCCATCTCTTTGTTTCCTGTTCCGACTTTAACGGATGTTACTCCAGCTTTTGATGCTAGAGCGAATAAGCTATTCAAGATTGCTGTTAAGCTAGCTCCTGCGCCTTGTCCAGCTATTCCTCCTTCTGCTTTGATTTGTTCGACAACTGTAGTGAAGAACTTTTCTTCGTATTCTATAGCAGACACTTTTTCTAAGTATCTTGCTTTGACAGAACGTATCATCTTTCCAGCCATGTTCCACCTCCTGTGCTTTCTTTAGTATTTTGGCTTTTGACTTCTTTAATTGTATTGCCTTGCAAGATGTAATAATCACCAATCTGTTGTTCTTCTTTAAGAGTAGTTCCAGTAATGATTTTCTCTTCTAATCTTTGATTTGTTACTTGGATCGCATTTCTAAGATCTAGAATGTCGTTCTTGTTTTTCTCAATCTGGACTTGTTGAGCTAGGTCAACTGGACCATCATTGCAACAACTGCTCTTCTTGAAGATTAAGGCTACATCTTCTTTTCGTCTCTTCACATCTTTTGCTTCACCGAACATAAGTACCACATCATTCATGTACTCACCTCCAGCGGTTTGACTTTCTTGACAATCAATCTTCCAATATAGTCTTTTTCTTCTTTAGTCTTGTCTTGATAATGGATTTCAAGATTGTAGAACGAAGCTCCCAATTCTAGTTTAGCGGTTTCCTCCGATGTAAACTCTAGCTTCCAATTATCTTTCTCTTCATCATGAGTAAGCTGAATATTCTTATTTCTGAGCATCATCCTCACTTCATCTATTGGAGGATCTTTGCTGGATAAGACTTTAAGACTTTGAGAATATGGAAGCCCCTGATAAATGACAATCTCGCTATTATTGATAACCGTATACATATTGCCTCCTCATAGGTCTATGGTGTGGTAATCGAATTCATCGTTGACGACATCAATGGGAGTTATCAGCGATTGAAAATCTGAGATTGTCGTTCCGCTCTTTCTAAACTGAGCTATCGGATAATCATAGGAACCATTAATTTGGTTCTGTATATCGGTCTTATTAAGAAATGATGAAGCAGGAACAACTATAAATTCTGCACTTGCATCATCTGTTTCAGCTTTGTAAGTAACTCTTGCTGCTATGTACTGAAGGTCACTTCCTGTTACTGTCACCTTACTAAGGTCGGCTATTCTTTCCTTCTGTGCGAGGAAAAGACGGAATCCTTGAATAGATAGAGTACCTTTTTCCATATAAACTTCGCTACCAGTTCTAGTAACAGAACATCCATTCAACGAGCCGTTCTGTTTATTAAGCGCCGTATAGTTAAGTAAAGCACCATTAGACACTCCTATTCCTATTCCTAATGGATCATCTTTTCTTTCTAGTAATCTAACACTCATCTTTCGTTTCCTCCTTTCTAAATATCGACATCGCCTTGATAGATGAAGTCCGCATAGAGAGCACCAGCAGCGTTAGTAATTTCTAAGTCTTTATAGATGTACCAAATATGATCTTCAGTAGCGCCATAATCGTGCTCTTTGGATTGACCAAAAGTTCTAAAAGTAAATAAGTTTCCTTGAATAGTAATAAACATGAAAGGATGATTAGTGTGATCAACGCCAGTGCTATTTCCCCAAATTAAATTCAGGCACTTATCCCAATAGTCGCCACGTTCTCCGTTATATTCTTGTGGTCGATCTTGTATTAGCAATTCAACTTTCTGAAGGTATCCTACACTTTTTGCCGTATAACTACCATATAATGCTAATTGTACTTTTTCCCCGTCTATTAAAGGGAAATAATCGCTATCTAGAAAGGTCATTTGCGCATCAATTGTGCTTTCCACTGGAATTCCAAGAGTCGTAACAGCTTTAGCTCGATATCCTACTTTTGCTTTTGCCTTAGCTGCGCTTGAATCAAAAAATAATCTTATTCCAACTAAATGATTCCAATCAATCGCACAATAAACACTTTTAGGAATCATTGAACCTGTAGCAAAGCTTGACTGAAGATTTAGAATTTTTTGTCTTTTTATAGTTATCAAATTAGATAAATCTGAGCCGATTCTAACTCCGCCAAAAGATCTAGACTCTTTAGCCCAAGAGTATCCTGCTGAATTTTTATTATGCTCTTTCTCATTCTCATAGGAATTAAGGGCTTCTTGATTATCTGCTTTGACAAGAAATCTAAGGTCATCCTCATAAAGATGTAGTTCTTTTTTTGCCAAATCACCTATAATCTTTCTTCCAGTTATTGTTGCATCTTCTCTTAAATTTCTTGTGCTTTCTCTTGCCGACATATCAAAATCTTGAATGAGATATTTCAAGTCGGAAAATGGATTGGAATCCATTGGTCTGAATTTGAATTGTGCTATTGGCACTCGATAAATTCCGTTATTGTATTTGTAAAGATTGTCTCGGTTACTTCCATTCACACCATAGTTATATTCATATCCGTTAGCTGAGGAAGTTAGTACTACTCGTGCTGTTTGATTGAGAATGTCGGAAAGATTAATCTCAATATAGAGAGTGCAGTAATTATCACTTGCTAACAAATCTTGATGAAAGCCATGAACTTTGATTTTTTCCTTAAGCTGTACTTGCCTTCCGTAAACACTAAGCATTCCAGGATTAAGATAAACTACAGGATCTACAGGATTAGTTAAATCGAATTCAACTTGGAAAGGTTGAGTATTTCCTGTCTTAATCAATCCAAATGGCGCCTTCTCGCTTGAAGGATCTATCTTATCTTGCGATTCAATCTTTCCGTTTCCTTTACCATTATAGAAAATAACAGTATCAGAATAAGCAAGGACCTTAGTTCCTTCTTTGTTAACAAAATTTACTCCTGTCTGTGGCATTTTAGTATCCTCCGAATACATATGCTCGAATTGTTGCATTTTTATAAGTGAATGATGCGTCAACTGCTCTTCCTGTTATTCTTACTTGCTTATTAGGAATATCAATTTCTATCTTGTTACTATCATTTGGAGAGAATATTGGAATTGAGGCTGTTGTATTTTTATAAACCTCTAGTGTTCTTCCACCATTAGGTAAAAAATTAGCAGTTGGAGTAAAATCAGTAAAATCCCAATTATCAGCTTTAAACAGAACAGCGTATGCCTTTTCAAATCTGCTCAAAGAATTGCTATTTTCAAAAGGAATCCAATCCGAAGATCCCCCACTATATTTTCCCCTAACTAGTATGTCACGACTTTTAACTAGAACTGCTTCTTGAAGCAAATAGACTCCTCTTCCAGGTAAATAAAGATTTTCATTTACTCTATTTTTGTCACCGCCTTCAAAGCCTCTTGCCTCGGCACATACCTCGGCTTCGGTAGCATATCTAACGCCTACAACCTTGCCATTTTGCTCTTCAAAGACTTGATTGAATGGAACCCCGGCTATTCTCCCAGTGCCGAGAAGATTCGTTGCGTTCTGGGCTATTCCAGGCTCTAGAGTCGGAATCACTTTATTGACACTTGTTCCATTAACTTTGAATAATACAATGTCATAAGTGCCTGCGCCATTAAGGCAGTCAGTCTTCTCAGAGCTATAAGCCGTGGCATAAATTCCAACGTCACTCTTGGCATCGTCTTCATTGATTGTCATCTCTAGCTTTATATAGAATGTTGCATTGTCGCCGAAGCTGCTGCAATCCACTTCGACCTGTGAGTTCTTACCTATTTCAATAAGTCTTCCGCCAAACATGATCATGCCAGAACTTATGTAGAACTTTCCGTTAGCTAAAGAAGCCTGGCATTCGTTATAGACGCCTTGAAGGATTCCATTTCCAAGCATGGTGTACCACATACAGGCATCATGAAAAGCAGTCACTTGCTCGTTATTAGGAATCTCTGCTGGAGCTTCAATATTGGTATTCTTTCCATCAATATACCAAGTCCTCTTGCCTGTATTCTTGTCAATCTCAATATAAGGCATATACTTCTCAAAAGGATTGCTGTTGTTCTTTCTAATAAGAACCAAGTTGTTGCTAGTTACACGTGCTATATCTGCCATAGTCTTCTCCTTTCCTAGTCATCCATAAACCAAAAGTCTGATAATCTTCCAAACGTCAGCGTCTTATTTCCTTTGCTATCAGTCTTAATAGACATGACAGGAAGTTCTTTTATAGTATTCTCGGCTCCGTTTGCATAATCAGCTGGAAGATACTGGTTGATGACACCGATGTATCTAAAGTCCACATCATCAAGAGTTGAACCAAGCTTACTATTGAGATTGATTGCTACCTTATCTTTGTATCGATTCTCGTTGAGCTTTTGAATAGCCTCAGCCTTTGCTTCGTTAAACGCCACTTCTTCTTTTGTCTTATTTTGTTCTTTCGCTTCATTATCGTAATCGGCTGGATCTTTATAGACTGTCTCAATTCTTGGAGGATAGAGTCTGTTGTCTTCTTTTGAATTGTATGAATCACTTACCTTGTATTTGTTAGTTAGATAGTAAGTTTTATTACTTATTCCATTAGTTGCTATAACTCGGTTAGTAACGTTCTGAGTATTAGTCATCTTCACATCATAATCACTAAGCTTTATGTTCTTCTTCTCAGTAATTCTCATTGCCTTGAAGACTAGCTTATACTGATTCTCAATTGCATCTATCTGAGCTTCAGCAACAACTACCACATCATAGACATTGCAAGCTGTCTGGATAACTTTCCAAAGGCTTTGAACTTTCTTATCTCTTGATATTGCCTCTTCATCCCAGTCACTTGCTGATAGGACTGTAAGGTCAGAAGTATCAGCCTTGTAAGTAATTCCTAAGTCTAATCCTTGTGAACCGCTTGTTCCGTCTATTCTCTGCTTAAGAAGATAATCGAATAACGACCTGACAGAATTGATAACGTATTCACCATTCTCATTTTTCTCTCCTAGGTCAAGCATTACTGATTGGTTGAAGAGCTGTCGGCAGTCAATTCCGCTTATCGTAGTAAGCCCATCCTTGGTATTAGGAATGCCGCAGAAGGAAAGATACTCAATCTTGCCTGTATTGCTAAACATGGCAATGAAGCAAGCATTCTTGGAGTTCTCGAATCCCTTGCAGGTCAGCTTGAACTCATCAAACTCATAAGCCTTCCTCGTAAGAGACCACTCGCTGATGATGTGCTGGGTCCATTTGCCAAGAGGCTTGAACTCCTTGTCATAGAGGCACGCCCAGCTCATGAGATGTACCTCACGTAATGGACTTCACAGCTCGCTTCCTCATTATCAAGAGAAGCAGTGATCTTGCTTCTTCCAGGATTAGCGAATAAGAAGGAATCTTTCGACTTATCAAGAGCATCGAACATATCCTTGGTCGTAGTTACTCTAGTATCTGCATTAGTTTCAGATAGATAAACCCTATTATTGAAAGCATCTATCGTAAGAGTCTGATTCTTAGTTAGAGAAACACTCGCTGCGAATTGGACTGTGCCATAAGTCTCCCCATTGGTCCCGTCATCGTTCATCTGAGTGATGTTGACGAACGGAGCTGTCATCGGTCCTTTAAGGATGACCTTAATAGGAACCTGTTTGAGGTATTCGTTCTCGATCAAGTTCGAATCGGAATAAGCGCCGCCTCCGTAGAAGTAAGGATAAGCATAGTTGTAAATCTTTCCCCTATGGGTGTTGTTAATCATGATTGAGAAGAAGTCTCTCTCATAGAACGGAGACAAGGGCTGCATCGTCAGTTCAGCCGATACGTAAAAGTCGTCTCTTCCCTTTAGGTCAACATTGATTATTGCCAGCTCGACATATCTTCTGATTCCGCCAAGCTCAAAGCTGAAGCGGATATGATACTTCTCAAGATTGTTATAAGTGGAAATCCAAGCCATGAAGTTTTTGTACTTCTGATAGGCATTCTCACCCTTCCACATTGCCGTGAGCTTTATGTTCTTCTTTTTAAGCGTCTGATTAAGAACGTAGTCAATCGTATCGCCAGCGACTATCGTGACTTCCTGCTGGAAGCCTAACCCGCTAGGAAAAAGAATGAAATCAGTTTGAGGCATTGTCGCTTGTCCGTTAATTGTAACCGCCTCTCTTGTCTCCAGCTCCAAGACATCGAACTGAATAGTGGATACTATGTTGTCGCCGATTATATAGTCATATCTTGCCATGTTATCCTCCTATCAGGACTCTCTTCTTCTCAGTTAGGTAGTCCGCCATTTCTTCATAATCGACATCTTTGCTGATTTCATTATTCATTGTTGAATTGTCATAGTAGTTATTGGTTGTGTTATAGGTGTTTCCTTGGCTACTGGCGTCATTTCCTGTTCCCTTTTGGTTATTCTCCTCAAGGGTGGAGGAATCATAAACAAAGCCACTTGTATCGATTACAGGGATGTTATTTACCTCAGTATCTGTTCCTACTGTGCTACCGATAGCAATTCCAGCCACCACCGATCCAGCAAGAGCTAATGCTCCCAAGGTCATTGCTGCAAGAGCTATGTTTCCAGTTCCAACATGAAGTGCTGCTAGCATAGTTATAAGTCCTGGAAGCAAAGCCATAAGACCTCCAAATACTGCCAAGGCTACAGCACCTCCTGGTCCTAAAGCTGTGAGAGCTTTACCAATAGCAGTGATGATTGGAGCGATTCCTTTAATTAAAGTTACTAACCCCTCAATCATTGGCTTAAAGCTCGAACCTAAATCAGCAACAAGTTTCTTTATAGTTTGACCTAAGTAGTCGAAGGTATCTTGTAACTCAGCTCCTTGCTCTACCTGTTCGTTAGTAAGAACTCCTGCGTCAGCAAGTTCAGAATTCCACTGTTCGATGGCTGCACTTCCTGTTCCAGCCATTTGAGCTATATAAGTACCAACATTGCTTCCAAACAAAGCTACCGCTATAGATTGTCTTGTAGCTTCATCTCCTACTTTAGAAAGAGCATCGAGATAAACTCGAAGAGCTTCAGTGCTTGTCTTACCTTGAACGTCTTCAAAAGAGAGTCCCAACTGCTCAAGCATTGTGCCAAGTTTTGAAGATTCCTTTTGTGCTTGTCCCTGGACTGAAGTAACAGCTTGTAAGACTTGCTCGTAGGCATCTCCTTCGCCAGTAAGTTTATCCCAAGCATTGCTTTGATATTGCCACTGCTCAGCTGTTCCACCGAACTTATCAACTTTCTTTTGAATTTCATCCGCTTCACTAGCAAAAGCTGTTCCTACACCAACAATTGAGGAGACAATACCTAAAGCGACTTTACTAATGGATGAGAATCCTTTTTTCATCTTATCAAGGTTTACATTACCAAATAGCTTAGTCTGTTTTGTAAGTTCCTTTGTTTGACTAGTAAGTGACTTTACTTGTGATTCAGTCTTGGCGATCTCAGCAGTAAGTCTTTGATATTCAATAGCATTTTCACTTACACCACTATTCTTCATAGCATCTTGCTTTTCTTTTAAAAGCTGGACTTTTTTAGTGCAAGCGTCTATCTGCCTATTAAGTTCATCAATCTTAAAACTCTTTAATAGATTGTTCTTAGGATCCGATTTCAAAGCCTTTGAAAGATTTCTAGCCTCTTTTTCAGCCTGGTTAAAGGAGGACTGAGTAGTCTTCAGTTCTGCATTGATTTGCTTTAGATCTCTTACGATTTCTACTGCCATTACTTAACCTCCTTATTCATCATCTCTTCCCACATCTTATTAATGTCTTCGTCTATTCCCTTAAGCATTGTTAAGCACTTATCAATGAAGTGTGAGCCACTTACAATCTTTCCACTTTTGGTGGTGTATCCACGATTCAAGGAATTAGCTATAAGCTGGAATGGTCTTCCTTTCTCATCATATCCGTCAAAGGTTATGACATATCCAGTTTTTCCGTCGTTGATTCCTTTTGATTTATACGGCTCAATAATTAATGATTTAACCAATGCTCCAGTATCAACAGGTGTAAGACTTTTTAACTTCTCAAAGAACTTCTCAGAATATTCTTTTAGAATCTTTTCTGTCGATTCAGTTGCTACTTTTGCCATGATCTCATTAGCTTTTGCAAAGTATTCCGTCCATTCTGCCATACTAACCTCCAAACAATTGGTCTAAGTCACCATTTCCATAAGTTCGTCCCTCCTTGATATTGCCTTTCTTTGTCTTCGTCATCGACTCCGCATATTCTGCGTAGCCATTTAGATCTTTAATCGACCACAAATCTAGGAATCGGCTGTCAAGTCCAAGAATTCTAAAGGCATAAAGCACTGCATAGGCGGACTTGCCTTTCTTATGCAATCCGCCTCCACTAGTGTTTTTCGGATTTTCTACCCTCGTTTATAAGTCTATTAAGAGCTTTGTAGAAATCGCTTGTAGGATCTAAGAAATCTGATTGCTCGACTTCGTTAAGGATTTCCTCATAGGACTTCTTTCTTGCTTCCACGTCTCCTGCATATCTGTAAGCAACATAGAGATTTCCAAGAGTAGTAAGTGAATTCTTCTCTTGCAAATCTTTAGCTAAGTCGCCTCCATTTGTGATTTTCGGATAGTAGATGACAATAGCACTTACCGCATTGGTAAGAGTATGTCCTCTATAAGTTTCAGTAATCATTACTTGCCGTCTCCGCTAGAAGCAGTGGTTTCTTTAGCTACGAACAAATCTTCAGCTTGTGGTTCAACGCCTTCAGCAACATACTTAGGACTGCCCTCATAGACTAAACCACCAAAAGTCTTCTTGCCATTAACGGTTACAAGCTTGGCATAGCCTTCGATAGTGATTGATTTAGGGCTATCCTCATCTTGTCCTTGGTCAAGATTGATAGGCTTGAATTCACAGTCATAAAGCCAAGCATTATAAGGTTTGCCTTTCTCATCTTTAGCTCTATAGAAGACACAGACATCAGTTTCGTCTCCGTCATTAGCACAAAGATTCAAATCTCCGTCCGCATCCTTTTTAAAGCAGGTAAGTAAATCCAAAGCTTGAGCATCAATTCCATAGAAGGTAAATGAAATATTTGCACCTTTCATGATGGTGTTCTTTTCAATCTTATTATCAGCGGAATAGCTCTTCTCCGAGTATTCTGGCTGAACGGTAATTGAAATATTATTAATTTCTTGCTCCGAAGCTCCTTTAGTTAAAAAGGGAATAGGAGTATTGGAAATTGTTGGTTTTCCAGTTTCTGAATCGAATCCAGTAATTTCAAATAATCTAACCTGTTCAAATGCCATTTTTACATTTCTCCTTTTTATCTGATTCTTTTCTTTAAGTCATAACTTAAGTGAGCAAGCTGATTGTCAGAATCGTAACTATCAGTCTGCTTAACTTCGAGGCGATAGCCTCTCTTTATTGCTTCATCTTCAATCTTAGAAAGTAGATCCATAATTTGAGATGAGGTTCTATCTTTTTTAGTGAAGACATCGACAGCAATAGTACCTAATTGAGATTCGGCTTTTTTATCAGCTCTTCCTGCTTCCTGGATATAGTAGATTTCATAAGTGAGGAATGTGTCTCCGCTAGGAATAGTTGTTTCCTTCCTGGCTGGATAAAATAAGATTCCTGTCTTATCCGCTCCTAATCCATTCTTCAATCCGGCTGATTCAAGAATGCTCTTAATGTCATCGTAGAGTATCTTCTGGGCTTCTATTACTTTCATAAGCAGTTGCAATCCTCCCTATATTCAATTGAGTCGAAGCTAGGAGGCTCAACGCTTTTTCCAATAAGTTTCATCTCTGTTCTTCTAAAGTTGAGATTATCGATTCCAGTGACAGCGTAAGTCCAGTCTTTATACTCGACATAAGCGTCCTGTCTCTTCTCAAGGCTTCTTCTGTAGTTGATCGTTATCTCCACTTCATTTGAAGGTTGAGTGGTGTTACTTGAGAGTCTTTCCCTGCTAAGGGCTTACCAGTTTGCTGCGCTTTTCTAATTGCTTCACTGATTGCAAATTTGACTGCTTCGATGTTCTTAATATCAGCCTTAGGAATAATAATGTCTGTTCTATATCTAGGTTCTTCGTTTCCAAAGGCGGTAGGTTCTAATAGGTTGCAGTAAGAAAGTCTCACTTTCTTGATTACTGCTCTTGTTTTGAATTCTTCTTTATCTGCCATGTTTTTCTTTATTTCCTTTCTTAAATTAAATCGTCGTTGTCATTAGTCTTCTGTGCTTCTTTAATTTCATCCTTGAACTCATCGGATGCTTTTATTGTGCTGACTGCGGGTCTCATATCGGAGTCGGGAACTAAGGTGAGTTTTCCTTGAGGTTTCTCGATTAGATCCTCATACTCTGGATAAGTTCTTTTAACTATCTTCTTAAAGTCACTTACGGAGATGAGTTCGGGTGTTTTGTAGAAGATTGCTTTGTCGTATCCGTTCTTCTCAAGTCTCTTAATAAGCTCATTCTCATTGGTGTAATGAGCGATTGAACGACCTTCAACGAGCTTGTAGCCTTGGAACTTAGTTCCTTGTTTTGCCTTTTCTAAGGCGTAGTCTTCGACTTTCTTGATCCAGGCTTTTACGTCAGCTAGCTCTGGAAGCTGTCTCTTATACACATCTCCGAGCCCACGAGACAG
>ERZ1026882.1267-NODE-1267-length-10950-cov-6.153832_pt1 | contig 10950 bp, 7 predicted proteins | sample MGYA00380171_ERZ1026882 | MGnify/ENA primary metagenome ERZ1026882 (study PRJEB33269, sample SAMEA4719807) | human gut metagenome | biome: human-associated habitat; feature: organic feature; material: feces | place: Cameroon | collected 2013-10 ...
ATCCTACCTCGTACGGCTCGTTTACTCGCCTACGATGTAAGCAAGTAATCCAGCTAATGCAAAAAATATTAGTCGCATTTTTACAAAAAATATTATTAAATAAGAAAAATAGGCTGGATTAAATCAAGCATATTGCCTACCCATCTAAATCTTCCCTGACAAGGGAAGACTTATGTTTAGTATAAATAATACTTTTAAATAGCCATTACACTGAATTATAAACAAAGATAGTTGCAAGGCAAGGCTTCTCTCCCTCTATTAGGGAGAGAAAGAGAGTGGGTAATTGATTTTTAATCTTTTGTCAACGAATTACTTGACACGTACAAGAATGACTATTTCTTTGCAACACTTTTACAAATTCCATACTCGGGCTATAAACAAAATTTGTTTTTATGTTATTCTGAAAATATGAAACGGGCTATATTAATTATCTTAGTTTTATTAGTTGTTCTAGGTTTAGGTAAAGCTTGCATAAGACGCGATTTGCCAATCTCTGACAAACCTGTTTTACGTCCGAAAGCAGATGTAATTGATGCAAATTACCCTATCCCGAAAAATGTTACTATTAATGGTATAGATTATTTGCAATCGCAAGTTGAAGTTGGGAAATTGGGCGGAACTTTTGTTTCTTCAACCATTGGTGAAGGCCCGAAAACTTTTAACCCATTTAATACAAAAGATAATATCTCAGCTCAAATGTCTGAAATAATGTATGACGGGCTTGTAACAACAGATGTTGTTACGGGCAAGACTATTCCGAAACTAGCAAAATCTTTTAGTGTAAACGGCAAAGAATATATAGTAAATCTTCGTCATGGATTGAAATGGTCTGACGGAAAACCGATTACGGCTGACGATGTTGTGTTTACTTGGCAAAATATAATTTTTGACGGGTTTGGAAATACATCAACAAGGGATTCTGTGATGATTGACGGCAAACTTCCGACTGTTGAAAAAATTGATGATTATACTGTAAAATTTGTGACGCCGGAACCGTTTGCTCCGTTTTTGAGAATGCTTTCATCTCCGATTGCTCCAAAACATATTTTTCAACCGGCTGTAAATCGTGGCAGAGAGTATTTTGACGGATTTTTGTCTACTAATACAAACCCGAAAGAATTTGTAACCTCAGGTGCTTTTCGCCTGAAAGAATATGTGCCGGCACAACGTGTAGTTTTTGAACGAAATCCGAATTACTATGAAATAAACAAAGACGGCAAAAAGTTGCCATATCTTGATAAATTGGTTTACTTAATCGTTGGTGATATAAACAATCAAGTTTTGAAGTTTGAGGGTGGAGAACTTGACGAAATTAGTTTGCAAGGTGCAAATGTAGCTCGATTTAAAGAGATGGAGAAACATTCAGACTTTACTGTTTTCAATATCGGGCCTGATACCGGAACGATGTATTTGTCGATGAATATGAACAACCGCAAAAACGAAAAAGGCAAGTATTACGTTGATCAGAAAAAGCAAGTTTGGTTTCAGGACAAAAACTTTCGACAAGCGGTTGATTACGCAATAGATAGAAAAAATATGGTTTTTAATATTGCAAACGGGCTTGGGTATCCGCTATTTACACCGGAAACTTTGAATTCTATATTTTTGAACAAAAAACTGAAACCTTATGATAAAAATACAGAAAAATCAAAAGAATTGTTGAAAAAATCAGGTTTTACGTGGGATAAAGCGGGGCATTTGATTGATAAATTTGGTAATCATGTTGAATTTGACTTATACACAAATGCCGGAAATACTGAGCGTGAAGCAATTGGAGTAATGGTTAAGCAGGATCTTGAAGATTTGGGAATGAAGGTGAATTTCAAACCGATAGAGTTTAATTCACTTGTTAATAAACTTATGGCATCTCTTGATTGGGATATGGTAATAATGGGCTTTACAGGCTCACCGTTGGAACCGAATGGCGGTAAAAATGTTTGGTTGTCTGACGGAACTTTGCATATCTTTAATCAACGATTGGAACGAGATGCGAACAGTCCTCGTTATGCTTTTGAAAAACGGATTGATTATTTGTACACGCAAGGAGCTTTGGCAACGAAATTTGAGGACAGAAAAAAATACTATGATGAATATCAGGCTATCGTTTATGATGAAAAGCCTTTGATATACATATATTCGCCGATAAGAATTGTCGCATTGAGAAATAAATTTAAAAATATCTATCCGACAAGCCTCGGTGGGGTTACACATAATATTGAGGAAATATATAAGGAGTGAAAAGTGAAAGGTGAAACGTGAAAAGTCTGTTTCGTACTAATGTACTAAAATAATATTTCGAACGAAGTGAGCTATAAGGTCTTTTCACTTCTCACGTTTCACTTTTCACCAGTAGATTAACAATGCAAATAATAAAATACATCATAAAACGAATACTACAAACCATACCACTGCTTATAATCGTGTCATTGATAAGCTTTTTTATCATTCGCTTGTCGCCTGTCGATCCGTTGGCAGAATTGCGATTAAACCCATCTGTTTCAAAAGAAACTTTGCAAAAAGAAACGGAAAGATTGGGCTTGGATAAACCGATTATTGTTCAATATGGCAAATGGGCAAAATCGTTTATTAAAGGTGATTTGGGAGTTACTTCAAACGGAGAACAGGTTAGTACAAAGTTGAAAGAACGAATTCCAAACACCTTGCTTTTGACATGTATTGTAATCTTTTTGTCTTGGATAGTTGGCGTTCCGTTGGGAATTCTTGCGGCTGTGTATTGGAAGTCGCCACTGGATAGGATTTTGACAGTTTTGACAAGTATCGGAATGGCAATTCCTTCATTTTTCTTTGCGGTGTTGCTGTTGATTTTTGCCGTAAAAACCGGCTGGTTTCCTGTCGGTGGACTTACTAGTTCAAACTTCTTGGAAATGAGCTTTGGTCAAAAAGTTTGGGATATTACACATCACCTTGTTTTGCCGGTGACGGTTTTGTTTACGCTTTCACTTGCCGGATTACAAAGGCAGATGAGAGCGAACTTGCTTGATGTTATGGATAGTGACTATGTGAAATTCGCGAGAGCAAAAGGTTTGAGCGAGTTTAAAGTTATATTTAAACACGCATTGAGAAACGCTGTTAATCCGCTAATTACCCTTTTGGGCTTTGAGTTTGCAGGTCTTTTGAGTGGGGCGGCTTTAACGGAATACGTTTTTCAGTATCCTGGGCTCGGACGTTTGATTTTGGAAGCGGTTTTAAAATCCGATATAAATCTTGTTATGGCGTCATTGATGATGGGTGCTGTAATGTTGATTGTCGGAAATTTGATTGCAGATATTTTGCTTATAATTACTGATCCCCGTATCAGAGAAGGGAGTCAGGCATGATAAAAGACTTAATTAAACAACTCTGGAAAGATAAATTTGCAAGAATCGCGCTTGTGGTGCTTGGTGTGATTTATTTTGCGTTGTTGTTTGCAGATTTTATCGCTCCTTATACAAAAGATTTTTCTGATAGAACAATGGCTTATGTTCCGCCATCAAAGATTTTTACGATTGATGAAAACGGTAAGTTCTCAAAGCCTTATACATATAATTACAAGCGAGAATTTGATGCACAGGAACTCAAAATTGTTTATACGCTTGACAGAAGCCAAAAACATTATGTTAAATTCTTTGCTAAGGGCCAAAAATATAAGTTTTTAGGGCTAATTCCGATGAAACGTCATCTTGTAACAACAGATGAAAGCGGGCGACTATATCTTCTTGGAACAGATATTAACGGACGAGATGTTTTTTCAAGAATTCTGTTTGGTGGAAGAATTTCGATGACAATCGGATTTCTTGCATTGTTTGTTTTGTTCCCGATTGGACTTTTGTATGGTGGAATTGCAGGGTATTTCGGCGGAAAAACTGATATGATTATGATGAGGTTTGCAGAAGCCGTTATGTCTATTCCAAGTTTTTATTTGTTGATAATTCTTGCCTCAATTTTGCCGTCAGGCATGACGAGTGTTCAACGATTTATGTTGATTGTTGTAATCCTTGCACTTATTGGGTGGGCAGGGTTTGCAAGAGTGGTTCGTGGAATGGTTTTGTCTATTAAAAATCAGGAATACATTCAGGCTGCAAAGTCAATCGGGGCTTCTCGTTTGAGAATAATTGTGAAACATATTTTGCCTCAGACAACGAGTTTTGTGATTGTTGCAATGACTTTGTCTGTTCCGTCGTATATTTTGTCGGAATCAGGTTTAAGCTTTTTGGGGCTTGGAATTCAACAGCCTGATGCAAGTTGGGGAAATATGCTCAAAGAGGCTCAGGAATACACAAATATTATTTATAGACCTTGGCTTTTGACTCCCGGATTTTTAATTTTTATTGCTGTGTTGGCATTTAATTTAATTGGTGATACAATTAGAGATATTCTTGATCCAAAAAGCAAGACAAGATAAGCAGCTAGGAAGTTAGGCAGCTAGGTTATTAGATGCGAAGAGACTAAGATGCTGAGAGGCAAAGTCTTTATCAAGAATAACAACTATGCCACTGAGGTAGGGCGGAATTACTATTTCGACAAAATTTGAAATAATTTGAAAGGAATTAGATGGAAAGTTTAGGTTATATATTTGATATAAATTTGGTTATAAGAGTTTTATCGGCTCTGCTGTTGGGCTTTGCAATAGGTTTGGAACGTGAAATTACCAATAAATATGCAGGTTTGAGGACAAATATTTTGGTTTGTCTTGGTGCTTGTATCTTTACAATAATTTCAATTTACGGGTTCCCGACATTTGCGGCTGGTGATAACGTAATTGTTTCACAGGCTACAGGTGTAAGGGATACGGCCCGAATTGCGGCGCAAGTGGTCACAGGTATCGGGTTTATCGGTGGTGGAACTGTTTTAAGACATGGAGCAACTGTTTTTGGTTTGACAACTGCTGCTACTCTTTGGGTTTCCGCAGCTGTTGGTATGGCTTGTGGTGCCGGAATGTATGGGTTAGCTCTTGTGGCAACGGTTTTGTCTATTATGGTTTTGGTGTCTGTTAGATTGTTCGAGAAAAATATTCTTGTATCAAGCACAAAAAACACAAAACGTTTGAAAATGAGTATTTCTTGCTTGAATGAAAATTCTAATGCAATTTATGATTACATAATTGAAAATTGCCAACATTTGAGAGAAATTTCAAAGAAATTGAATAAGCAAGATGATAATATGACAAAAATCAATGTTATCCTTGATTTTGTTGGGCGTAATCCTATTCAAAATCTTTACAAAGACTACCAAAAACTTGAAGGAATTGAGTCAATTTCTATCCAAGAAGTTGTGGATTAGTATCTAAATTTTCTTGTATTTGTCTAATAAGTTTGATTTTTTTGAGTCTACACTTTTTGAAACAGATTGCTCATCAGCTTTTGTTTCAATTTTTTGCGCAACTGTTTCTTTCGGTTCAATATCAGCATAATATGCAGGATCTTCAAGAGATTCCATTGCCTTCATTACACCTAGTCTGCCGGCTTTCAATTGCATATCTGCCATAATTGCTTCTGCAAGATAGGTGATTCCAATAGTGAATGCTGCCCAGCTAATACCTGCCGCTGCTAATGCAGTTCTTAATTGTGGAGTAATAAATATGCTTGATAATTTGCCACTTGTCATTAATTTAATCATTTCATCAGGGCGTTTGTTGAATTCTTCGACAAGTTTTGATGTGATTCTGTCAAGTTCTTCTTTTGGCAAGTTTTCAAAGACTTTTTGAACTTTAGGAATCATTCCTAACATCATGTTTTTAGTCATGCTTGACATGTGTAGTCTTTCTTCGGCAAATGTCGCAAATTCTTCCGGTGACATTTTTTCAATAAATGTTTGATATTTGGCAAGGAATGCTTTTGGACTTGCAATATTGCTTGCGATGCCGAAAGTGTCTTTGAATGTAGCGTTTTTAACTCTGTTTCCGACTGCTTTTGCTAAATTCATTGCTTCATCAGGTAAAATTCCAGCTAATGTCGGAAGTTCTTCCGGTTTAGCAATTGCTCCGTTAGCTTGAGGATTAAGGAATGATTTAATGTTGAATTGTGAGCCTTCGCTCAAGCAAGCGTTGAATTTTTCTTCCCCTAAAATACGTTTTAGCAAATTGATTGTTTTGGCGTTTAGAGGAACTAATCCGCCTGCTTTTTGAGCTATTCCTTCAAGTAGTTTTACAAACAATTCGTCAAATTCTTTTGAGAAATTTGAAGTTTTTATAGATTTAATTACACCATGAATTCCTGGACTAAATAAATAAACAGTATTTGCAAATTCTTCATTTGTTGCCAATTCTAGGGCTTTTCTTGCTTCTTCCGCTTTTTCAGGAGAAATGTTTTTCGGATTAAGCATCATGTCTAAGATTTGAGCCCTTAATTCAGGCGTCATATTTATAGATTTTTTGGCTTTTGTGCCCCAGCCATGAGTAATTACGTTAAAGAAGTTGTCTATATCTGCTTTTTTAAGATTAAGACTTGGGTTTAGTTCAATCGCTTTATCAAAAGTATTTTTTAAGTTGTATATAAAGCGGATTTGGTCTTCATTAGAAAGTTTTTTAAAGCCTTCAAGTCCGTCTTTCCCGTTAGAATATATTTTACTGATAACTTCAAGCATTGGATCTTTTTGCAGATCAATGTCTTTCAAAAGAGCTGCCATTGGTTTGTTTTTGCCTGTATTAACGTTATCAAGAACAATTGAAACATTGTCTTCAACGTGTCCGAGGTATTTTTTGAACCATTTTTTCTGCATCAAGTTTGATGTGTTGCTTAATTTAGTAACGACTTTGTCAAGAAGTTTTGCGCCTGTAATTTTTCCGCGAGCAATTTGAACAAGTGTGTAAATAACGGGGGAAACTCCTAATGCCATTCCCGCATATTGAATAAATGGTTGAGCAATTTCTGTTGCTGCTTCCATAGATTCCGAGTAAACTTGTGAATTGTCGTCAACTTTTTCAAACGTATTGAATAGTTTTCGTTGCAAGTTTTTAGCTTCTCGAAGTTGTTCCGGTGTTATATCTTGCTTTTTCAACAAATCTTTTAGAGCTTGTTTTTCTTTGTATTCTGTCTTTTTATACTTGTTGTAAGCAAAATATTGCTTCATTACATTTGGAAGGAATAGGGCGTATTCCTTGAATTTGTTAGGTTTTTTATCTGTCGTTTTTACATCTTGAACTTCTTCATAATCGTCTTTTGTGTAGCCGATAAAGTTTTCAGGATTTTTTTCAAGTTCGCGTTTTGCGGTGAAACGACCTGCACGAGCTGCTGATTTTTGAAGTTTTAAGCCAATAATAGCTCCGGCAATGCCGGTTAGTACAAAGCCAAATGCACCGAATATCCATTGTTTCCCGACTCTGTTTGCGAACATAGTTGCTGTCATATCTTTAAATGATTTTTCAATTTCTTTTTTGCCGCCTGAATTTTTTATATCTTCCATCATTGAGTTTGCAAACCGTGCCCATTTAGTATGATGTCTAAAGCCTTTTAGTTTTGGATCTTTTAGTGCTTCGTACAATTTTTTAGTTTCTTCTGAACCTACTTTATTAATTTGTTTTTCAACAAATTTATCAAAAACTTTTAATTTGTTTAGAGCCCAACCTGTTGCAGCACCAATTGCACCGCCTAGGAACGGAGTGCCGTTAATTAATACGTTTGCCGCGACTTCCATATTTTCAGAATTCTTTTCTGCTTCGTTGTTAATTATGCGGACAGTTCTTTGGATAACTTCTTGGTCTTTTTCTGCTTGAATACGCTCTTCCGGAGTTAATTCGCGAGTAACTTTTTGTGAGTTATCTTCTCTTGCGGCTTTGTCGTTTTTGTATGCTTTGTTATCTTTGATAATATTGTAGATTGATTTGAACATACCTGATTGAAGTTTTGACTTTTTATCTTTTTTAGTCAATTCAGGGTGTTCTGCAAGTTCCTTTTTCGCTGCCTCAATTTGTTCCGGCGTGTAAGTTACAAATTCTTTTGGATCTTCAAGAACTTTTCTTGCTTGATAACGTGCGATTTTTGAACTGTCTGTCTGTAGTTTAGCTTCATAAATTGTTGATGCAATAAATAAACCGACGGTTCCGAGCATTGCAAGTCCATGAGCGTAGCCGGCTCCTTTAAGGTATTTAATCATTTGTTTTTTACCGGCTTTTTTGAATGCAGTAAGTTCTTTTTTAAGTTCAGAATCTTGAATTCTTCTAATAGTTTTTTTATCTGTAATTCGTTCAAACATGCCTAGCGGCTTGTTAGTGTTTTTAAGATCTTCTGCAACCCTTTTTTCAAGTTCCTGATATTTTTCTGTTTTTCTGATGTTTGAGTCAAAGTTTAGAAAGCCCAGTACGTCTTTTTTAGATTTTGTTTTAAACGCAAGCCAGTTAAGTCCAAATAGACCAGCAAGCGTTGCAAGTTGGGATAATGGATCAACTGCTGTTTCAACGTTTTCTGCAACATTTTCTGAATGGTTATCCATAACATCAATAACATCAACAATTGTGGTCCCCAATTCTTTTGCTTTTTGGAGTTCTTCCGGTGTATGTTGACGTTTTTTCGCAAGTTCTTCACGCTGTGCGTTTTCGTTGCGTTGATTGTCTTCCCATTTTTTGAAATTGCTTCTATTTTTAGTTACCTGCGATAGCGAGTTGAAAAAATCCATAATTTCCCTTAAATTTTTCCCTTATATAGATATAAAGGATTGGAAATGTAGATTATTGCTAAATTGTAACTATTTGTAAAGAGGTAAAACTATTTCAAATACTGTTTTTTCGGGTGTTGACTCAGCAAGTTGTAAAATAGCGTTTTGAACTTTTAAATTATTTGCACAAATATGCAAGCCGAGCCCTGAACCGGTTGGTTTTGTGGTAAAACCTTCTTCAAAAATTACTTTTTGTTTCTCTTTAGAGATTGCTTCGCCGTTGTTGGAAATTTTTATATGAGCTTTGCCGTCAGCCAATTGCAATGAAATTCGTATTTCCCCTTCTTTAGAAATCGCTTCAATTGCGTTTTTGATAATATTTACTATGCAAGCTAAAAATTTGTTTTCATCAATATAAACATTCGCATCTGTTTGTAGGTCAGATGTAATTTTGATATCTTTTTCACAAATATAGACTTGCGAAAGTTTAATCCCTTCTTCCAAAATCTTTTTAATACTACAAATTTTAGGAGAAAAATTATTCAATGATTTTAAGTCAAGAAGGTTGTTATTCATTATTTTTAGTGATTTGTTAATACAATTTAGGGCATTTTCTATCGAAGAGTTTTTAATCCCTTCTTTTTCGAGATTTTTCCTGATAATTTGTGTATAAAGTTCGCAAATTGAAAGATGATTTCTCATCTCGTGTGCTATGCATCTTGATTGCTCATATATAATTTCGTTCATAATCACCTACATTAAAGGCTCAGCTCACGAATGGGCTGAACCTTTACATACCTAATTAGTATCAACTTTTGTTATTAAACAGCCATTTTTGCACGTTTTCTTTTACCAAAGCCGTTATTAAGAGCGTACAAAACAGCTTGTGTTCTATCATTTACTTGAAGTTTTTGGAAGATATTGTTTACGTGAGTCTTAACAGTAGTTTCAGAGATAAATAGTTGTTTTGCAATAGTCTTGTAGTTATTACCCTGTGTGAGAAGATCTAAAACCTCTTCTTCTCTTGCTGTTAAATATGTAAGAAGGTTTTCTTCCTCTTCTGCAACTTCTTGTTTGAACGACTGTTGAAAATATTCGAAAAATCTTGATGTAAGAGCTGTTGGAAGATAAACTTTACCTGCTGCAACTTCGTCCATTGCATAAATCAATTGAGCTGAAGCCATTGTTTTAAGTACATACCCTTTAGCACCAAGCTTCATTGCTCTAAAAATCAAATCAGCATCATCATAAGCACTTAAACAAATAACACGAATTCCAAGTTCTAATTTTTCGATTTCTTGTAAAACTTGCAAACCGTCTTTTTCCGGCATGTTTACATCTAGTAAAATTAAATCAGGGCGATACTTTTTAGCAAGATTAATTCCAAGATTTGCACTTGTTGTTGTGCCTACAACTTCATAACTGCTTTCAAGTGTAATTAATTCTTTGACACCTCTTAAATGATCCGCGTTATCATCGATTAATAATACCCTTGACTGTCTTTTGAACTCTCTCATTTTTATCTCCCTATTTTTTGTTCCCTCACTACACTATAAATACTACTCTGTTTAGAGGGTTCTTTCCATACATGTCCTGATTGATATTGATATGTTGAGGGTTTGAGAATTTGTCCTACATCTTTGGATTTATTTATTGCCTCAATCATGCTCTACACCATGCTTTCAGAAATTTGACCGCATGGTTGAATTAAAATTTAAACTAATCTTTTTAGTCTAATCTGCTTGTGGTATAATATACTTATTCATGGAGGGTATGTATGGAAATTTTAATCTTTTTAGTTGGTTTTTTTATTGGTGCTTTGTGCGTGTACCTTTTGTTTATGCTTGTTAATAAAAACAATAAACAAACTGAAAAAATGCACTCAGAAGCATTAGAACAGATGAAATTATATTTTGAAAACACAGCTAATAAGGTTTTTAAAGAAAGTACGACAGAGCTTAGTGAGACAAATAAAGAAAAATTAGAAGAATTTTTCAAGCGTTTCAGAGAACGAATTGAGGATTTTGAACGTCGTGCAGAAGAGAATTTCAAAGCAGAAAACGAAAACTTTACAAAATTTGATTTGAATATAAAAAACTTTTTGGAAACAGGAAACAAGATTTCTCACGATGCAAATTCTCTCGTAAATGTGATGAAAGCAGATAACAGAGCATCGGGCAGATGGGGGGAAATCGTCTTGGAACGTGTGCTTGAAGCGTCAGGTTTGCGCAAAGATGAAGAATATAAAATTCAAATGGGGACAGCAGAAGGTCGTCCTGATGCAACAGTGTTTTTGCCGGAAGGACGTTGTGTTTATATCTGTCTCTTATACACATCTGACGCTGCCGACGACTCCTTACG
>ERZ1026882.1269-NODE-1269-length-10940-cov-5.742306_pt1 | contig 10940 bp, 12 predicted proteins | sample MGYA00380171_ERZ1026882 | MGnify/ENA primary metagenome ERZ1026882 (study PRJEB33269, sample SAMEA4719807) | human gut metagenome | biome: human-associated habitat; feature: organic feature; material: feces | place: Cameroon | collected 2013-10 ...
TTCCCCTCGGAGTCACTGATGAAGATCTGCAGAATGTTCTGTAGATCTTTTTTTTCTTTTTAATCTAAGTATGTAAGAGAAAAGGCTGAGGATAAGTTCTCGGTATATCACTAAAATACTCGAAGCAAATCTAATAAAATTTATTTATTAATATTATAGATGAAATCTATAATATACCCTTTATATAAAGAAAAACAATTTCAACAAACAGACAATAAGTGCTACTATTGAAGCAGTCAGAAAGGAATAGAAATTATGAAAAATCTTTTGATAGTATCTCATTGTATTTTGAATAATGCGGCAAAAGTAGAACAGGATGAAGCTGAGCTGGCTGAAGAATATAAAATCCGTGAAGAACTGATGCAGCTTATTTTGAAAAAAGATGTACAGCTGCTTCAACTGCCTTGTCCGGAATTTATTATGTATGGATCTCAGAGATGGGGACATGTGAAGAACCAGTTTCAACATCCATTTTACATGGAACAATGCCGTAAAATTCTTGAACCGGTTCTGCTTCAGTTGCAGGAATACGCACAACATATGGAAAAATTCCATGTTCTGGGGATTGTTTCTGTAGAGGGCAGTCCGAACTGTGGATATCATCTGACCTGTGAAGGAGAATGGAAAGGTGAGATTGGTACGGATGAAAAAAGAATACAGGACATTCAGAAATCTCTGAAAATGACAGAAAATCCGGGTGTGTATATGGAAGTACTGGAAAAAGAACTTCAAAAAAGAAATATGGAAATTCCTATTGTGACGATGAAAGAAGCAGTGCAACTGCTGAACAACTAAAGGTTAGAGAGAAAAGAGGAGAACAAAATGAAAAACAGAAAAGTCTATGTAACAACTTTTTGCGGTGTTGCAGTAGCAATGAACATCGTGCTTGGAATTATCACATCGGCACTGGGAATCCCGTTATATCTGGATACACTGGGAACTGTGCTTTCCGCAGCAATTCTTGGTCCGGTACCGGGAATCATTGTAGGAGCATTGAGTAATATTATTACGGGGCTGATCTACAGTGTGTCAGATATCCCATTCTGTCTGGTAAATATGGCAGTAGGTCTGATCGTAGGTCTTGTGGCAAAAAAATGGAAATTTGGAATCGTACCTGCAGTGATTACAGGTATTGCGCTTAGTTTTATCTGCCCGGCAATTGGAACACCAATCGGAATCTATGTATATGGTGGACTGAATGGATCTGTATCTGATATGTTGGTAATGTCACTGGTACAGGGGGGGAAATCAATTTTCCAGGCTTCATTCCTTAGAAATGTTGCATCAAACTTAATCGATAAGATCGGAACATGTATTATTGGATGCCTGCTCATTAAGGCAATGCCGATGAGATTCATGGATAATTTTAAGAAAGAGGCATAAATCTCATATGATAAAGATTGAAAATCTGGTACATAAGTATACGATATGGAAAGATGAAAATACAAAAAGTGAGAAGACAGTATTGGACGGAATATCATTAGATATTCCGTCTGGTCAGTTTGTGGCAATTTTAGGACCGAATGGTTCCGGAAAGTCTACATTGGCAAAGCATTTAAATGTACTGCTGCTTCCGAATGAAGGAACGGTATGGATTGACGGGAAAGATACACATGCAAAAGAAAGACTCTGGGAAATCAGAAGTCAGGTTGGCATGGTATTTCAGAATCCGGATAACCAGATCATTGGGACGAGTGTAGAAGAAGATGTTGCATTTGGTCCGGAAAACAAAAATATAGAACCGGAAAAAATAAGAAAAATTGTAGAAACTGTTTTGCGAAAAGTGAAGCTGTGGGATCGAAGAAAGGCGTCACCTTCCAGATTATCCGGCGGACAAAAACAGAGACTGGCAACGGCCGATGCGCTGGCAGGACTTCCGGCATGTCTGGTGTTAGATGAACCGACAGCTATGCTTGATCCGGATTCAAGAAAAGAAGTAATAAATATCGTGAAAGAATTGAATCGAAAAGAAGGAATGACGATTATTCTGATTACGCATCACACGGATGAAGTAGTAGATGCAGACCGTATTGTATTGATGAAGGATGGGAAAATCATCGGGGATGACATTCCGAAGAAAATATTTGCGGACTACGAATTGTTGAAAAGGGCAAAAATGGATATTCCGCCGGTTGTAGAGTTGGGAATGAGATTAGAAAAACAGCAAATTGGATTAGAGGGTCCGGTTTTACAGGAAAAGGAAATGATCGAAAAAATCGTGAAATTATACAGAAGTAAATGTGGAGGCAAAAAGGATGCTGCAAGGTAAACATATCACATTTTCTTATTCAGATTCGGCAAAAGGGAAGATAGATGTTTTGAAAGATGTCTCATTTGAGATTAGAGAACATGATTTTATAGGACTGATTGGTACATCCGGGTCGGGAAAGACAACATTGATCAAGCATCTGAATGGTCTGCTGAAGGCGGAATCGGGAGAAATCTTTTTCAATGGGGAAAATATATATAGTAAAAAATATCCGATTTCAAAATTAAGAAAAGAAGTTGGTCTTGTATTTCAGTATCCGGAGCAGCAATTATTTGGCAGGACGATTCTGAAAGATGTTATGTATGGGCCGCTGAATCTTGGAATGAGTGAAGAAGAGGCTGAAAAGTCTGCAGTAGAAAGTCTGGAGCTTGTCGGAATCTCAAAAGAGTATTATCATTTGAGTCCGATGGAACTTTCGGGAGGTCAGAAACGATGCGTTGCGATTGCGGGAGTACTGGCGATGCAGCCGGAGATATTGGTGTTAGACGAACCGGCAGCAGGACTTGATCCTGAAACAAAAAACGAGATATTCGAGTTGTTGTGCAGGATAAGGAAAGAACGAAATAATGCAATTGTATTGGTTTCGCACCATATGGAAGATGTAGCTCAATTTGCTAATCGGGTATGGGTGATGCATGAAGGAAAGATCGCAATGGATGGCACTCCGGAAGAAGTATATGGAAGAGTGGAAGAGTTAGAAGAAATGCATATAGGAATCCCGCAGATTACGCATTTGACATATTCGCTGATACAGGAAGGTCTGCCTTTGCCGAGGCCGGCAATCAATGTAGCGGATGCTGAAGAGATGCTGGTGAGAATATTTAAAGGAGAGAAGGAAAGATGATTCGGGATATTACGATTGGAAGATATTATGATTCGGAATCTGTGATTCACCGGATGGATCCGAGAACAAAACTGATGGGAGTTCTGGTTTATATTATTTCTTTATTTCTTGTAAAAAATGTCTGGTGGTATCTCGGATGTCTGATTGTAATGCTGGTTCTTTATAGGCTTGCAAGAGTTCCAGTGGGATATTTGTTAAAAGGATTAAGAGGAATTCTTGTTCTGCTTTGCTTTACTTTTCTGTTCCGTATGCTGTATACACCGGGAGATGCGGTCGCATCTGTCTGGATATTTACCATAACAAAACAGGGAATATGGAAAGCAGTGCAGATGACAGCAAGAATAGCTTTTATGATCACAGGTGCGTCTCTGCTTTCTTACACTTCAACGCCGAAAGAACTGGCAGATGGTCTGGAGAAGGCTTTCTCGGGATTGGGGAAGATTGGAGTTCCGGTACATGAGATGGCAGTGATCGTGATGATAGCATTCCGTTTTATCCCGATTATGCTGGAAGAGTTAAATGTGTTGATGGATGCACAGGCGGCAAGAGGTGCAAGGTTTGAAGAGGGAAATGTTGTCGAAAAATGTAAAGGGGTTATGACGTTATTGTTTCCGCTGTTTCTGATGACGGTCAGGAGATCATCGGATCTGGCTATGGCGATGGAAGCGCGGGGATATACCGGAAGCACAGAAACTTCAAGAATGTATCCGTTGACATATAAAAAAGAAGACAGGGCAGGATACATTGTTATCTTGATATATCTTGCCGTTTTCATAATTGGTCGGATAAGTTTCTTGTTTTTTTAGAAGTTATGATATATAATGCAAGTGAAACAAATTTGTCATAGTGAAAGTAGTAATACTTATGACATCAAGAATTGGAGGAATAACATATGTTAGTATCAGCAAAAGAAATGCTCGATAAGGCAGTAGAAGGTCATTACGCAGTAGGACAGTTTAACATCAACAACTTAGAGTGGACAAAATCTATTCTCCTTACAGCAGAAGAGTTAAAGTCACCAGTTATCTTAGGTGTATCTGAGGGAGCTGGAAAATACATGACAGGATTCAAGACTGTAGCAGCTATGGTTAAAGCTATGATGGAAGAACTTAACATCACTGTTCCTGTAGCATTACACCTTGACCACGGAACATACGAAGGATGTAAGAAATGTATCGAAGCAGGATTCTCTTCAATCATGTTCGACGGATCTAAATATCCAATCGAAGAGAACGTAGAGAAGACAAGAGAGCTTATCGCTATCTGCAGAGAAAAAGGAATGTCTATCGAAGCTGAAGTAGGATCTATCGGTGGAGAAGAAGACGGAGTTATCGGTAAAGGTGAATGTGCTGATCCTAACGAGTGTAAGATGATTGCTGATCTCGGTGTTGATATGCTTGCAGCAGGTATCGGTAATATTCATGGAAAATACCCGGCTAACTGGGAAGGATTAAGCTTTGAGACTCTGGATGCTGTTCAGCAGCTGACCGGAAAAATGCCATTAGTTCTTCACGGTGGTACAGGAATTCCGGACGATATGATCAAGAAAGCAATCAGTCTCGGAGTTGCTAAGATTAATGTTAATACAGAGTGCCAGCTGTCATTCGCTGATGCTACACGTAAATATATTGAAGCAGGAAAAGATCTGGAAGGAAAAGGATACGATCCTCGTAAACTCCTGAAACCAGGTGCTGAAGCTATCCAGGCAACAGTTAAAGAGAAGATGGAATTATTTGGTTCAGTAGGAAAAGCTGAATAATTAAAAATTTTCACTTGCCTTTTTTGACTGGTTGAGTTATACTAACTGGCATAGGAAGAACAAAGGCGTTCCAACGGAAGTTGGAGTGCCTTTTTTCATATCATGGTATGCACAGAAAGTACATACAACAGATTTTATGTATACCATAGTGTGAAACTTATACTATAAATAACAATGAGAAAGGAAACGAGGAGACATGAGTGAAGCAATTAATGTAGCCAAGATATTTGGCGAAGACGTATTCAATGATACTGTAATGCAGGAACGTCTTCCAAAGAAAGTCTATAAGGATCTGAAGAAAACAATTGAAGAAGGTAAGGAATTAGACCTTGCTACAGCAGATGTAATTGCACATGAGATGAAAGAATGGGCAATTGAGAAAGGGGCTACACATTATACTCACTGGTTTCAGCCTCTGACAGGTGTAACTGCCGAAAAGCATGATTCATTTATTTCAGCACCACTTCCAAATGGAAAAGTACTGATGAGCTTTTCAGGAAAAGAACTGATCAAAGGTGAGCCGGATGCATCTTCATTCCCATCAGGCGGACTTCGTGCAACATTCGAAGCAAGAGGATATACAGCATGGGATTGTACATCACCAGCATTCGTAAGACATGATGCAGCAGGCGCAACACTTTGTATCCCGACAGCATTCTGTTCATACAAAGGAGAGGCACTTGATCAGAAAACTCCACTTCTTCGTTCTATGCAGGCAATCAATGAGCAGTCACTGAGACTGTTAAGATTGTTCGGAAATACAACATCTAAGAAAGTAACACCTTCCGTAGGACCGGAGCAGGAATATTTCCTTGTAGATGCTGAAAAATTCTTACAGAGAAAAGACCTGATCTATACAGGACGTACACTGTTCGGAGCAATGCCTCCAAAAGGACAGGAATTAGATGACCACTACTTCGGAACCATCCGCCAGAGAATCGCAGGATTCATGAAAGATGTCAATGAAGAACTCTGGAAAGTTGGTGTTACATCTAAGACACAGCATAACGAAGTTGCACCTGCACAGCATGAACTTGCACCGATCTATGCAGAGTGTAATGTGGCACTGGATCATAACCACATTGTAATGCAGACACTGAAGAGAGTTGCATGCCAGCATGGTATGAAGTGCTTGCTTCATGAGAAACCGTTCGCAGGAGTCAATGGTTCCGGTAAACATGATAACTGGTCTCTTACAACAGACGATGGAAAGAACCTGTTAGAGCCAGGTAAAACACCACACGAAAATATTCAGTTCTTATTGGTACTTACCTGTATCCTGAAAGCAGTTGACAAACACGCAGATCTTCTTCGTGAATCTGCTGCAGACCCGGGAAATGATCACAGACTTGGAGCCAATGAGGCACCACCGGCAATCATTTCTGTATTCCTTGGAGAACAGTTAGAGGATGTGCTGGAACAGCTGATCAGTACAGGAGAAGCTACACACAGTCTGAAAGGTGGAAAACTTCAGACAGGAGTTGACACACTTCCGGATCTTGCAAAAGATGCAACAGACCGTAACAGAACATCACCATTTGCATTCACAGGTAACAAATTCGAATTCCGTATGGTAGGTTCCCGTGATTCAATCGCAGGACCAAACGTAGTACTGAATACAATCGTTGCAGAAGCATTCTCAGAGGCTTGTGATGTCCTTGAAAAAGCAGATAACTTTGATGAAGCAGTTCATGACCTGATTAAGAAATATGCGACAGAGCATCAGAGAGTGGTATTCAACGGTAACGGATATTCAGATGCATGGGTAGCGGAAGCAGAAAAACGTGGACTTCCGAATATCAGATCCATGGTAGAGGCTATTCCTGCCCTGACTACAGAGAAAGCTGTAAGTATGTTTGAAAAATTCAAAGTATTTACAAAAGCTGAACTGGAATCACGTGCAGAGATCAAATTCGAAAGCTATGCCAAAGCAATCAATATCGAAGCACGTACGATGATCGATATGGCAAGCAAACAGATTATTCCTGCAATCATCAAATATACAAAAGATCTTGCAGATACAGTGGTTACAGTAAAAGAAGCCGGAGCAGATGCATCTGTTCAGGCAGATCTTCTGGCAGAAGTATCCGGACTGTTGACAGAAACTAAGAAAGCACTGGAAGCACTGAAGGTCGTTACAGATCAGGCAGCAGCTATGGAAGAGGGAGAAGATCAGGCAAGATTCTATCACTTCGATGTAGTACCTGCTATGGAAGCACTCCGTGCACCGGTTGATAAACTGGAAATGATTGTTGATAAAGAAGCATGGCCGATGCCTTCTTACGGAGATCTGATATTTGAAGTATAAACAAAAAAGAGCAGGTCATTCGTTAGACGAAGAAATTATTTTAGAAATACATTAGAAAAATTTAAGAACCCTGGACTTGGAATGGACACATGATTGTGCTATTCTAAGTTCAGGGTTTTTTATACCAAAGTATGTAAAATCCTGTAAGGAGGGCAATCATGACAAAACGGGAATTTTTAGATAAATTAAAAAAAGCGCTTGCGAATGACCTTTCGGGAAATGTAATTCGGGATAATGTGGATTATTATAATGATTATATTACAGAAGAAGTGCGAAAAGGCAGAAAAGAGTCAGAAGTAATAGAAGAGCTTGGCGACCCATGGGCAATTGCGAAGAATATCATTACCTCGGAAGAAATCAAGGGAAATACGGGGGAAACATATGACAGCTATGAGCCGGAAAGACAGAGAAGCCGGACGTATGAACAGGGCTATGACGAGGAATCAGGACACAGAGGAGTGCATGTCTTCGGACTTGATACATGGTGGAAGAAACTGGTGCTTCTTCTTGGAATCATTGGTGTTATCGTATTAGTTGTGGCTGTAATTGGAGGAATCATCAGCATTCTGGCACCGATATTTGTTCCGCTGTTGATCCTGTGTCTGATCTTAAAGCTGGTGAAGGATTCCAGAAGGTGAGAGAGCGGAAAGACTCGTTGATTTTTTGAAAATTTGATATATGCAAAAATAAAAGACCGATGGGGGAGCCATCGGTCTTTTGAGGGGAGTATAAATAATTAATAAGGGGTTGTAGAAAGTATTCTTTCTACAACAACAGTATAATATAGTAAAATGTAAAAATCAAGAAAAATATTAAAAAATTCTTAATATATCGCCGGATGTATAATCAGTGAATGACAGGACATACTAATCTCGTAGCAAAAAAGATTAGGAGGAATTCAAAATGGCTAAAAATTACAACTCATCAGAAAACTGTCATAACGCATCAGACAAGAACACATCAAACAAAAATGCATCCAGAAACACATCAAATAAGAATTCATATGGAAAAAATGCATACGATAAGAATGCATCGAACAAAAACGCATATGATAAAGATGCGAAAGACAAGAATTCTTATAATTACGGAAATGAAAACAGTCAGTATTAGGAAAAAGCTTTCCGGACAGGACGTGCAAACGCACGTCCTGTTTTGGGGTTTACATGCGATATAGCAAAACATATTGACAAAAACTATTACTTGTCAGTAAGATAAAGAAGTAGAAATTAATATTAATTATATGGAGAAATAGATGAAAAAAATGGAATTGATCGCTCCCTGTCATTTTGGATTGGAAGCAGTATTAAAAAGAGAGATACTGGATCTGGGATATGATATCTCAGAAGTAGAAGATGGAAGAGTTGGATTTTGGGGAGATGCGGAAGCAATCTGCCGTGCTAATATATTCCTGAGAACTGCAGAAAGGGTGCTCTTAAAAGTAGGAAGCTTTAAGGCTACCAGTTATGAAGAATTATTTGAGAATACAAAGGCACTCGACTGGGAAAATTATATACCGGAAAATGGGAAATTCTGGATTGCGAAAGCAGCATCTGTAAAAAGTAAATTATTCAGTCCATCGGATATCCAGTCAGTAATGAAAAAGGCAATGGTAAGAAGACTTCAACAGAAATATCATGTAGAGTGGTTTGAAGAAGACGGTGCGGCTTATCCGGTAAGAGTTTTTCTGAAAAAAGATGTGGTAACGGTCGGTATCGATACATCGGGAGTATCACTGCATAAGAGAGGGTATCGTGAAGTTGCGGGAAAAGCTCCGATCACAGAGACACTTGCAGCGGCACTGATCATGCTGACGCCATGGCACAAAGACAGGATTCTTGTAGATCCGTTTTGCGGAAGTGGAACATTTCCTATAGAAGCAGCGATGATCGCAGCAAATATCGCACCCGGAATGAACCGGTCATTTACAGCGGAAGAATGGACGAATCTGATTCCGAAGAAGCTTTGGTATGATACGGTGAATGAGGCAAATGAACTGATCGATGATGACATAGAAGTTGACATTCAAGGGTATGATGCAGATGGTTCTGTAATTAAGATTGCGAGACGCAATGCAAGAGAAGCAGGAGTAGATCATCTGATACATTTTCAGGAAAGAGATGTAAAAGATTTGAGCCACCCGAAGAAATATGGATTTATTATTACGAACCCGCCATATGGAGAGAGGCTGGAAGATAAGAAAGACCTGCCGGCATTATATAAAACATTTGGCGAGAGTTTTAAAAATCTGGATTCGTGGTCAGCATACATGATTACTTCTTATGAGGATGCAGAACGCTATTTCGGACGAAAAGCAGATCGTAACCGGAAAATTTACAATGGAATGTTGAAGACATATTTTTACCAGTTCCTGGGACCAAAACCACCTAAGGCAAAGCGTCCGGGAGAAAAACAGGAGAAAAGATAAGATGGAAAAAATTATATTTGCGACGGGAAATGAACATAAAATGATAGAGATCCGTGCAATCCTGAGTGATCTGGGAGCAGAGATCCTGTCACAGAAAGAAGCGGGGATTAAGGCTGATGTAGTAGAAGACGGGGCAACTTTTGAAGAAAATGCCATGATCAAAGCTACAGAGATTGCAAAGATTGCAAATCAGATGCCAGAATATAAGAATGCAGTGGTTCTGGCAGATGACTCCGGACTTGAAATTGATTATCTGAACAAGGAACCGGGGATTTATTCTGCACGTTATATGGGAGAAGATACTTCCTATGACATTAAGAATCAGACATTGCTGGATCGTCTTGAGGGAGTTCCTGATGAAAAACGTACGGCAAGATTCGTATGTGCGATTGCAGCGGCCATGCCGGATGGTTCCTGTGAAGTGGTAAGAGGTACTATGGAGGGAATTATTGGCCATGAGATCGCGGGAGAAAACGGATTTGGGTATGATCCGATATTCTTCCTTCCGGAGTATGGCTGTACAAGCGCAGAACTTTCACCGGAAAAGAAAAATGAACTGAGCCACAGAGGCGAGGGACTAAGAAAGATTCGTAAGATTCTGGAGCATAAATAAAAGTTAGGGTGAAGATATAGATATGAAAATATTGATCATAAGTGACACACATGGCTCTCATAAGAATTTTGACCGTGTAATAGAGAAAGAACGGCCCTTAGATATGCTGATCCATCTTGGAGATGTAGAGGGGGATGAGGATTATATTCCGGCTGTTGCAGATTGTCCGGTACATATGGTGCGTGGAAATAATGACTTTTTTTCAGATCTGCCTGGAGAAGAAGAATTCATGGTAGAGAGATATCATATATTTACAACGCACGGACACGGGTATTATGTATCTATGGGAGAAACGCGGTTGAAACAGGAGGCAAGAGGGCGAGGAGCGGATATTGTGATGTATGGCCATACGCATCGTCCGTTTTATGAAAAGGAAGAAGGGCTTATTACATTGAATCCGGGAAGCCTTTGTTATCCAAGACAGCCGGGGAGAAAGCCTAGTTATATGATCATGCAGATTGACAGTAACGGAAAACTTGAAATTACGCAGGAATATTTAAATTAGAATATAATAAAAAGTGCGGAAACCATTGATTTTTCAAGAAAATCCGCACTTTTGAAAAAAATATAAAAAAAACAAAAAAAGTTGTTGACAATTAGTATGAGGTCATATATAATATGTCTTGTGTCACGGAGCTGATACAAAATGTGACACAAAAGAAACACCATCGGGGTGTGGCTCAGCTTGGCTAGAGCGCCTGGTTTGGGACCAGGAGGTCGCA
>ERZ1026882.1271-NODE-1271-length-10930-cov-3.821425_pt1 | contig 10930 bp, 7 predicted proteins | sample MGYA00380171_ERZ1026882 | MGnify/ENA primary metagenome ERZ1026882 (study PRJEB33269, sample SAMEA4719807) | human gut metagenome | biome: human-associated habitat; feature: organic feature; material: feces | place: Cameroon | collected 2013-10 ...
TTTCAAATCATAATGACCATTAACTTCTATGCTATTATTTATGTATAAAATTAAAACTATGCATTTTACTGCCTAACACCAGCTATCGAAAATTAAAAACGCCGCTCAAGCGAGCGGCGTTTTTTAGCAGCATTACAGCTGTTCGGTTACATTGTCTTCGGAAGTCCCCTTCTTTTTGCGGCTGAAGAAGCGTTCAACAACTACAAAGAGTACAGGAATCAGGAAGATACCAAAGAGAGTAGCGATGGTCATACCACCTACTACGGCGTTACCCATGGATACACGCGCACCGGCGCCCGGGCCGGTAGCAATAGCCAGAGGCAGACAGCCTAAAATGAAGGCGAAGGATGTCATCAGGATAGGACGCAGACGGACATGAGCAGCCTCAATAGCAGCATGTACAACATCCATACCCTGCTCCATATTCATCTTCGCATATTCTACAATCAGAATAGCGTTCTTTGCTGCCAGACCAATCAGCGTAATCAGACCGATCTGCATATAAACGTCATTCTGCAGGCCACGTGCATACTGTACCAGGAAGCAGCCGAAAACTGCGGAAGGTACAGACAGCAGTACTGCCAGAGGAATTGTCCAGCTTTCATACAGAGCTGCCAGACAAAGGAATACGAAAATCAGAGAGATAATGAAAATCTGAGTGGAACGGCTGCCCGCTTCAATCTCATCAAGGCTCTGACCGGTCCATTCGTAGGTGTAGGTGTTAGGCAGAACCTGCTTAGCAACCTCTTCAATAGCAGCCATAGCCTGACCGGAGGAATAACCGCTGGCAGGGTCGCCGGAAATCTTGATTGCACTTGCGCCGTTAAAGCGTGTCATAACAACAGAGCTGTTCTTAGGAGTAGGCTTTACAAGTGTATTCAGCGGAATAGACTTGCCATCATTGCTGCGTACAAAGAAGTAACGCATATCCTCTACACCGGTACGATATTTTTCATCAGCCTGCATAACAACCTTCCAAGTACGGCCGAAGTTGTTGATATCGTTGATTTCGTTACCGCCTAAGAATGCCTGCAAGGCGGAATAAACAGTAGATACAGGAACGTTCAGGGACTGTGCCTTTTCACGGTCAACCTCGAACTGGTACATAGGAGTATTGGTATTCAGAGTAGTGTACAGCATACCGATTTCCGGACGCTTGCGACAAGCAGCCAAAAATTCGTTAGCACGCTCACCCATAGTGTTAACATCCTCACCGCCCAAGTTCATGAGATAAAGGCTCAGAGTACCGGTACTGGAGGCACCGGGCAGAGAAGGCGGCTGGAAGGCCATAACGGTTGCATCAGGAATCTGTGCACCCATGCCGAAAATCATCGGAATAACATCCTGTACGCTGTTGCTGCGCTTGCTGTAGTCCTCCATAGTAACTACGGCCAAGCCGGCGTTGGCCTTCTGGCCCATGGACAGAATATCAATACCGCTAACCTCCATAACGTTTTTAACGCCGGGGAGCTTTCTCATCTTTTGTGCAAGACCTGCCATAATCTGCTGCGTACGGTTACTGGAAGCACCCTCAGGCAGAGCAATAGATACTGCAGTCATACCCTGGTCCTCGTTAGGTACGAAGCCTGTCGGCGTTGCCTTGGCCAGGAAACCGATGCAGATAACAACAACAGCAAGACAGGTCAGGATAAGCTTAGATTTACGGATGCAGCCTTCAACGTTTTTCACGTATTTAGCCAACGTTCTTGCAAACCAATCGTCAAATGCTTTTACAGCCTTGCCGATAAAACCCTTCGGCGCCTCCTCCTTCTTAACCAGAATCAGGGAGCAAAGCGCAGGGGTCAAAGACAACGCAACAATCGCCGAAAGCATCATGGATACGGAAATCGTAATCGCAAACTGCTTGTACAATTCACCGACAGTACCGCCGGTGAAGGCTACAGGAATAAATACCGCAGACAGTACGAAGGCAATAGCCACAACAGGGCCGGAAACCTCGTTCATAGCGCGATAGGTTGCCTCCTTAGGAGACATACCGTTTTCCTGAATATGATGTTCAACCGCTTCTACTACAACAATAGCGTCGTCGACAACAAGGCCGATAGCCAGAATCATCGCAAAGGCAGTCAAAGTGTTGATGGTAAAACCTAAAATTACAAAGGAAGCAAAGGTACCAACCAAGGATACCGGTACAGCCAGAATAGGAATCAAGGTTGCACGCCAGCTGCCAAGGAACATAAATACTACCAGAATAACCAGAATCAAGGCTTCAACAAATGTATGAGCAACCTTCTCCAGAGATTCGGTAATAAACTGGGTGTTATCCTGAATAACGACCAGCTTCATATCATCAGGGAAACGGCTTTCTGCGTCCTTTAATACCTCGCGGATATTCTTAACAGTTTCGATAGCATTCGCATCGGAGGTCAAGGATACCGGGAATACAACGGAATCACCGCCGTTTAGCTTGCTGACGATAAGGTCATTACGCGGACCTTCTTTAATAGTTGCGATATCCTTCAGCTTCAGGTTATCGCCATTATTGGAACGGATAATTACGTTACCGAATTCCTCAGGTGTATTCAGACGACCTTGAGCACTTGCAGAATAGGTACGCTCCTGCTTGTCAACGGTAGGACGGTTACCGATAGAACCAACCGCTGCCTGAATGTTTTGCGTTTTGATAGCGTTGGAAACATCGGTTACGGTTACGCCCAGCTGTGCCATTTTTTCAGGATTCAGCCAGATGCGGACTGCATATTCCGGACCATATTCGCCAACGGTAGATACGCCCTTAACACGCTTTACTGCATCAAGGAAGTTTGCATCCGCATATGTTCTTAAGAACATAGCATCATAGGTATTTTTCGGAGAATAAAGACCAAAATACATAATGGTCTCGGCAGATTCCTTAGCAGTGGTTACACCGTAGCCGGAAACCTCGCTCGGCAGAGAGCTGGTTGCCTGAGATACACGGTTCTGCACCTCTACAGAAGCGATATCTGCGTTTTTCTCCAGGTTGAACTCAACATTGAGCTTGTACTCACCACTGGAGGTACTTACAGAGGACATATTCAGCATATTTTCTACACCGCTGACCTTCTGCTCAATGGTCTGTGCTACAGCCTTTTCAACGATATCCGCACTCGCACCGACATAGTTGGTGTTTACGCTGATACGCGGTTTGGTAATGTTAGGATATTGGGCAATAGGCAGGCTAAAGCCGGCAATCGTACCCAATAAGGTAATAATAATCGCCAGTACTATCGCAAATACCGGGCGATCAATAAAGAAACGAGCCATCTAGCCAACCTCCTTATTGCTTCTTGCCGGCGGTAGCACTGTTGTCAACAGTAGTATCCAGATCAGCCTCAGTCATCGGCTGCGGGTTAACCTGAGCACCCTGTCTGATCTTACCGGTGCCTTCAACTACGATTGTCTCATCGCCGGTCAGACCGCTTTCAACCATGTAGAAACGGCCAACAGAAGGACCAAGAGTTACTTCCTTCATAGTAACCTTGTTATCGCTGCCAACAACATAAACAAATTTCTTATACATCAATTCAACAACTGCACGCATAGGAATCAAGAGAGCATCTTTTTTGGTGCCTGCGGTTGCCTGTACATGAGCAAACATGCCCGGCAGCAGACGATGTGCAGGGTTTCTGAACAAAGCCTTAACAGTCATAGTACCGGTGTTATCATTGATACCACGGTTAACCTCTGCTACAGTGCCTTTCAAATCGTAGGTACTGCCATCGCTCAAAACAACAGTCAGGTTGTCAAGAGAAGCAGCGCCGCTGTTATCATGAGCACCGGAAAGCTTCAGATATTCCGGTTCAGCTATGCTGAACTGTACGAATACGGGGTCAGTGTTGCTGATTTTTGCCAGAGTAGTCTGACCTGCGGTTACATAATTGCCAACCTCCAGCGCGGTAGTATCAATACGGCCGCTGAACGGAGCGGAAACGCTGGTATCGGTCATGTTAATCTGAGCATTTTCCAGAATTGCTTCCTGCGCATTTACAGAAGCCTGTGCCTGGTCACGCTGCATAATAGCGTTATCCAGAACCTGCTTGGAAATTGCATTCTGTGCATACAGAGTGCTGTAACGCTCTGCATTCAGAGCTGCGTTAGCCAAAGCCGCACGGGCATTAGCCAGGCCTGCCTGCGCGTTAAGCACGTTGGCCTGATAAGTACGCTGGTCAATAGCATACAAGGTCTGGCCTGCACTTACATTGTCACCGCCCTTGAAATACTTGGCTGTAATCTGACCGCTTACCTGAGCTTTCAGCTCCATTTCCTGCTGAGCCTGTACAAAGCCTGTATAATCATATACCAGAGGGGTGTCACGCTTAATAACCTTCATGGTTTTAACCAAAGCTGCCTTATTGCCGCCCTGCTGCTGTTTTTGACCACAGCCTGCAACGCTCAGTACAAAGGTTGCCGCCAGCGCCGCAGCCATTGCTTTTCTCGCACGGCCGGAGCGAATAAAACTTAACATAAAAAAACCTCCTTCACCTTCACTCTGAAACTACTCAATATATATAATGACAAATTAGACTGCTATATTGTCGATAGCACCTTTACCTGAAAATATTCCTGCTCCAGTTTCAGAATACTACTATTATAATGGACATTTTCCAGAAAAGCAAACGTCATTTAAGCAGTTTTCGCCGCTTTTTCTTGCATTTTCTTTAATTATCTTCTTCTTACAAATTTTGCTGACTGGTCAGTCAGCTTTTGCTGTTCAACAGCTCTTTTTTCAGTAAAAATTTATGCAGATTACCCAAAGCAAAACCCGATACCTGGTCTACGCCATCAATACGCTGCATCAAGAACAGGTTATCTCCTTCAATATACCATTCATCCGGCAGTCTGTCCTTATATACAACCTTCTTATTGGTATTCAGCAGATTAAGCAGCGGCAGCAAATCCTTATCCTTGACATTAAGCACTTCATCCAGGCTGATTTTTTCGGCAGTCTTTGGATTTACGTTCAGCTGATGATGGATAAAACTGTTTTTACCGCTGATCAGCTGCAGGCTCAGAATCTGTTCATCGGCACGCATCACCTTAAAAGCCATATCTGCCTCACCCTTGTAAAAATGCTCCAGATATTCTTTGCACTCATCCTGCAGCAGCTTATTCATTTTATTTTGCAGCTCTACGTCCTTACCGGCAAAAACTGGAAAGGTCGCTTCACCGCCGGGAACTACCATCTTGCGCACCAATATAGTGCCGGCAGCAAAATCCTTGCCATCATTTACGGTATTATCCTTAGGCGTAGGCGCGAGCGTCATAATAGTCAGGGAAAACTGCTTCCATTCCTTAGTTTTCTTGTCCTGCTTCCAGATAGCGCCCACATCTGCCAGAGGCTGCTTTTTCTGCACCAGCTGCTGACAGCCCAACAATTCATCTGCGCCGTCATTATCTACATCGTGTGCTACGAGAGAATGTAAGCCGCCATACTCCAGCTTGCCGTCTTCAACCTCACTGCCTGCAGCCGGTGTTAAATCCGATTTATTGCCATCAATTAAAGCTACATGCATTTTGCCGTCCTTGGCAAAGGCTTGCGTTACCAGTCCCATGCTTTCGGCAGCTCCAAAGACCTCACGCACATTTTTCTTATTGGCAAAGGAAAGCACACGGTATTCACTTGGCGCATGCCAATCTCCTTGAGCAGCACTCACCAGCAGCTGCTGTCTGGCGCTTTTGCCCGCCCACAGCTTAATAGGCTGCAGCTGGCAATTATATCCGCCCTTAATAGAAGGTGCATGAGCCGTCAAAAGCTTCTTGTCCTTATCCTTAATCATAACAAGCAGATCATTGGCGTAGCCGTTAGGCAACCTATCACCCCAAAGCTCGGCAGTAACAGTCTGCTCTGCTGTCAGCTGCAGCGGCACCTGCGCCAACAACGTGTCAGCGGCTGCAGCAATAGTGCTGCAGAAAAGTACGCTGCTGCAGGCCAGGCCTTGCACCATCCATTTTATCTTCACGTCTTCACGTCCTTTCTTCAAACGTACTATTATATTATAGCATTTTTTTGTTATAAGTAGCTGTTAAAACACAGATTTTTTACATAAAGGTACCACAAACATCGTCAAATTCTGTTGCATTTCGTACAAAAAGGCTTTTTCTTATTTCTCAAAACGATTTTTTCATTAATATTACTGCTTTTTATTGTTAAATAGTGTAGAATAAAAGCGGTATTTTATGATTTTTTGGGAGAAGGGAAGGATTTATTAATGAAGAAAATTGTTGCTCTTCTGCTCAGCCTTTGCCTATTAGTATTAGCTGCAGGCTGTGGCGGTAACGATTCAAAAAAAGACACACCAAAAGAAAAGACTAAGGTAAGCCTTGGCATGCTGCGCCTGACAAGCAGCGCTCCTTTATTTATCGCTATGGATAAGGGCTTCTTTGCTGAAGAAGGTATTGAAATCGAACCACAATGGTTTGATGCCGCTCATCCGATTGCCGTATCCACTGCTTCCTCTAAGGTTGATGTCGGCGCTACCGGCATTACGGCCAGCCTCTATAACATGGCAGCCAACGGACAAAAGCTTGGCATTGTTGCGGATAAAGGACGTGAACAAAAAGGCTATTCCTCTTCTGCACTGCTTGTGACCACCGACAACTACAACGCCGGCGTAAAAAGCCTGAAGGATTTGAAGGGCAAGCGTATCGGTATTACGCAAAAGGGCTCTACCTTCCATTATATGCTTGGCAGAATGCTGGAAACCCAGGGCATGAGCCTCAATGATGTGGAAATTGTTCCCCTGAGCAAGCTCAGTGCTGTTATGGCTGCTCTGGAAAGCAAGCAGATTGACGGCTGTATCTTAAACGAGCCTAACATCACCAAGGTGCAAAAAGCAGGCTACGGCAAACTGGTCGTACAGGTTGGCGACGTTATTCCTTACCAGACCTCTGCTATCTTCTACTCACCTGACTTTATGAAGAATAAGGATGCGGCAGTACGCTTCATGCGTGCTTACAACAAAGCCTGCAACTATTACTACGAAGCTGCAGTAGAAAAGAAGGATGCCAAGAAGTTGGAAGAGGTTGTTAATATTGTAGCTAAATACGTTAAGGCTCCGGCTGAAGACATTAAAGCAGGTCTGCCCTACATTGATAAGGACGGCAAACTGCTTGTCAGCGATATTGCAACCCAGATTAAATGGTACACCGACAACAAGATGATTTCCGGCACACTGGATGCGAAGGATGTTGCCAACACCATCTTTCTGGATGAAGCACTGAAGAAATAAAACTATTGTATTAAAGCAAGACTGGCGTAAATGTAACAGCTGCAAAATGCGTTAACGATGCTTTAGCACCCAAACGCTGTGGCTGATATGTTAGCGCCAGTCTTTTTGGAGGATGGTAGAAAATGAAATTAGAAATCGCAAATATCTGCAAGGATTTCACCACCACCAGCGGTAAGCTGCTTCCTGTTTTGCAGGATATTAACCTCAGCATTAATAAGGAAGAATTTGTAGCATTGGTAGGACCGTCTGGCTGTGGTAAATCAACCTTGCTCAATATAACTGCCGGGCTTTTGGAGCCCACAAGCGGTAACGTAAAATTTACTGATGTCGCCGCGGGCTATGAGCCTCGCATGAGCATCGTCTTTCAGGAAACAGGCCTCTTCCCCTGGCGTAATGTGCATGATAATATTGCCTTCGGTTTGGAAACAGCAGGCATGAAAGCAGACGAAAAGGAAGCACGCATTAAGCATTACATTGAGCTTGTAGGCTTAAAGGGCTTTGAAAAATCCTTCCCGCACCAATTAAGCGGCGGTATGCGTCAGCGCGTTGGCATTGCCCGTGCTTTAGCTATCGAGCCTGACCTGCTGCTGATGGATGAGCCGTTTTCTGCCTTGGATGCGCAAACACGCACCATCATGCAGGAGGAGCTGGTAACGCTGTGGGAAAAGACGCGTCTGACCACGCTATATGTTACACATAATATTCAGGAGGCAGTAATGCTTGCTGACAGAGTTGTACTGCTTTCGCGTCGCCCCGGAAAGGTAAGCAAAATACTACAGATTACCATTCCGCGTGCCGACCGTGCTAAGACGAAGCACACAGACGAAATTGCGGAATTTGTCCGTATCATCTGGGAGCATATCAGCAAGGATGCGCGTGCTGCCTTAATGGAGGTGGAAGACAATGCCTGAAAAGAAAACTGCTGCGAGCGCAGCTAGCGAATATATCGTACGCAATCGTATGACGCATTGGCAAAAGACCTATCCGCATTGGGTAAGCGTTGCTTCCATCATCATCCTGCTGCTCTTTTGGGAGGCTATCTGCCGCTGCGGCCTGGTTTCTTCTTTGTTTTTGCCGGCACCGAGCCAAATTATCAGAGCCCTGCTTACCATGCTTGCTGACGGCGAAATCGGCGTTAGTCTGGCCGCCAGCATATACCGTATCCTAATCGGTTTTGCTATCGGCAGCCTTATCGGCCTTGCAGTCGGTCTTGTTACCGGTACCTCGGCGCTCGCAGATAAAATCGGCAATCCTATAGTCAACGCGCTTTACCCTATCCCTAAAATCGCTTTGCTGCCGTTGTTTATTCTTTGGCTGGGAATCGGCGAGGTGTCGAAGGTAACGATTATTGCGCTCGGCGTCTTCTTTCCGGTAGCAATGAACACCTACAGCGGTGTCAAAAATGTTGATACACTGCTTATCAAGGTCGCAGTCAGCTTTAACGCCAGCTGGTGGAAAACGATGAAAAGTGTTGTTCTGCCTAACGCCTTACCTATGATTTTCGCAGGCCTGCGCCTTGCTGCCGGCACATCTCTGCTGCTGCTGGTAGCAGCAGAGATGATTGCCGCCCAGGTCGGCATCGGCGCCCTCATCCTGCATTACGGCGATTTGATGATTACCGACCGCTTGATGGCCGGAGTTATTGTATTGTCGTTGCTCGGCCTCCTCTTTAACCTGTTCCTGCAATGGTTGGAGAGAAAGGCTATCCCCTGGAAGAACTGATAAAAGCACAAAAGCACTGTCTGCTCACTGATATTCTTATATCAGATAGAGCTGACAGTGCTTTTTTTGCTAAAATCTTACAACAGCTTCTTAAAATACTGTTACGCTGATACACAAAAACTGCTTTCTGCTAAGCTATTACTGCAGCCTTGCCGAAGCCTCTTTTAAAACTGCTGTCACGGTTTCCGGCGGCAGCTCGCCTATCTTCTTGATCAGCTCAGGCTGCTTGGGATGTTCGGCAATAACCTTCTCCATCAACACCATGTCCAGCCAATGGCCGTGCTTGAAGCCTGTATTATTAAAGGTACCAATAATTTTATAGCCACACGCCTCATGCATTTTGACGCTGTGCTCATTGCTGGCAGTAATGCAGGCATAGGTCACAACTATTCCCTGCAGGCGCAGTAAAGCTTCCAGCGCCGTGTACATCACCTTGCCCAATCCGTGTCCCTGACCCTCAGGTGCCAGATAAATCGTTACCGCGGCACCCCACTGATAGGCAGCACGCTGCATATAAGGATGGGCATAAACATAACCCAACAGTCTGCCATCATGCTCACAAACTATATAAGGATAGTGCGCAGAAATATTTTTGATTCGCTCTGTAAATTCTTCTACCGATGGTACCTCATATTCAAATGATACATCACTGAGCGTCCTGTCGCTGCTGATGACAAAGGGCGCGTAAATTTCCAGCAGCTTTTCGGCATCGTCAGGCTTCGCAAAGCGAAGCGTATACTTCATCGACATTTTATCGCTCCACCTTTACTTCAAACATTCTGCTCCACGGCAGCGTAAATTTATATTCTTCGGCAGTATTGCCCATATACGGCTTGCTTACCTTGTTGATTTCCCGGGTAATAAACTCTTCCGCCGCAGTACGCTGCTCCTCATTCAGTCCGCTGTTGGGCCAATAGTTAGGCCAGATAAGCTGCTGGTAGGTTTGCATGCGCACATTCGCCTGATAAGCCCAATCATCAAGATAACGCACATTAAGCAGATTTTCTCTTGCTTCCGGCGTTAACTGCTTATACAGCAGTCCCTGCGCCAGAGCAAAGCCCAGGCTGTTGCCTGCGGTATTCCAACCGCCATAGGAAGCCAGACGATACGCAAGCTGTTTTTCAAACAAGGTCTTGACCAAAGCATTGTCCGCACCATTGCCAAAACGGATGTCTGCCACAGTCACAGGATGATTATGCTTAAGAATGCGTTCAACCTTATTAACGAAATTTACGGTAGCAGGAAATGCCTTGTAGCTATTGCTTGCATCAGACGCCTCATGCGTCACACCATCGGCAGGAGTATTTACCGCCAATACCAAATCGGTATTTTTACGTGCACGTACCGGGAAGGCACCGGCAGCGTAGATATGCTGCTTAGCGCTCACAGCTACAGTATCATCCTCGTAGGTAGGCACGGTTTTACCGCCCATGCCGGCAGCATAGGTTACATTTACCAAAGGCAGCTCATACTGCAGACGGTTGGCAGCACGGCTCAACAGCAGCAGGCCAAGCTGATCTGCGCCGGCTAAGAAACGGATTTTCTCCTTCGGCAGCTCATTTACCAGAATATCCATCTCGCGTGCTTCCCGATGTGCCTGAGAATATGCTGCAGTATCGTCGCGGCCGATAAGCATATAATCAAAGTCGCCGCTTTCCACACCATGCAGCAAAAGCTCCGTAGCGCGGATATTGTTGCTGCGGCGTGTAAACATATCAGCAAGTATTTCCCTAGGAATGCTGCTGCGCAGCTCTGCCAGCTCCTTTACCTCTTTACGCTTAATCTGCTTAAGCTCCAGCTTGTCCTCCAGCTCTCCCAAACGGAAAATCTTAGGGCCCCATTCCTTATAATATGCAGGCTCTGTCGGCGCACTGCTGGCCTTAGGCGAGCGCATAATAGTAGTAAATACATAAACCTTCTGTCCGCCGTGTTGCCTTTTCAGCTCTACCAAGCGTTCGGCACGCTGCTGCAGAAGCTCC
>ERZ1026882.1279-NODE-1279-length-10903-cov-6.177176_pt1 | contig 10903 bp, 23 predicted proteins | sample MGYA00380171_ERZ1026882 | MGnify/ENA primary metagenome ERZ1026882 (study PRJEB33269, sample SAMEA4719807) | human gut metagenome | biome: human-associated habitat; feature: organic feature; material: feces | place: Cameroon | collected 2013-10 ...
ATCAAATGCGGAAAATTTTGGCAGTCCCATAATTTGGGAATTCATTTGAGCCGGCCGCGATCCCACGCCGCGGCCGGAATTTCGCAAACTAAAGTGCTAACGTAAAAAAGTTTTCCAAATCCTTCCAGCTCAGCCCTTGGAAATTTTTCCCAAAACATTTGTGCAATTTGACGAAAGCATTTTCCATTTTCTGTCTTGACATTTGGCTTGCCCTGTGCTATACTATAGACAATCCAAGAGGAAAGGAAGTAAACAAAATGAAAATCTACATGGCTGGAGCATTCTTCCGCCCTGAAACTAAATCAAAAATTGATTCCTATGCGGCAGGTTTCCGGCGGCTTGGGCATGATGTATATGTGCCGCAAGAGCACACTGTCCCGAATGCTTGGGATATGTCGCAAGAGGATTGGGCAAGGGAAGTTTTCAAAATGGATGTTGCCGCAATTCAAGAATGCGATATCTTGTTTGTTGTATATGATGGTCTGTATTCTGATTCTGGAACTGCTTGGGAAATCGGATATGCTTATGCCCATGGGAAAAATATCCAAATCAGTGTAAATAATGGTGTAAAAGATATGTCAATTATGCCATTCTCAAGTGCCTGCGTCATTGAAAACTATAAAAATATAAAATTAGTTTGAAAAAAACACTTGACAAATCCGCTTGTATCTGATATACTATAATCAAGGTAAGAAAATACCAAATAAAAGAAAGGAAAATGAAAAATGAAAAAACTGAAAACTGTACTTGTAATTGTATTTCTGATTCTGTTGATTGCAATTCCTATTGCAGGTTGTAGTCCAGCAGACAAAGTAAATAATAATTTGAGTGTGACAGCTGATAACTTCGGCTGTGAACGTCGAATTACAGTTTACAATGCCCGAACTGATACAATTATCCTTTACGCCGAAGGCTATATGTCAATTAGCAATAACAGTGCTTCAGAACTGGTTATCACTTGTAAAGTTGGAGCAAATGAATATAAGAAAAATTACATTTACCTAAATGATTATACTCTTTACGTTGTAGAAGATATTACCGGCACACATACTGATCCTTACCATTACAAAATTGCATTCTATTCCAGCTTGCCGGATATTGACATTCTGCCCTAAATATTTGAAAAAAAATTTAATCAAGGGGATTGACAAAACAATCCCCTTGTGATATAATAAAGATACTCCAAAAGGAAAGGAAATGATAGGATGATTAAAGAGATTGTATTTGATATGGACGGCACGATTGCCGACCTCTATGGTGTTGAAAATTGGCTGTCTAAACTCCGGTCTTATGACCCTACACCATATCAGACCGCCGAGCCGCTTGTAGATATGGCAGAACTTGCCTGTCTGCTCCGTAGCTTGCAGAATTGCGGCGTTAATGTTGCGGTTATCACTTGGCTGTCTAAAGAGCCGAACAAGCAGTATGATGATGAAGTCAGAAAAGCAAAACGAGCTTGGCTGAAAGAATATGGTTTTCCGTTCGATACTCTAAGATGTGTAGCCTATGGAACGCCGAAGCATAAGATTGAAGCCGCACGACTTGCCGCAGATGAAGAAGCCTTGATTTTCGATGATGATGCAAGGGTGCGTCGGGATTGGAACTTGGGCGGGGCGATTGACCCTACTACCACGAATATCCTTGATGTGCTGAAAGAAATTTTGGATGGGCTTGCATAAGCCCATCCAAATAAGGGGAAATGAATTATGAATGATATTCTCAAAGAGCTTGCCGACTTGGCAAACCGAATTGGAAAATTAGCTGGAAAAATTTACTGTGAAAAAAAGAATATCTCAAATCCTTATGATTTTACAAACGCACAAGAATTAAGTGATAAATTGTTTGAAATCCATTCTAATTTACAAAATGACTGCTACACATTGGCTGTCACTATTTGGGGAGACGATGAAAATGATGATTCCTAAAAAAATTACTGTCAAATATTCAGGCTATGATGAAAAAAAAGTGTATTATAATAATGAATTAGATTTCCGCACAGAACGTGATGCCGATTCATTTATTTTGGACATGAAAAGACTCATGTTCGGAATAAAGACCTACACAAAAATTATCACTTGGGGAGAAGAATCAAATGAATGACGAACAGCTTGGCATTTTGCTTGAAGAAGCAACGGACATTAAAATTTTGATTGCCTTGGGCTGAAAGGATTGGTAAAAAATGAAAGTTGTAGCCTATGTTGAAAAAATCGTTCCCGTAGAAGTGGAAATTGATGACAAGTGGAAGCCAATGGAAGATTATGGCGATATTCCTTGGGGAGAAGTACTGAGCGATCATTTGTATGATTATTTTGATGAAAATTCGGATGATTTTTACAATGATGTTTGTAAGGCCCTGGAAGGAATTGGAGAAAGTGGCCATAAACTCCATAGTATTGATACCATTAACGGCGGCCTTATTATGGAAGATTTGCAGGAATATTGAAAAATTTGGGAATCCAGATTTGGGTTCCCATTTTCTTACTTGTCTATTGGAATTAAATGGAAAATTGATTTGAGCCTGCCGCGATCCCACGCCGCGGCAGGCATTTTAGATTTTCAGCACTTTTCACAATTTTTACCCGCAAATTTTGTGCAAAATGACAGTTGACAATTCTCCCGATACCTGTTATACTATTGGTACAAGGTTAAGGGAGGGAATACCTGATGAACACTGACGAAAAACTGAAATACTGCATTGAACAATGGGTCGAGACATTTGATGATTGTGCTTGTTGTCCTCTGATGTTCAAATGCCGAGAAGATGAAGATATCTATGGCATTGACTGCATCGAATGTGGTGAAAAAATTATTGATTGGTTAAAGGAGAATGACAAATGAAAAATCTGTACTGGAAACGCATTTACATGAACATGAACGACGGCCAAGAGCCTATTCTGAATTGGGGCACACAGCTTGTCTACTGCCCTGAAACTCCAAGAGATACAAAAGAAAAAGTTAAAGATACAACAGACCTTGCTGTTAAAATCGTCAGTAGGTATATCAATGGTTCAATTAAGCGTGGCGTTTTTGACAGAAGAATCAAGAAAATCCACATTGAGGACATGAAATACTGGAAAGGCGAAGATTACAAGCCGGAAAAAATCAGTTATCCCATTTTCCGCGAAACAGTTTACAAGCCGCTGGATTTTGATTTAAGTTTCAAGAGATTGTCCGAAGAACTCCCCGCAGAAGATTTTATCCGCTGGATGAAAGACAATGGAATGACTGTTTGCCCGATGGTGAAATAAATGGTAGGTTTAATAGCCTACCATAATAAGGAAAGGAATTGATAAAAATGGATTTCAAAAAGTTTGAGGGCCAGAGTGCAGGTACAATTATTGGTGCTGTCATTGTAGCAATCGCAGGCTGGTTTGCCTCTGCCGCATTCATCTGGTGGGGCTGGAATATTTTTGCATGGCATTTCAACCTGCCGCAGTTTGGATACATGGAAATCTTTGCTATGCGTATGGCTCTGAGCTCCCTCTTCAAGATTTTGTGGCAAAAATAAAAATAGGGGTTGACAAACAACCCCTAATGTGATACAATAACTATACAAGTTAAGAAAGGAATTGATACTATGAAACATTTTCATTGTCCGGTGAATGGTTGGGATTGCCCTTACTTCAAAAATGAAACTACAATCAATGGTCAGAAAGAAACCTGCGTTTGCACTCTGGAAGACCCGATGGATGATTGCGATGATTTCTACAACATGTGGGGCGATTGCGAGCCTGATGATTATACAGATGATAATTAAGGGGAATTTTCCCCTTAATTTTTTGAGCCTCGCGGCCACGGTCCAGCCGCGAGGATTTTTAGATTTTTAGCACATTGCACAATTTTTTACTCACAAATTTGGTTATTCTACCAATAGACAAAAATCCTGAAATCGTGTATAATTAAGATACAAATTAAGAAAGGAATTGATACTATGAATTTTGAATCTGCTATGGTTGAAGCAATGAATTTGCAGGACTTGTACACCTATATAAACAATAGAAAACCGGAAGAATTGCAGACGCTTATTGACCTTGCGAAGAAGCGAATGAACCAATTAGACCAAGAGAAAGAAGCAAAATACATGGCGGCAATCATTGCCGCGATTCAGGATTATCTGGATAATGTTGGAGATTTGACATTCCATGTTGAATATGAAGACGAAGATGGACAGGATGCCGAAACAGATATTACCGTAGATAATCTGAATCCGCCTGCTGGTGGTCAGGGAACTATTTGGCTGTAAGGAGGAATACAAAATGCTTACAAATCCTGGATTTTATTTTGCTTGGTTAGTTTTGACCATTCTTCCTCTGATGATTGCCATTGTTGCACCTGAAACTTTGCACGGCAGAGTTGTTGCTATTCTGATTGCGATTGCTATTGGTTTTGGCGTTGCAACTCTATTGTACAAAGAACAAGAAAGCAATCATGACCGCTGGAATAATGGATATTGTGAATGCGGTGGTCAGTATCAATTTTCAAGTGCTACAAATTATCGCGGTTCAAAAGATTATTATTACACTTGCGATAGTTGCGGACACACAGAAGAATTTTCACAGATAATGAAATAAGCCCACGCCGGTTGGGAAAAAAATTATAAAAAAAAATTCCTAACTGGCTTGACAAATTAAAAAAAATTTGATATAATAATAGTACCAAAAGGAAAGGAATTGATAATAATGACTGAAATTACTACTTACGAATGCGGGCAGGTGTTCGACGATGAAGAAGAATGTATTCATCATGAATGGAAATGCAGATATGAAGACCTGTGCAAGACTGAAAACTGCAAACCGCTGAAACTGTGGAATATTCTGGGAGCAGAAATCAACGGTTTTGATTATCCGCAGTGTGATGATATTGGGGCTGTGGAAATTCATTCCTACGCTTGGGCACAATTCATCAATGATTATTTTGATGAAATGGGCTATGAACATCCTATTAAAATTGTCATGGGATTGATTGACCACTATGGCATGTGGTATTACGACCCTGAATACCACTATGGCGAGTGGCGGTCTTATGAAGAAGTCCTTGAAGATATTCAGGCAATCGGAAAAAAATTTAATCAAGGGGCTTGACAAGCCCCTTGACCTGTGGTATAATTGATTTATCAAAAGGAAAGGAAATGATACAATGAATTATCAGGTTATTTTCATGGACAACGAAGGAACTGTTCAGGCGGGCATCTGGAATCAGGACAGGGATGAAATTATTTGCGGTTGTTGTGGTGCTACCATTGAATCCGGAGATTTCGTCCTGCTTCACATCTATGACGCTTGGCTTAACATCACTGATGAAATCTGCGGGGATGATGGAGAAATTCTTCATGAGATTGAAGAAAAAGTTGACCGTCTGACTACTTCAGAGATTGAAGCAATTCTTGATGGAAAGAAGGATTTCAACGAATGAAAGGAAAGAGATTTAATAAGGGCGGTTATACCGCCCAAGTTATCCAGTGGGATGATACAGATGCCTTGTGGATTTGTAAATTTGCATGGGGCGAATATTTCTATGAAGATGATGAATTTATCAGGGAAAATCTGGTGGAGGATTGAAAATGGAATTTTTTCTGAGAATTATTGACACTTGGCTGAGACAGCAGGGCATTGCGTATGCTCTGTACGGGGCAGATGGTCAAGCGTTGAATGGCTCGGAAGCAAGTGGGCTTCCCGCCCAGTTTATTCCAGAAGAAAGAAACGGTAGGTCTTGCCCGTTTCCCTATTGGATTTGTTATCCAATTCATGTTGATGGTGAATACTGCGGGTGTTGGTGCTTTATCGATGATGGATGGAATGTAAAAGAAATTTTCCGGTCTGTTGTAAGAATGACAGAAATTGCCTGCGGTTTGGATGAAAATTCCTAATTCATCAGGGCGGTTCATTTGAGCCGCCCAATCACCAACGCAATTGGGCGGCATTTTAATTTTTTAGCATTTTGCACAATTTTTTCATGCAAATTTTGTGTAATCTGCCAATAGACAAGAATCCTGAAATGTGATATACTCTATAATGTCAAGAGGGAACAGCATTAAAAGTGCTTGACATCATTAGTCGGGCTACACAACTTCCGCGGTTCGTGTGTAAAATAAATAAAATTCCCTCTTGACAAATAGCACTTGATGTGCTATAATCAATGTATCACAGAGGGACACGTAAGCCAAGAGGAAGAAAGCGTAGTACGCTCCTAGCTGAGATAAGACTTTTTACAAAAATTTATAAAACCTCTTGACAAAATAATCCCTCTGTGATATAATTAAGTCAACAAGTGAAGGAAACACTTAAAAACCAGAAAGGATTTGATACCATGGAAAAGATTAAGGCCCCGACCCGTAAGGAAATGTTCACTTCTGTCTCTGACTTCCTCGCCGAACATGAAGCTGATGAATCCCTGATTGATTTTGTCAATCACCAGATTGAACTGCTGGACAACAAGAAGGAGAGTAAGAAGCAGTCCAAGGAGCAGGAGGAAAATGCCATTTACTCCAATGCAATCTATGAGCAGATGGCATTTGAGCGGAAGTACAGTGCCGCAGAGCTGATGAAGGAACTTCCGGCTATCAGCGATTGGAATGCCAACCATGAAACCGAGCTGTCGGTTCAGAAGCTCGCAAGCCTGTTGAAGCCGCTTGTCGATGGTGGCAAGGTCATTAAGACCACGGAGAAGCGTCGCGTGTTCTACACTAAGGCGTGATGAACCATGGGGCGGAGAAATCCGCCCCAATAATTAAAGGAGAATCTATGAGAGAATTGACTGAAAAGGAATGGGCAAAAGTCGATAATCTTGTTGACAAGCTGGAATGTTCGATTGATGAAGCAGTTGACATTCTGGACGCCGACAAAGCTATTGACCGCAATCAGAAAGTTGATTTTGATTTGAGTCCAGAAGAACATAAGCAAGCAATGAAACTTGCTAATGTCAAAGAACATACGGTCAAGAAAAGCAACGTGTATCGCCCACGCAAGCCTAATGCAACAAAGGGCGAAATTATCGCCGGTTTGTCAAAATATTTGACAGAATTGGCAGAATTTGAAGTGTTGGATGAAGAAATTACCAACAAAGAGCGGACAATTATGTTCACCAGCAATGGAAATCGCTATGAATTGACCCTAATCCAGAAACGTGCCCCTAAAAAATAAAGAAAATGGGGATTTTTCCCCATTTTCTTCTAAAAAAATTGAAAAAGGTGATAAAAATGGCAAAAAATCCTACTTATTCTGATTACGTTTCATCCAACGATTTTGAGGGTGCAAAGGAAAGATTTGACAATGCAAACAAGCGTTGGAAGCCTCATTGGTTCGAAGCTTGCGAAGAAATTTTCAACGCTTGCAAGGATTGGGCAAAAAAGTATATTCTGGACAAGGCAAACAAGGTAATTCTTGCCATTGGTGAGTTTATCACTAAGAAGCGTCCAAAAGATGAAGAAGCAACAAGCAACACTTACCTGATTAAAATGTTCAACGATGCCGGCGAATGGGTTTTTACAAAAATTGGAAAGGCTAATGTAGTTGCCAAGCGAATGCGGGATTTCATTAACCATGAATACAAAAGGGATGGCGTTACTATCTCTGATGTAGAAATTGTAAAATCTTACCAGATGCCGAATGATGACCTTGCCCAAGTTCTGGAAAGTCTAATGAGAGCCTATTTCAGAAAATCTCATAAGTACATCCCGAACGATAGGTTCGAAGCATTTGAACCGACTGCCGAAGATTTGCAAGTTTTTGAAAATAATTACAATTTGGTAATGGCGAACGCATAGGGGCAGAAATGCCCCTTTTTGTGCATTTTGTCTATTGACATTTGAGCCTCGCGGCCACGGCCCAGCCGCGAGGAATTTCCAATATTTACCAGTTTTACCAATTTTTTTCTCGAATTGCTGCTTCATTTGACTAAAGTGGTAAATCCTTAAAGTGCCGCACTTTACCACATTAAAGTGTTAAAGCGTGCATAAATATTCATTGAAAATGAATAAATATTCTTCTTGACATTTTGGGCAAGGTGTGATAATATATAAGAGCAATGAGGGAGCGATGGCAAACCCTGATTGACATTATTAAAAGGATGGATTTTCCTATGACTAAGCTGGATAAGCGTCGCAAGTATTACCTGATTCTGGATTGTGAGACGGCCACTCTGCCGTATGCCGCAAAGTTTACCGCAGACCAGAAGAAAGATGTAGCAATCGCCAAGCCGCTGATTTATGATTTGGGATGGCAGATTGTGGATATTCGTGGCAATGTCTACAAGCGTGCGGCTTATCTCATTTCTGAGATTTTCAGCGTTCCCGCAGTTTTCAATACTGCATACTACGCAAGCAAGCGGCCTATTTATCTTGACCGTTTGAAGGCCGGAGAAATCAAGCTGACAGACTGGAATACGGCTGTTGCTGAACTTATTGAAGATATGGATGCTGTTGAAGCAGTTGGTGCATATAACTCCATGTTTGACTTTAAGAAGGCTTTGCCCTTCACGGAGCTTTATGTTTCTAAACTGTATTCGCCTGATTTCTTTGAGTGGGAAGCATATCAGAATGACCGCTGTGAAGCAATCGCCCACGGAAGCAAGCCCCATTCGCAGAAAGAGTTTGAACCTGATGTTTTCCGCTTCCATGGCAAAGCGTATCCGCTGTTTGACCTGTGGGGGCTGTCCTGTGAACATCTGTTGAATAATCCTGAATATAAGCAGATGTGTTATGATAATGAGTGGAGAACCGCAAGCGGCAAATATTACCCGACCAACGCAGAAAAGGCATTTGCCTATTGTTTCCAGCAGGAAGATTTTGAAGAAAGCCATACTGCATTAGAGGACGCAATTATTGAGTCTATGCTGTTCGCCCTCATTGGAGCAAAGACCAAGCACAAGTTTGAAATGGGTATTGAATATTTCCCTTACAAGAAATTGGGAAGATTTGACAGTGATTGGGAGCTGTAAAAGGCTCCCATCCCTCCCAAAATTTTCATAGCTACGGTATTGAAATTGCCATTCTGACAAATACTTTCAGCGTTCCGCGATAATTTAATCAAGCCGAAAAAAAATCGTGGAAAATTCAAAATAAGGTATTGACAAATCAATAGGTTTGTGATACAATATAATTGTTCCAAGAGAGGAACACAAAAACAAATAAGGGTTGCGACCTACCGCTAGAAAGGAATTGATAATTATGGAAAAGAAGATTACCTATGCTCAGGCCCTGAATGCTGTCCTGACCAATGAGAACATTGTCCTTGCATCTGATGTGCGGGAAAAGCTGGAAGCTCTGCTTGCCTCTGTTTCCAAGAAGTCCGGCGAAAAGAAGGAAACTGCACAGCAGGTGGAGAATGCCGAGATGGTGGAGCGGATTTATCAGGAGATGGAGCGTGACCGCACTTACTCTATCGCCGAACTGCTCAAGGAACTGCCGGTTGTGGCTGATTTCAATGCCAAGCATGAAAATGATATGTCCACTCAGAGAATGGCGAACCTGCTCAGAACTCTTGTGGAGAACGGCAAGGTTATCAAGACCACTGAAAAGCGGCGTGTCTACTACACCAAGGCATGAGCACAAAAGAAGTAAGGGGAGTTTTCTCCCCTTACTTCTCCCAGCTAATTCCAGATAGCTTCCAGCGAACAAAATTCTAATGGGATGGTAAAATGTCAATGACCGCAGAAAAGTTGGCAAATTCGCTTAAAATCTCTATTGAAGAAGCCAAACAAGTTTTGGAAATGGACAAGCGAATTGATAGGGGCGAAAAGCTGTTTGAACTGCCGCCCGAACTTGAAGCAGGAGCGAAAAAGGCAAGACGTGCTGACCGGAAGAAAGTGGAAAATGTCAAGCGGGAACGCAAGCCTGATGAGGATAAACGCGATCTAATCCAGTATTTGGAATCCAAATTGGAAGATGCCCACCACTACGATATGGATTTGGATGATATTACCATTACAAATCCAGAACGAGAAATGGAATTTACTTACAATGGAATTAAATACCGGTTAACCCTGATGCGTCCAAGGAAATAATTGGAAATGGGATTTATTCCCATTTCCAATTTTTGGTTTTATAATTGGAAAATTTTTCCAAGGAAATAATTGGAACAGATGGTAATTTCAGCCGGTCGTCACTGAGGGTGATGACCGGTTTTTCAGAAAATAACCCTATATGGCAATTTTTTGCTCAATCTAGCAGCCTTTCATATGCCGCATGTTTTTCCCGAAAGTTGTCAAATTTTTTTTCTTGTCAAATAACTGGAAAAATTTTCCAGTTTGCATTTTCAAAAATTTTTTTGTATAATATATATACAAAATAAAATGAAAGAAGGAAGTAAGACCTCTAGTGAGGTCTGAAAGACCGAACGTATGTATGATTTTTATGACCGCCTGATGAAGGGTGAGTCCGCAGAGGATATTGCTAAGAGCATCACTGAGGAACTGAATAGGGCTCAGTCCAAGAGAGATGAAGAGCTGAAGGCCAAGGCGGCTGAATCCAAGAGAGAACAGACAAGACTGGCTGATGCAGAGGTTATCTGCACTGGCCTGGTGAAGTTTGCAAAGGATTATTATGGCTATGACATTGAGGTTAAGCCGGAAGACCTGGTGAAGGTATTTGATATGGCTGATAAGATCGGTCGTGCCTTCAATGACCTTGGTGCAGCGGCTGAAAAGTCTGCTGATAAGGCAAAGACCAAGGTATACAAGGTCACTGGCTCTGCTGATGAAGTCATTGACAAGTTCCTTGATATGATGGGGTGGTGAAGAAAAGGGCTTATGCCCTTTTCTTTTTAACCTGAAATGGAAATATTTGGAAAGTCAAATTTGACTTTTATAAAAAAATATGATATAATATTAAAAAAAGATATAATTGCATTAGGGTAGAGACTATTTGTTGTCGGTCGATATAGCAATAATAGGGGTGCCACTGGTGCAG
>ERZ1026882.1282-NODE-1282-length-10874-cov-15.392643_pt1 | contig 10874 bp, 6 predicted proteins | sample MGYA00380171_ERZ1026882 | MGnify/ENA primary metagenome ERZ1026882 (study PRJEB33269, sample SAMEA4719807) | human gut metagenome | biome: human-associated habitat; feature: organic feature; material: feces | place: Cameroon | collected 2013-10 ...
GAACAGAACGGAGCATCACGTGCAGAATACGGAAAGCATGTGATAGAGGTCGCTTCGGCTGCTCTTACAGAGGAATTCGGGAAGGGATTCTCTGAGACAAACATAAGAACCTTCAGAAAATTCTTCCTGATTTTCAACGACTTAGAGATTCAGCAGACACTGTCTGCTGAATCTAATCTTCCAAAACATCAGACACTGTCTGATGAATCTTCTTTGCTACCCCAAAAAGGTCAGACACAGTCTTCCCAATCCGAGTTACGCCTTCTTCCTTGGTCTCATTACGAGCGTCTTATACGAGTAGAAGATAAGAAGGCTCGTGAATGGTATGCAAAGGAGGCATTCGAGCAAGGTTGGAGTTTCAGAACCTTGAACCGCAATATCAACACCTTATATTATGAACGTCTTCTTATGTCAAAGAAGAAGCAGCCTGTCGTTAACGAGATGCAAGACAAGACAAAGGCTTATCAGCAAGACAAACTCGAATACATCAAATCACCAGTTGTCTTGGAATTTCTTGGATTGCCAGAAGCCACATCCCTCGCTGAATCAAAATTAGAGACTGCCATCATCAACAACCTAGAGAAATTCTTGATGGAAATGGGAAAGGGATATGCGCTTGTGGCTCGCCAGCAACATATCCGAACCGAGGAGAATGACTACTATATCGACTTGGTATTTTACAATTACCTCATCAAATCATTTATTTTGGTCGATTTGAAGGTAAATCGCATCACTTACCAGGATGTAGGACAAATGGACATGTATCTCCAAATGTACGATAAGATGAAAAAAGGACCAGACGACAACCCTACCATCGGCATCATCCTTTGTACCGAAACTGATTCGGATGTGGCACGATACTCTACCCTCGCCAAAAACGACCAGATGTTCGCTGCTAAATACAAGCTTTACTTGCCAGACAAGGAAGACTTGAGAAGAGAAATAGAACGACAGAAGGAACTGTATCTGATGGCTCATCCTGAAGAAAACGATAAAGAGTAATTCTGCTGGCAGAATCAGAAGAATAAGAAGAGACACCATTACAAAAAGGTCAGGCTGTGCCTGACCTTTTTGTAATGGTGTCTCTTCTTCAAGAGTTCGTTAATAATTTAATAATGTACTAAGCAGCTATACGCTGTAAGCACGAGAGTTCTTGGCTCAGGGGAGATTGTCTTATCCACGGACAATCTCCCCTGAGCCACATTATTTTTGTATTTTACGTATCAATTCATCAAATTTTTTTGAAGAACCTTCTAAGTCAAATATTTTCTTTAATAATCTACATCTTATTTTTGTAACGGAAGTCCTTGATATATCCAACAAATCTGCTATTTCAGCAGCTTTAAAATTCAAGCGCACTAAAAAGCACAGCCTATATTCTATTTTCGTCAATGCCTTTTCAAACAACAGTAAATTATGGAACCCCGGCAACTTTGTTGACATAAACAAATCCAGTTCCTCCCAATCTTTGGCTGTAGGATGCTCACAGACAATGTGAAAAGCCAAATATTTAAAACGCAAGCATACTTTTGAATTTTGCATCTCTTGTTCCAAAAGATTATCTTTAGTAATATTAAGACTACTTTTGTAAGCATCTATCTCAAGTTGTAATTTATGAATTTCATTTTTCAGGCTATTCTGAACTTCTTTCACCTTATTTTCGTCAATCACTTTCAACATAGAGAAACTGTTTTCTAATTTCTCTATTTTTTCTACAGCTTCAAAATATAGCTTTTGAACAAGCTTTTTTTTCTTTTTTTCCTTTATATAAAAGCTTCTAGCAACTACACATAGCAAAAAGAGAGAAACTATAAAAACAAGAAGAAAGACCAATAAACAACTTTTACTACGCTCGGCTTCCAAGCTTTTTGTTTTAGAAATTCTTTCATTTTCCGAATAATCGTAGAGATTTTTCATCTGCAATATTGCTCTTGCTACATTCTCATTATATAAAGAATCATTCAGCTCGTAAGCTTCTAAGGCGTATTTTCCCACAGAATCCCCTTGACCTAAAATGCGATATAATTTAGCAAGACCAAGAGAACTAGCAAGTTGATTGTTTAAATCATGCCCCACACGCCTTTCCTTCAAAAAATAATAATATGCAGAATCGTTTTGTCCAATTGCTAAATAATAAAGTCCTTTATGATAATAATAAATCTCGGCACCTGCCCTAACATTATTCCCTATAAACATAGAAGAATTCTCATATTTCTGCATGGCCATTTCTGCCTTCTGATACTCTTCTTTTTGGATATACGGAAAGAAACTATTACCAAAAGAAACATTAGCTTGCAAAGGCATTCCCAACTTCAAGAATTCATTACCAACATAATTATTAACTGCAATTGCAGAATCCCACATTTTCTTATCCAGATAAGCAGAATTCTTACAAACATAGTAATTCAATGCAGCAACTGAATCACCAATCTGCATCAATGATTTTGTTGCCAAATCAATATATCTCAATTTCAGAGAGGGCAAATTCATTGAGCCATACAATTCAGACATTTGCATATACACTCTTCCCAACAAGCGTAGATTTAATGGTCGCAACCTATTGAGAACACATACGGCTTTACTATAGTTATCCATAGCCTTTAATGCTTCATGTGAATCTCTATAGGCGCATCCCAAAAGATAATAGCTTTCAGCTAATCTTTGCGAATTCGGCAAAGATTTAGCGTAATAAGAAACCACATTAGTCATAGAATCTACTGAAATAGTGGGAATGTAAGCTTTGTTTTTAGCTTTTGCAACCAACAATTGGGCAAAAGCATATTGTTCTTCATTAAGAACATTTACCTTAGAGAGAAGCAAACTGCCTATACTATCCAACACTAAAGGTGCGGCATCACTATTATCATTTAACATTGCATCCCAACGTTGCAATTCTACATCCATCATTGGGTTTTTATTTTTACAATTACATGAACTAAGCACCACTAGAAAGACTAAAAGAAGTTTGCTCACTTCTTTATAGAAAGTGAACAAACTTCTGGATTTACTTAATTTTCTTAAAACAACAAATGACATCTTTGAAATATTATTTTCTAACAAACGAAATTGTCTTTCTTTTATTATGTTTAGAATCAAATAAATTAATCACAAAACTCCCTTTTTTGCACTTAGACAATTCGATAGATTTGCCAACAACCTTACCACAATCAACTTTCTTCAAGACACTACCTAATTGGAAGATTTCATAGGAAGTTACTATTTGTTTTAATTTAGACTCACGCTGAGAGAACAAATCTATAGAATTGTTTGAAACCAACACATCAATAGATTCTGGATCTGTTGGAGGAACCTCGATAACATCACTGGCAGTTTGCCCATTATCATTAATAGCAATAACCTTAAACCGAGTATATAGTTCCTTGTCTACAGTAGCAATAAAGTAGCCTTTTTTAAAATCCTTTACATTATATCTCATCGGCATATCATTCCCCTCATCATATTGCTCTACTATCACACGATTAGTACCTTCCAAATTTTTCATACATACCTTAATATCATCAGTATATGCATCTCCCGAATATGCGACAATTGAGTTATCTGAATATATACCCGCATAATTCATTACAATTTTTTGCGGAATATAATCTAACACATAATAACGCACTCTTACTGAATAATAAATTCTATGATATAAATTGTCATATTCTTCTTTACTACGCACAACTCTGCATCTTAAATATCCATCTACAGTCCTTGCATAATCATCCATCTTATAATGAAAAGCCAATTCACCCAAATTTACATTTAAGGTGTTAGCATAAGTATTGCTATTTTCATACACAACATCCCATAAACCATTTTTTCTTAAAATAGCAATTTTCCAACCTACATTACTACCATTATTACTTAGTAAAAAATTATATGGTGCAAAAAACTGATACAATTCATTATTATCAAGTTGTTGAGTAGCAACAGCATTAGAAGATGGTTGCCACAAGGATAAAGAGTTCAAAGACGTATTATCACTAATGGTACTATTACCTTTATATTTTATGATATTTTCAGTCGAACCAGTACCTTCGCTACGTGCCACAGCAGGACCGACAGTCAAAGACCCATTGTCCCAATGTAAAAACTTATCAAAGATATTTAGATAATCGTAATCTTGAATATCACGATAAACCGTACCTCGCCCAAAATTATAAGTTAACAATTCTGTTATTTTTTTTGAAGAATCAGGCAAGAATGAATTCAAAGAGACACCATTGTTCCATACCGCAGGAGCATAAAGAGAACAAGTACCAAGTTCTGGAATGTAAATATCCAATTTATTATTGGTAGCTTTCTCATAGGCAACATAGGGATCACCACCTAACACTTTAGACACAATAGTCTCCATAGGAGTTGTTTTCTTGCCTGTAAAGTTTATCTTTTTTTTAAAGGTGTCTACTGTAAAATTTGTTGAAAAACCTAAAGCTTTTGCAATATCACGCAATACCAAAGTTACAAAATCATATTTATCTACAGAATTAGCATTCAATGAAAAAGAGAAATCGTCTAAGTTGTTTTTATTATAAACCAAAACAATATCTGGTTTCTCAAAAAAAGACGAATCAGTGATACTATCGACAAATTGACGGAAGGCTCCACATGTATACTCTTTCATAAGAACCCCTTTAATTCTTGAAGACAAAATTGATTCACGAGACCATGTTTCGAACTTTTTATCATTATACACCTTATAAGTAACTTTAGAAAGAAGCTTAGCTGAAGAAGAGCCACGAATATTACCTATTTTGGCTGTAATATTAATAGGCAAACAATTTGGCAAAGCCTCTTCCCATAATTTGCAAGCATACTCAAAGGCACCTTTCATGTCATTATTCCAAGCACCTTCATAAGATATGTTGAATACAGTTCCCCCATTTATTTTTCTTATCACAGGGAAATCTCGGCATTTTTCTACATATTGTTCGACACCATAAGACTCGATTTCATTTTGCTCTTGTCCATAAGCAAAAGACGCTACCATAAAAAGGGTTAAAATGTATATTAACTTTTTCATTACTTCACAATTTTCGTTGTTAAAAATTCATTTTCATTACCATATACTCTTATTATATATAAGCCTGAAGGCCAAAAATGGAGTTCAATACTGCTCCCTGTTTTTTGCGTCCAACAAACATTACCTGCGCTATCAAATACAATAACTTTTGAAATGTTTTGTTTATTTATAAACGAAACAACATTTTTATTTACAAAAACTTTTATTCCGTCATTCTGGTTTATCTCATGGATATCGGAAGTTTCTGCTTTTTTGAGAGAGTCTATTCTAGCAAGAACCAATGGATCATGTATATAGTCTGTGGTAAAGAGAATATCCTCGTCATTAAATGTAGTACCAAAATCATTATATGCAAAAATTTTATAAGCTTGTCCCCAGTCACAATTATTTAGTTTAAAGACACGCGAATCCCTATTAATTACCTTTAGACATTTCATGTCTCCTTCTAAAATTAACATATATTCCCCATTATCTTCTGGTATGTCATAACTATTCCTATAACTATTTATTAATTTCATACCAAACTTCTTAGCTCTTTTTGAGACAGCAGTAAATTCCATATAACCTTCATTAAATGTATCCCAAATCCAATCGTATTCATATGTTAAGGACACATCATACACCTTTGGGATAGCTGGTAAGAAATTCAGTTCAACTTCAACTGAATCCACTGTTCCATCCCAAAAACTAGCAAATATTACCCCCTTAAAGACACGAATAGAGTCCTTGGGATATTTACACAAATGATCTCCATATTTTATGGATGACAAAGGCACGGTGAACAAAGAATCAACCCCTAACGAACTATAAACACTTTCTAATTTTTTTTGTCTTCGTTCCTGCGGACCTGAATCATAAATTATATCTCTCCACACAGCAAAACTCCACAGGGCACATTCCCCATTCTTTGTAAGACTAAATTTAGGAACATCATCTAGCTCAAAAACATGATTAGATGGAACAGTATCACCATTACTCAACTCCACCCTATTATTTATCTTTACATCTCCAATAGCATATAGACTACTAGACATTAAAAGCAAGAATAACATCAACTGTCTCATTTCTTATAATATTTTATAGTTTTAATTTTAATTCCATTAGAATAAGCCTCGACAAAATAGACCCCCATAGGCAATTTGTGCAAATCATTACAGCTATTTGTTAAAAATTTAGTATTACCAAATAAATCTTTAACAACAAATTTATTTATAACCATTTGCTGATTCGATTTCTCACTAAGTTTATTTTGCATATCAACAAAAGGCGGCAATTCCAATGTATATACATCCTTACCGTATTTGTTCTCTGCACAAATATCAATCCAAGCATAATAAGGGGCAGTTATATTTGTAGACTTAACATGAGCATAATAAGGCTCTTTGATTATTTGAGTTGCAATAGCACCACTATACTCTTCCTCTACCCCGACCTGCAATTCATCACTTCCAGAATACTTGACATTATAATACACATCATAAGAATCATATTTGGGCATATTACTAACAAACTTCACAATTTCTACATTTTTAATTCTTGGCTTTAATTCTAATGCTAAATTATAAACACAAGAAATTTTCACTCCTCTTACTTCTCCTTCTAAAACTATCTTTGCATCAATATCACCATTAATATTGATAAGGTACTTATTTACATCATCAATTTTAGGAATAGTAAATTCTTTTGTGTTATTTTTTTGAATGACAATGTTCTCTTTTCCTTCTACAGAAGGGAGTATATACTTCCAGCAAATATTGTCTAAATAATTAGCATCAGCACCACCAATGTAAAAATCATGTTCTATATAAGAAGATGCCAATCCAGTACTATCTATGTCTCTACCAAAGATTTTAACATCTTCTTTTCTCTGAATAGGAGACCATCCTAAAGCCTTTAAAATATTCTTGGTCACATCATCTATCTGCAAATTTTTGCTTGCTACAGACATATCCCAATTCATCAAGGAGGCAGGATTATCTAAATAAACTAATGATTTTTTTGGCTCATAGGAAGATGGAGTATACATTTTGTACTCCTTATTGTCATTCAAGACATAAACATCGCCATTCTTTCCCAAAGCAAAGTCGGTAAGCTCTTGGTTTAAACGAGCACCTTTATTTGGAATGCTTTCCATTTTGCTTCCATCAGAAGAAACCAGCATGTTATCAAAAGCCGAATGCCCCACAGAGTAAAAGAATTTAACTGTCCTTGGGCTCTTCGGATTTTCAATCACACTGCTTCCAAATCCCAAAGCTACAGCAATATTTCTCAAAATGGCATTAGTCAAATTAATGCCATTATTATCTACATCTACAGAATGATTGCACATCCATTTTGTATTCTTATTTATTTTAATATAAGCATCTAGTAAACTACCTCCACTTGTCTCAATTCCTATTTTTCTTGCAAGACTAGTAGGATAATAAATTTCTTCATTTCTTTGATAAGCTACAGAAGTCTCAATATCATTTTGCATCTCTACATAACTAAATGATAACGTAAGATTTATTCCTACATCTTCCAAACTTTTCTCCCACAAATCAATTGCAGCTTTAATACACAAATCTAAAGTATCTGGCATATCTGTTTCATAGATTTTATGTATTTTCAAGCCATCAGAACTTGTAGAACGTCTTGCCTTTGACACAATTGGGAACACTACTTTTGAATTACTGACTTGATAGTTTTCTACAAATGTCATATATTCTATTTCTTTAACTTCATTTTGCGCATAGCCAATAGAAACATAATTCCCCATTAGAACTAGCAACAAAGACATTTTAACCGTACTATTTATTATAATAGCCAAGTTAATATTTATATATTTATAAAGAAATTTCTGCATAATAATCTATGTTATTTAATTTAACTTGCAAAATAAATAAACCATTCAAGTTTTCCGGCAATTCTAAAATAGAAGTTGTTAAGTGAGTTGAATAAACTTGATTGTTATACTCATCCAACAGACGAATTTCTGCCCCAATAATAGATGATGGAAAGGAAATTTCATTACCAACAACATCTACTATAAATTTAGTCTTATTGGCAGACCTTTGAACAGGAGTATTAACACCACCATGATCTACCCTTGAAGAGTTTACCATCAAATGATAAGCTCTTCCACTAACCGTTACTGACGATACTAACAAAAGTATCATAGCAAACATCAATTTAATTTTGTTACTCTTCATATCAATGTTATTTTTAATAATAGCTACAAAATTAATCTTTTTCTGCGAAACAAGAAAGGCAAAATGGCTTTTAAAATTTAACTTGAATTTAACAACACATCAAAAAGCTAATAACCAACGATTTACAGGAGCAGAAACAACAACAAGAGAAAACCATCTGTTGATAAAATTAGCATTTTAAAGAGAATTTGAAAAGAAAATGCATAATAGGATAATAAAAAGTCGCGTACTTAGAAGGCCACTTTTTATTGTGAAACCCGCCGGAATTGACTACATTTGCAACCGAAATGAAGCCCGAATGACCGCTGATTAGAAGGTGTGATGTGAACCCTAGGCTCCAATACTTTTGCATATACTGTGTGTTATAAAGGTAGACAAAATGAATATCAAGGTTTTAGATATAGGTTTTTAGTATTAGAAAACTAGTTTTTTGAGACAATGCCTTCACATCACAGCCTCGCCTTCACACAAACTGAGATTTTATCTTAGTAATTGAGATTTCTATCTTAGTTACTGGGAGATTTACCTGTCTTATCTTTTTTCTTGGCAAAGATGGGGATATTGGAGGCAAGTTTTATGAAGCAATATCGCCGCCATGCCTTTGTGCTAATAGGTATAGTTGCCGCAGTGATAACTCCTCCAGATTTGTTCACGTGTTTTATGGTAATGATACCGATGTATGGACTTTACGAACTGAGTATATTGATTGTTGGACGAGTAAATCAAACGAACTGTAGCGCATAGAAACAATATATGCATAGTCGTACAACACGAGTTTTTTGTCGTACGACTATAGGGTGTGAAGTTGTACAATTATAAGGTGTATGCTTGTACAACTATAGGGTATGATGTTGTACAATTTTAACGTATTGCCACTAGGCTCAGCAGGTCTGCCGAGCCTAGTGACAAAGCAGAAGAAGCTATACTCTCCTACCTGGAAAGTTATGCTTTCTTACTCGAAAAGCGATTTCTTGTTATTTGGTTTCATATGCCTTTACATCTTTTGTGTTACAATTTTATTGTAGTAACAATGGACGACTTGTTTGTTCTCTAAACGTCCTAACTATATTAAACGAGTAAGAAAATATAAACAACAAAAAAAATATGAACAAAATCGACAAGAAACAATTAGAGACTCTAGCACAAGAATTCTACAAGACCAAGCTCTGGGAACTCTTATCTGATTCTGACATCTTTGCCGTAGAACTAGAAGATGGCAGAATTGCTTACTGTTGCATTATGGGAAATGCAGGAGAACATATCGGTCTAGGCGTTTATCTTGGAACCAGAGGTTTCAGAACATACCTTGACACGGTAACACTTGATATCTCTAAAGACCAGAAGCTGGCATTTGAGCGTGTTGCCAACTTCAACTGCGTACAACTTGCGTTCAATGAGAATGGCAAAGCTGACTTTTATGCTCATCTCACACATAAAGTACCAGAACCAGACAACTGCACACCCGAAAATTTCGAAGTTTTATACCAGGCTTTGGTAGCTACCATTAGTCTTGCCAAATTCATCAAGATAGCAGGAGACGATGTTGTTGCCATCGGATTTGACGAATATGAAGAATATCCTACCAAAGAAGGTGGCAAGGAAGCTATACTCATGAAACATGAGGGAAATGGCTACATCTGCAATACCATAAAACTGCCAGCCTACGACACCAGCGAAGAAAAAGAGTTGGAAGAAATGGCAGCAGCAGCTACAGAAGCCATTGTCAACATGCCAGACTTTTATGAAACTGAAGAATTACGTAAAGCAGGCACTGTACAATGTCGCTGGATACATTATCCCGGACCAGTCAAAGATAAAGATGACGAGGAAGGATATTTTACAGAATGCCTTTTGGCTGTCAACAAAGGCAACGGTTACATTCTCAAGCCAGAATTGATAAAGGAAAGAAGCGCAAAAGACATACAGGATGTTCTGGTTCATCTTTGCCAGGAATTTGACACCCTAGGCCATTGTCCTTTGCAGATTTCCGTTCCCGACCTTGCAACAGAATCTGTACTGAAAGCTTTCTGCAAGGCATTAAAGATAAAACTCGTAAAAGAGCGTCGCCCATTGCGTGAATTGAACGAAGGTTGGGAAGAGCTCTTCGCCCATGCTGCAAATATGTAAGAATCATCGCTATTTTATCTATATAAGTAGATTAAACTATTATCCTTAATATTTCAGGAAGAGAGGATAGCTTCTTCTGCTTTGCCACTAGGCTCGGCAGACCTGCTGAGCCTAGTCAGCAGGTCTGCTCACTGCGGTCAGCAACTCTGCTGAGCCTAGTGATAACACGTTAAAATTGTACAACATCATACCCTATAGTTGTACAAGCATACACCCTATAATTGTACAACTTCACACCCTATAGTCGTACGACAACAAATCTCGTGTTGTACGACTATGCATATATTGTTTCTATGCGCTACAGTTCGTTTGATTTACTCGTCTAACAATCAATATACTCAGTTCGTAAAGTCCATACAACGGGCTAACTATGAATCGATGACATTTTTAAGCATTGTTTGTGAAACCGCCAAAATTTTATCGAAAAAAGTGATGGGAAAGATGGCTTTTTAGAAAGAAAGTACTATCTTTGCAACATATTTCATTAATAAAAGCATCATGAAGCAACTCAACAAGAAATATAACGATGA